>ERZ1740052.402-NODE-402-length-14974-cov-18.977679_pt1 | contig 14974 bp, 12 predicted proteins | sample MGYA00581750_ERZ1740052 | MGnify/ENA primary metagenome ERZ1740052 (study PRJEB43018, sample SAMN04849743) | marine metagenome | isolation source: floating plastic debris | place: Pacific Ocean | collected 2008-08-30 | study: EMG produced TPA metagenomics... | reverse complement strand
GTTTTACTGCTGTTAAACTGACTAGAATTAGGCTTGATTTGATAGTTCCAAGTTTGCGACCAAGGATTTTTATAAAGTCTCAGCTTTTGCTTTAAAACTAACCAGAAAAATGGTAAATCATCAAGTAAATATCTCTTCCAAAGACGCTGAGGTTCGCATGAAAGTCTATAGAGCCATTCTAAACCAATTTCGCTCATCCATTTTGGAGAACGTTTAGTATGACCAGCCTCGAAGTTGATTGTTGCTCCGATAGCAAGGAAAGTGTTGATATTTTTGAGTTTACTTTTGAATTCATAAAGCCATAATTCTTGTTTCGGGGCCCCAACACCAATCGCTAAAACATTTGCTCCCGAATCATTAATCAATTGAATAATTTTTTGACATTCTTGTTCATCATGTTCAAATCCAAAAGGTGGTGAATAGGTTTCGACGATTATATCTCTACCAACTTTGGAATTAATTTTACTTTGAGCAATTTTGGCTGTTTCTCCGATACCACCTAATAAAAATATTTTAGTTTTATCATCATGCTTATAATGATTATAAAAAGCTGGAAACAAGTCTGAGCCAGATATTTTCTCTTGGATGGGAGTACCAAGGAATTTAGATGCGTACATGAGTATTTTACTGTCGCAAACTACATAATCTGCTTTTTGATATGTCATATAAAACTTATAGTTTTTCTGTAATTTCATTAGGTGGTCTAAGTTTGGTGTAAATACAACACCACCATATTTAAGCTTGTCTAAAAGCTCTGTCATTGTGAGATTGTGAATGCCTAGGTTAAATATTTTTACTTTTTTCATGATGTTTGTGATGTATGACTGTAACGGTATTTATTTAATTAGTTAAGCAAGGATTGCGAAACTTTTTTGCTGCGTTGATTGGCAAATTCTTGGTCTAAAATATCAAGTATCTTGCTATTGGAATTCAGGTCGAATTTACGTGCAAAATAATAATTTTCTTGTGTCATTGCTTCATAGTCATTCTCAGTTAAGAGTTTGGGATGTCCGTGAATGCTATTTGAAAAATCAATGTAGTGTTTGCACTCGTTATAAAATTTGAATTTTCTACTGTTTACAAGAATGGTTTGAATTAAACTTTCTTCTGGAATCAAAGTTTCTTTGTAATAATCAACGATATGAGGATTATTGTGATAAAAGCTATATAGATAGTTGATGCATTCTCTGGATAAAATTGTAAAAAACAAACCTCCATAGCATTGAAAATTAGAATTAAATATAGGTTTTGGTCTAAAACCGAATCTTATTCCATATTCAAAATCAATCCTAAAAAACTTTTGTAAATGATTAACTATTCTAGTAGCTTTTAATGCTGAAAATAGCCATTTTGGCAAAGACAGAGGAAATTTTTTGTACCGATATAAATATCTCCCGGAACCTTCTTTAATACTCCAATGACTTTCTGGAGAAAATACTTTGAAATATTCCATAAAGCCATCGTATTCGGTATTTGATAAAGAATATTCGATTTTTGAAATCGGCTGTGTGGGATAATCTTGTGCAGAAAGCTTTATTAACCAATCAAAATCTATATTGTTATTTACTAACCAATCAACCGCTGACATATAATTCTGAACTAAGGAAAAATCTCCTCTATCTGCGGTCGCAAACTGTACGCGAACTCCAGGAATTTTTTCTAATCGCGATACATCTACATCGCAATTTCTTGAATCGTGACTTAATATGATATAGCAGTCGGGACTTGCAGCTTTAATAGTGTTAATCAGCCGATAAATTTGTTGCGGATTTTTATGACTTAATATTAAGTAACAAGCTTTCATTTTTATCCTTTGATTATTTTTTAATTCAGGATTGATAACCGGTTTTAAAATTTGTAAGAAATGAAGCTGATATGCAATTTAATTTGTTCATTTTTTATACAAATAAAAGACATAACAGCTTACATAAAACCAGTTTATTTAACCCAGCTAAATTGAAAATTTTTGAGTGCAATTCTTAACGGATAGAGCAGCCAAAGTACATAAGCAGCACCTCCAGTTAAAACAGTTTTAATCGGTTCTTCTAAAAGAATTCTCCAGTGATTTGCTAAAACTTGATTGAATAACTTTGCAGCTGTCAATCCATCACCTAAACTAACTAAACGACGCACTGTATAACGTAGATGGTAAGCTTTTGCAGCTTTTTCACAGCGAGCAATGATATCTGGTGCATAGCTGCGAGTCATTTCTACAACCTCTTCTAATGCTCTTAACTGGGTGAGAGCGTTTGCAGATAGTCCGGAGGTCGTAATTCTGTAACAGGTTAGTACTTCAGGAATTCCCTCGTGTCTCCAATGAGTTCTGATTGATATTCTTAGCCAACATTCGATATCTTCTGCTCGACGCAAACGCTCATCGAAATAGAAGTTTTCTCTCATACCGTATAGATTGTCTTGAAACTTGATATCTTCAAACACTTCCCGTCTAATTACAGCAGCCGAACCATTACCAACGGGATTGCGACAAAGTACGTAAGATGGGGTGATATCGTAGAGTTTGCGCGGTTTCTGACAAATTCCGGTAGAGTTTCCCTGTTCGTTTATAAATGCAGAATAACAGAAGCTAATTCCTACTGTAGGTGAGTTATTCAGATGCTCTACATGCTTCTCTAATTTTTCCGGAACCCAAATATCATCAGCATCTAAAAAGGCTAAATAGTCTCCTTGAGCGTGACGGATACCAGTGTTTCTAGCTCCGGGAAGTCCTCTGTTTTTTTGATGAACAATTTTAATCCTGGAATCATTGAACTGTTGACAAATTTTGACGCTGTTATCGGGGGTACCATCGTCAATAATGATAATCTCGAAGTTCTGATAGGTTTGTGAGAGAACAGATTTCAATGTTGCTGCAATATATTTTTCTGCGTTGTAAACGGGGATAATAACGGAGACTTTTTTCATATTTAATCACTCAATTGGTTTTATGTTTTCCCTGATAAAGAAGGTGATATCTTAGCTGATTGCTGATTGTGGTAAGAATTATCGGTATTTAAGAACGACTTTCTCTGAGACTAGAGATACTGGAAATAAAAAACTTCCCGTATACTGCAACCGCAGTCAAAATAGTCCTGCGGGGTTCTCTGATAATTAACGTCCATTCCGATTGCAAAGCACGATTCATAAAGTTAATTCCCAATTTTGCAGAAAGTTCTAAGCGCAATGTTCTTCTAGCTAAATACCGCAAGAGCATTGCTCTAGCTTGTTTATAGTGATGCTGAATTAAGTCTGGTGCATAAACCTGAGCCTTTTTACTTAAACGATTCCAGTCCTCTTCCATTTTGTAAAGCTGCGAAGACATTCCCCCTAAACTAGTCCGGTAGAGTACCAAAACTTCGTTAATACCTTCAACTTCCCAGCCATGACATTTAAGTCTTAAAAATAATTCAGCATCAGCAGCACCACTTAACTCTCCATCGAAACCTCCTACTTGTTCCAAAGCTGTGCGACTAATAACTGCATTTGATGGAGTTACCGCAGCATTTTCTTCGTACAAATCTTTGGCTGAAATGTCTACCATGCGCGGATTTGAATACTTCCCGGTGGACTTACCATCAAAGGTGATAAATTCAACTCGTGCAAAACTTAAACCAAGATTTGGATTAGCTTTTAGATGCTCGACATGTCTTGCTAATTTATCCGGTACCCATAAATCGTCGGAATCAAGAAAAGCAATATACTCTCCCTTAGCCATCTTGATTCCGTTGTTTCTAGCAACCGATACACCCTGATTCTTTTGAGAAATCAGCCTAATTCGACTATCCCGTTCGCAAAAATCATTAACGATATCCCTAGTATTATCCGTAGAACCATCATCAATCACCAGCAACTCAAAATCTGTGTAAGTTTGGCTGATTACAGAGTTAATAGTTTCTGCTAGATATTCAGATGCATTGTATGCAGGTAAAACTATAGTGACAGTCATAATATGTTCCATGATTATTCTCTAATTACATTGTGGAAACAGAAGCTTTTTTAAAAGCGTATTTGCTAGCCCAGATAGTAAATAAAGGTAGACATACTGCATGAGTAATCAGTACGGAGATTGCTACCCAATATATTCCCCAGTTCACAGCTACAAGCAAGCAGACGGCTAAAAATACGGTAAAAATCAAATTCCAGTAGAGATTAATTTTGGTTTTATCAATTGCTTGTAACAACATAGATGCAGCATCAGCAAAAGGACGGGGAAAAGCCGAAACACAAACAATAATTAAAATTGGAACTGCTGCTTCCCATTTTTGACCGTATATAACTGGTACGTAAAATGGTGCTAATGCTGATTGCAGGGTAATTAAAGGTATTATCAATAGAGCTATACTTTTTAAACTGCTAAAGTACCTTTCTTTTAACTGCTTAACATTATTTCTAGCTTCACAAATATAAGGAAAGATAGATAAAGTTGTGGCATTAATTAAGTTTAAACTAGTTCCGATTCCAGCATTAAAGGCAAAATAATACAGCCCTAAAGCTTCAATTCCTAAAAATCTTCCTACTAATAAATAATCTAGATTCGCTCTCAACTTATTAAGTAATTCTACACCCACAACGCTGGTTGCAAAACTAGCAATTTCTCGCCAGCGATAAAGAGTAAACTTCGATTTATTTCGCCAAGAACACTTACTTCTATTTACAATTACCCAAATCGGATAAACCAGCAATCTGGGTAAAACAATAGCCCACATACCAAAACCCATAAAAGCGAAAATAATCATGGAAATATTAGAAACTAAACCCTGTAAAGCATTACATAATGCTGTTACTTTCAAACGATTTTCTCTAACTAATATTGCCGATTGCACCGAGAATAAAGGTAAGGCTAAATATGTGATTGAGACAACGCAAAGAGGTAAAACTATCTGACTTTCTTTATAGAACCAAGAAATAGGAAAAGCAGCAGCACATTGAAATACAAACATAAATGCGCTGAAAATCCAATTCATCCAATAAGCTGTATTACAAAGAGTGGGAAAATCTTTTTTATCGGCTTGAACTAATTTAGAACTTACCCCAGATTTCATGGTAAAAGTATCGGCAAATTCAGTCACAGTTAAAACAATTGCTGCTAATCCATAATCTTGTGGAGAAAGTAAACGAGCCAGAAAAATTACGTTAACTAAGCGACCAATCCGATTTATTAGTTCTGCACCACTTAACCAGCCAACATTACGTACAAACCTATTAGAAAATTTATCTCTTACTTTATTGATTAACATGATTTTGATAAATAAGATGATAATGGTTTATCGAGATAAATTAAATAACGCTTGTATTGAGTTTTTCTATAGATTGAAAGAGTCATAGTCACGTAAATTAACCAGTAAATATTACCTCGCATAAAATAGCTTTCTGTCAAACTCAAAAGCAATATGTGAATTAAGAGAATAATTGGTGCAATACCTTCTATGGTTTGATTTTTATGCAGCCAAGCCAAGGAACGCAAGCAAGAAAACACAAACCAAATTAGAAAAATTCCTAACCCTAATAAACCGATATCAAGACATATTTCCAAAAAACCGTTGTGAGCGTGTGGTGGCTCAAAACCTGCTATTAATGCTCGCCAAATATCTGCTACTTCACCTTCCCAACCACCTTTCCAGAAAGTATTATACCCATAACCCAACCAGGGACGCTCTTGAATTTTATTGATTAAAAGAGGCCAAATTAAAGTCCTACCGCTAATAGTTGCATCTCTACCAAAGGAACCAAAAATAGCATCAGCATTACTAACTATTACCGAAACTATTAGAGAACCGACAAGAACAAAACCTAGAAATAGGATAATAAATAAATCGAATCTCTTTCGTTCCATTTGGAAAAATAATATCAGAAAAATGGAAATTATAAATACTACTAAAGCAGCAATTGTAGTCGAGCGTAAAAGTACAAAAATTGAAACTAAAAAAGCAGACAAAATCACCCAAGGATGCCGATATTGCAGCTTATCTAATCCACAAAATAAAATTATCAAGCTACCCAGACTCATAATGCTGCCGAGAAAAGTTTTATGATTGTAAACTCCCCTCCAAGCTCCCGAATGCACAAGCTCTTCTTGACCAACTATTAAACCTTCTCCTACTACTCCATAACTGGGAACGACAACACACACAATCAAACTTAATAATGCTGCTAAACCAAAAGCCCAAGCTAATAAATGCAACTGCTCTTTAATCGTAAATCGAGCCGCGAAGTATATTCCGAAAATAGTGACCCTTAATAAAGGTAAAATACGTTCTAGGGTCACTGCGGGCATGTCAGACCAAATTACAGAAGCACAAACGGTTGCAATTAAAATCCATAACAGCTTTTCTTTAATCACAATCGCAAGAACTTTTCTCCACAGGATGGCAATCAAGATTAAAGTTAAAGAATGACCGACGTAAATCAAGGTTTGTCTCACGCTATCTAATGGATTAGTAGGAGCAATTAACCCCGAAACTGCACCCGTAAAAAAGAATAGCGACAGGACAACAAATATTTTTTCGCTTAACTCTTGAAATGCCCGCATTACTTTAAATCAACCGCTTTTTTGCTTATTATTTTGCGCTTTTTACTATTCTCTGAAGCATAATTTTCCGTAAAGTGGAAATAGCTGTCTGATTCATTTTTCAAAATTACACCGTTAACAACTAAACCTAAAATATTTTGACCCGATTTTTCCAGCAAATCTTTAGTTTTTACCAGACTATTAGCGTCAACAATTCCCGGACGAGATACCATCAAAATTCCGTTGGCTAACTTGCCTAAAATTAAAGCGTCAGCAGCCATTAAAATGGGTGGTGCATCGATGACAACATAATCGTAATTTTCAGATGCTTGCTGGATTAAATTACTCATTGCTTGAGACTTGAGCAATGTCACCGGATTCGGAGGTGTAACTCCCGATGTCAGAATATGTAAGTTAGGCTGAATAATTTTGATAGCGGTTGCAAGGTTAGCTCGTCCGACAATAGCATTACTCAAACCTAGCTCATTGGTTAGTTCCCAAGCATGATGCTGGCTGGGGTTACGTACATCAGCATCTATCAGCAATACCTTTTTCTTTGATTCAGCAAAAACCGCTGCTAAATTGGCTGCAATTGTTGATTTACCTTCTTGAGGTACGGAGCTTGAAACTACAATTACATTTGATTTTTGAGTAGAATCAATAAAATCCAAATTTGCCTGTAGCATTCGGTAAACTTCGCTAATAGGTGAAGTTGGATTATCCAACACGGGAATTTCTATCTTTTTCCTATCTAAATCTGGTTCCCGACTATCTTTTTTAGCTTTGAAGTTCGGAAATGTTGCCAATAACGAATAGGGTAATATTTTCTGAATGCTTTTAACATTTTTTAGCGATGGGTCTAACTTCTCTAATATCGCAATAAATGCTACGAATAATACTAAACTAGAAGCCGAATTAACTAACAGCAAAAGTATGGTTATAGTATCTAAAGATGGTTTTTTCGGTACTAATGCTTCTTCAACTATTCTGGCATTAACTATATTTTGATTCCCTACTGCTTCTATTTCTTTTAACTTGGTTAATAGGGTTTCGTAAGTTGCTTGGGCTGCTTCTAATCTACGCTGTATCTCTCGCTCTTCTTCCTTTAATTTAGGTAAGGTATTAATTCTGTTTTGATACTGCGATAAGTTATTTTTCAAAGAAGATATTTGATTAGATAAACCTACTTGTTCTACTTGCAAGTTTATCAGCAAACCTATAAGCTCAAGCTCTAATTCACCAGCTTGTAAATATTGCTGACTTATGCCTGGATTATTACCAATTTCTTGTCTAATACGTCGCTGTAGTTGAGCTTTTAGGGAACTTACTTTATCCTCTAAATTAAGAATTGTCGGATTATTATCCTGAAAGCGAATTTTTGCTATTCCTAATTCTTTTTCGGTTGTTTGAATGTCAGTTAAAGTCGTTTGTATCGCTTGAGATTGACTTAATTTTGCTGCTAAAATCGCTTGCTGAGAATCCATTCCCAACTGATTTATTAAGACTTCGTATTTAGCGCTCACCTCAGCTAATTTAGCCTCCACTTCAGCTATTTGACTCTTGAGTTTTTCTACAGTTTCTAGCGATAACTTCGCTTCATCATCTATGGCTACCAGTCGATTTGTTTCCTTGAATTTACGTAGCGTATTCTCTGCTTGACGGACTGATTCTTGAGTTTCTGGTAACTGCTTACCAATAAAATTTTTAGCTGCTAAGGCTTCCGAACGGTTAACTGATTTATTATTTTCTATATAAGCCTTCATCATTTCATTTACTACAAATGCAGCTACCTTAGGATTGCTACTTTTGTAAGAAATTTCGAGTATATCTGTTCCTTTAATTTCCTCTACCTGAAGATTCTTTTTGAGGTCATTCTCGGAAATTGGTTTATCATTCTCATTCAAGAGAGTTGATGAGTTTATGACTCTATCTATGACCGGTTTGGAAAGAATAATTTCTGTTTCTGTTTTTAACGGATTACCTTGAATAGTTAGGGGAGTAAGCTGATTTTTATTATCGGTAAGTAATCCCGTTAAAGTTGCAGATTCATCGGGTTTTACTAAGATTTTTCCCTCTGCGGAATAATAGGTTTTTGAAAGCAGCATTATACCTATACAGCCTAAACTAAAAACACTACCTGCAATTACACTCGCAGAGAACCATCGACGTTTAAAAGCAAACCAATATTGCTGAAAATCTATGTTTAAATCTTCTGAACTTTTGATTTCTACTGCTATGGGATACTCTGTATTATTCATAAGTTTTCATGCTCAGTAATCAACTAATTGATGTTACTTCCCTTATTAAAAAAATAAAATTTAGCACGCCAAAATATACCCATACTTAGGGCGTAAAATAAGTCTATAAATGTCGATAATTAAACCGGGAATAGAATATTTATACCTAACAATCTTTAATATTGCACTTCATAAAAACTGTTAATTTCTATCCACTTCGGTTTCTATTATTGTTCTCTAGAATTTTCACGAACGACTTTTACAATCGAAGAAATACTGTCGTTCAAATATAGATATACTCAAGGTTACTTTTCGTATTTGCGATATGTAGCTTTTATCCGTTGAATTAATATCTATATAGCATAATTCAACGCCAGCATGATTAAACGTAGCTTGCCTTAGTCTGGTAAAGAGGTTTATCATCTAAAATAGTACACCCGAAAAACAAGTTGTCAAAGCTTGCATCAAATCGTGCAAATTTTAAAAACATTAAAAATCCATTGCATACCTTTATTTTAGGCAAACAAAAAAGAGGATTAAAGTTAATTAAAATCTAGCTTAGACAATGAAATAGAAGATTTAAATCATTCAAAAGCATTAGTAATGCAGGTACTTTCATTGCTCAATCATTAAATCAGCAAATCAGAAGTAAATAGGCGACTATCTTAGTATCTTAAATACGCATGTTGGGAATATAAATTTGAGATAGGAGAATAATAATTAACTGGCTATATCAATTAATGCATAATAATAGCATTAACGGCAGCCTAATTTAATTTACTCTGCTATTCAATAAAAACCTATGTCTTCATGTTTGCGTATGATTGTAACTCAACTACAAATAACCCAGCTTTTATATCCCGCACTTTAATAAAACACGGCATATTTTTGGTAGAAGCACCTGTTTGTAGTTTTATTCTTTTTCTAAGTATAAATATTAGTATATAGAAAATATTTTTTTTGTCAAGTAAGTGATAGTACAGATAATGATTTTATAAATATGCCCTAATTTCTGTTGACTCTACTTTATTTTTGTGCGTATAAATTGCATCTTTTTAACTTCATAATCTGTTTATAAATAGCACTATACCTAATATATATACCGGTTGCATGATAAAGCTTAAATCCCTTGTCCTGGAAAGGTTTTAACATCCGATATTTAAAGGCTAAACGTCATATGCTATTTTTATAAAGATAGGATAAAGAAACCATAATCAAGCTATTAGATTGATATCAAATGCAATATATATTTTCTATAAAAAATGCTTTTGTTATTAAAAAATATCATTGTTCAGGAGATAGAAAAATATGAATTCTAATTTCTAACTCCTGATTTTATTTACATAGAATTAGCGCCAGTCGCAATCAAGCGTCTAAATAAACCCGCAGTCCAGCCAGTTTCTCTTAAAACAGCTTCTGAAGATACTTCTACATAAGCTTGCTCGATAAAAGCTAAGTCAATCATGCAAATTCGTCCCAAAGCATCCTTAATTTCTTCACTTTTGCCGTCGGTTTTTGCACGTTGACCTGCTTCTCTAATTACAGTTGCCATTGCGGGAACTACGTGCTGAGGTCCGATACCAATACGAACGTGAACCAAACCTATATTCCAACGACGGTTAGCATAGTCTTCACCCCAATCATCCATACCCGTAAACATCTCATAAAACCATTCAATGAAGGTTTCTCTAAGACGATGAATGCGTCCTTCGGTAGCGTTTAACATAGCATTCATTTCTTCATCCCGTCCCAAATAAGCGTAAAAATGCTCTGCCATTTCCGGAGCAATGTCCTTTCCCCAATCTATTTCAGATTGAAGTAGCGCTTTATCTTCTGCTGTTAAGCAAACGCGCTTTTCTAGCGTAGACATAAATTCTTGTGGATTTATAGCCATTCTAAGAAACTCCTAATTACTTGCTAAAAAATGTGGAAACTATTCACTGGTATTATCAAGTTTCTTTATTGCTTGATAACTTAAATAAGTCAAGACAAGTTACTTCTGTGCTAAATAATACATTGAGTATTGAGTCTGACACATTGTATTGTATAAACAATGTCTGTTAGTTATAGCATCAAGCTATTTAAAGTTTACAAACTTAAAAACATCATTTTTACCACCATAAAGTATAGATTGAGTATATTTACTGAAAAAAGTTGGCTTGGAGCTTAAGCACTGTAAATATCACCCAATGCATAAGTACATTTACGATGTTAACCTCGTTCTTCGCCAGGGGCGATTAAAAATAACAAGGTGTAAAAGCATACTTATGTTTAACACATTAAATGTCTTTTGTAATACATTTCTAACGACCTTAATATCTTTTGCAATTGTTGCTTTTTCTTCTAGAACATCTTCCATGTACAAAAAAATGGACTGGAATTAAATAAAATCACCAATCCAAACATCATCATAAGGATTATTAGGAGCTTTTGCTCAAGCTAATAGAGGAGCAAGTTTAGAAACAATTCGTTTAACCTCTAAAAACAATAAACCTTGTTTTACTCCAGCCCCAGCCAAAACTAATAAAACCGCATCATTACTGCAGCCAACCAAGACTCCGTAGCCTTTTTCACCTTCTACAACAATCCTATCAATGCTTCCACGGGCTAATTCTCGACCAATACGTTCACCTAATGAAAGCATGGATGCAGACATAGCAGCAGTACGTTCTTCGTCCATTCCTCCGGGTAATACCGAAGCCAAAGCTAAACCATCAGGGCTAACCAAAGCAGCACCTTGGACATCAGAAGCAGCGCTTACAAAATTTTGTAATTCGTCTTGCAACATCGAAACATTAATCACTTTTTTTTCCTCCAGAATTTTTGGTAAAGATGTTTGAGAAGTTTCCGCAGCATGTAGAGCTAATGTAACTTCACTAACGTTTTGTTGCGATAAGTCAGTATTTTCCGTAATATCCCTCGGTGTATATAACCTATCGGACAATTCCGAAGAGTCTACCGACTCCGCAGGAAGCTTTTGAAACACTCCTTTTAGAAGCTTGATAATTTTACCCAGAGGCATTTATTGCTTACTCCTGAGCGTCCGACCAGATTTTAATTACATTTAAAGCGTAACTAATAGATGCTAAGCCTCAAGACTTGGTAAATTTTAAAACGAAAAAGGTTAATTTTAGGATAAGAAACTATTATTTATACTTTATGTTTTACAAATCAGCAAACAGTTGACAGTTATCAGTTATCAGTCAACAGTGAGCAGTGTTAGCATAGCTTGTCCCGGAGGGACATACAGCGAGCAGTGAATTAAAGTAGATTTCTAACTCTTAACTCTTAACTCCTAACTCCTAACTCCCTTTCATCTGTGTCTCGCGGGTATATTCTAATTGCTCGACAATCGCGATTAATGCTTGAAATACGGATTCGCGTTCGTTAGGGTTGACAGTCACTATGGGGATTGAGTTAATTTCATCTTGGAATCCTAAAGCTAAAGCTATATCTTCCGTTTCCCAAGCATCAGCACAATCGGTGTGAGTGATTCCTATCAATTCTGGAATTGATGCATTCTGGTTCATGAAATTCAAAAGTTTGCGAGCTTCGCGGAATTGATTCGGACGATGTGCGTCAATTAAAAGAATGTAAGCATGGGCTTTTTTTATTAAAATGTCCCACATAAAATCAAATCGGCTTTGTCCGGGAGTACCGTATAGGTGTAAAGATTGAGTTGGTGTGATTGTTAGCTTTCCAAAATCCAAAGCGACCGTAGTTTTTTCCTTTAATTCGGCTAGTTCATCAGTTGCTCTTTTATCTGTGTCAACCACATCAATTTCGCTGATTGTCCGAATAAAGGTAGTTTTTCCCGCTCCAACACCTCCTGTAACTACAATGCGGAGAATTTCTGATGACATTAAGCTTTACTCCTTAAATACCCTACAAGATTTTGCAGTAACGAGCTGCTGACTGCGGGTGCTTGCGATTCGCGATATTTTTTAGCTGCTCGCGAACCATACTTGCTTACCCAAGTCAAATCCATATCATAATGGTACTCATGAGAATTTGATGTAATTTGGGGTACTTCTTCTATCAAACCTACAAGCATTAAGCGGAAAGCTGCTTGCTGAATTTTGATGGTTGGCTGATTGAGTTGAACTGCAATTTCTTTTATCGAAATATCACCAGAAGCAAATTCCCACATTCTCCATTCAAAGGGATTCAAACGAATTTGCGGTTGATTTTGATTAATATTTCTGAAACCGGATTCTACATTTGGAAGCGCATTTTCGAGAACTTGCCAATTTTTTAATACTCTTAAAGCCATTAAAGTTACTTCCGAAGCTCTTAAGCTTAATCCTGTCATTTCAGACATTGGTAAAATGGCTTTGCAATCTAATTTAAATACACCTTTTTGAATTTCAAATAATTGTCGAACTTGCTGTAGTTGATTAGCAAATAATAAGTTTAATTGTTCTGCACTTAAAGCATCTTGAGTTTTGAATTGTAAACCTAAAGGTGTCTTTGGTGATGCATTCGAGTAAATAGTTTCTATAACCTGCGGTTCTACCCAATTTCTTTGGGCAATTTTAGAAACTAATCCCCTACCGGTTAAACGATTAGCCGCAGCAACAATACGTCCGCTTCTAAACCAAATATAAAAGTATTTTGCTCTTGATTGTGCAGATTTAATATCTGGCAAAGTACATACACTTAAACAACCAGATTTACGTCCTTGGTCGATAAGTTGAAACAATTCCGCTAGGGAAAAATCTGTAAAGGAACTACTAAGACTCATGGATTTAAATATTTAGAATAATAGGTATTTTTTTACTCAAGCATGCACCGGAATATCAATTACTTTCTTCGTGCTTATTGCCTTAAAATATCGCCTTCAAAAGCATCGTACAAGCTTTGCAACCTCAATAGCTGCGAAGAATTTTTGATGCATTTTTGTTTATTACTAACTTTGTATGTGTTTACACTGATTAAGATAGGTTTTTAAAGTGCTTTTTAATATCAATATACAATGTTGTTTGATTGACTTATTGCAAATTTTATATTTATGATTGTTAGAATAAACACTTAATAAATTTCTAAAATCTGACTCGAATGCCTATTAATACAAGCTATTTTATATCGATAACTCACAAAAGTATTTTATTTATAATTGTTTTTTTCATTACCTCTATGTAAATCTATGTTTATGTTGAGATTTTTAATTTAATAGTTAAATTTAATGAATAAATAGCAACATTTCGTTTGTTTCAATGAGTCATCAATCAAATAATAATTAACACTTCGTAATATATTTCTCAAACCCTTACTATGAAACTTATTTGGATTTTTTGCTTGATTTTTCTATCAGTTTTCTGTGTCGATGAAGCTAACGCTGGAGAATTGAATCAAAGATTAAAAAACTTTCCCGAATGGGAAAAATTAACAGACCTAAAACCTGCTGTAGGAGATTTGATTTATCCCGAATGGATGAAGGGAGAATGGGAAGTAAAAAGTACTTTAATAGATTTAGTAGCTCCTTTAGCACCGGATATTGTGACACCGGGATTTGAAAGCAATCGTCAGTATCTTAATCAACCAGTTGATTTTAAAGTTAGGTTTGTTGAAGACCTCACCCCGTCCTTACGGACACCCCTCTCCTTAACAAGGAGAGGGGAAAAGAGTAATCAAACCCCCATCTCCTTGATAAGAAAAGAAGAAGAAAATAAAACTCCCCTCTCCTTGACAAGGAGAGGGGCTGGGGGTGAGGTTATTGCTGACAGAGCATACAACGGATTAAACTTAGCCCGAGCAATTCTAGGTGAAAAAACCGTTAAAGCAGTTAAAGTTGACCCCGATTCTCCCAACCGTCAGATAACACTATTACGCAGTGAATGTACTGAAAGAATAATATGCGATCGCCAATTAGTGTCGATAGTCAAAAACCGAGCTACAGAGGACACTTCCGACGGTAGATTTATCGCAACCGAAGAATTTCAGCAAATATTTAAAGGTGGTACGCGTCCATACATCAATTCAGTAGAATCAACCACAGCATATAGACAGTTATCTGCATCATCTCCATCAAGTCCAACGATTGAAGGAAATCAAGTTACAGCAGTTTATCTTTCATCACAAGACCCAAATTATTTTAAAGCTATTAATAAACCAGTTGCTTTATATAAATATCGTTTGGAATTTTTTCCAATTATTGAAGCGAATAGGGAACAGTAATAAAGTGTTTATTTTAAACAAACGTATCGGTTATAAAAATCCAAAATCCAAAATC
>ERZ1740052.400-NODE-400-length-14977-cov-11.072912_pt1 | contig 14977 bp, 7 predicted proteins | sample MGYA00581750_ERZ1740052 | MGnify/ENA primary metagenome ERZ1740052 (study PRJEB43018, sample SAMN04849743) | marine metagenome | isolation source: floating plastic debris | place: Pacific Ocean | collected 2008-08-30 | study: EMG produced TPA metagenomics assembly... | reverse complement strand
CGCTCGTTGGGGTGGAAATTTGGGCGAGGTTTAGTCAAAACGTCTGCTTATTTTATGAGTAAACCTCGCCCAAATTTCTAGGATTTCCCAGATTTTTAGCGAACAGTTGAACCCCTCCGCTAACACACTGCGAATAATGATGGTAAATATTTTGGTTCACCTACTTAATATCAACAATATCCTTTTGCTTCTTAACGTACATACTATATTTTCAGAAAAAGATCATCTACCATTTAGATCTTATTAACACGTCGTTTGATGCATATTAACTTGACGTATAAAAAAATACTTAATATTGGAAACCCTTTAGTAGAGGCATTTAGGCAATACATTAAGCTTTTTAAACAAATATAAAAATCTGTAATAAAACAACATCAAAAGTCATACTTTCTTAACACTTAAATAAATACACTGTGCTTGCGTAGTACTAAAATATACATTCATTTTTAAAAATTATTTGCTTCTATGGATTGCATAAGAAGCACAAGTGAATTATATAAATCGCTTACTTTTACGAAAAGAGATAGCTTTTCACTTTTCTCTGCATAAGCATAAATTTTATTTATACGCTGAAGTAAGTATTTAAACTGTATTAGGCAAATGTCTATATAGTTAATTATGAATCTGTGCAACAAATATTTTATACCCAGTTAAATCAAAATATAAAATTGATAGACAATTAAATGTATTTACTGTTTTTAATCTTGTGAATTGATTCAATAATGGTGGAGAAAGTTAATTACGAGAAATCAAACTGACAATTAAAAGCAGAGTAAGAGTTAGGAAATACTATTTATTTAGCTTTTGAATAGTGTTGTTTGGTTTTAGTAATTAAGTAGCTTTATGAAGGAGTATTAGAGATGAAAGAAGTTTTAGAATACATTCAAACCAAGAAACAAGAATTTGCTCAATCACCATTCATTCAATACCTTCAAGATAAAAGTATACATCCTAGGCAAAGGCTAGCTTGGGCTCCTTGCTTTACACCTTTTGCAATGTGTTTTAAAGACTTTAACGCACTTACTCTTCGTAAAGAACCAGCTAATAGCAAAATCCAACAAATGATAAACCAGCATACTTATGAGGATGGTCGTCATTGGAAATGGTTTCTACAAGATATGAAGTTACTTGGTTTTGATAATCAATATAACTTTACAGATGTGTTGAAATTCGTGTGGGGTGAAGATACAAAAAATGTCCGCTTGATGGCTTATAACCTATTCGGAATGTGTAGCTTTGAAGAAGATTTATTGATGAAGCTGGTTATTATCGAATCTATAGAAGTAACAGGAAATGTTGCTTTGTATGAAACAGGCTTAGTTGCTGAGGAATTAAAACAAATTACAAAACAACATCATCCTTACTTTGCCCATTCTCATTATGCTGTAGAGACAGGACATATCCAATCAGATATGGATATAGATGATATTGAGAATTTTCTTAATGATATACAGCTAACTCAAGCACAAAAGGAAAAGGCTTTTATCTTGGTTGATAGAGTATTTTCTGACTTTTTAATAGCAACAAATGAGATGCTTGATTTTGCTATAAAATATCCTGTAGATACGTCTTTCATCAATACAAAATCTGTTGATAGAAAACTATCAATGGTTTAAATATATTGTTTAAGACTATTTCACTGAATTATTATATTGAGCATATATATGAATAATAATTATTCATATATATGATGATTATATTTTAAAAATAATCAGAAATAGTCTTAAAAAACATACTAATTTTTCAATAAAATTAAAGTGAGATAATGATGAATTTTCAAGAGCTAGAATACTTGGTTATTGGTGCAGGTCCCGCTGGATTACAGCTTGGTTACTATCTAGAAAAAGCTAATCATGATTACCTTATTCTAGAAGGTGGAAATAAAGCAGGAGACTTTTTCAGTAAATTTCCGAGACATAAAAAATTAATTTCGATTAATAAAGTATATACAGGATATGAGGATACAGAAATAAATCTTCGTTGGGATTGGAATTCCTTATTAAGCGATAGTGAAGAAATGCTGTTTAAAAATTACAGCAGAGATTATTTCCCCCACACAGATGATTTAGTTAGATATTTAGGTGATTTTGCTAACCACTTCAATCTAAATATCAAATATAATTGCCAAGTTGTAAAAATCGCCAAAAATGATAAATTTATGGTGATAGATAATAATGGTAATGTTTATTCCGCAGCACGTTTAATAGTAGCAACTGGTTTTAGCAAACCATATGTCCCAGAAATTCCTGGAATAGAGTTAGCTGAAAACTATACAGATGTATCAGTAGATCCAGAAGACTTTGCTAATCAACGGGTATTAATTATTGGCAAGGGAAATTCTGGCTTTGAAACTGCTGATAATTTAGTTGCAACAGCTTCACTTATCCATATAGGTAGTCCTACACCTGTAGAGATGGCGTGGAAGACTAAATATGTTGGAAATTTGCGGGGTATTAACAATAACTTTCTTGATACTTATCAGTTGAAATCGCAAAATGTGGTTTTAAATGCAACTGTGGAACAAATTAAATCTGTAGATAGTAAATATGTTGTTACATTTGCCTACGCATACGCAGATGGAGAAGTTGAGGACTTAGTGTATGACCGCGTAATTGTATGTACCGGCTTCCGTTTCAATAATTCCATCTTCGACGAATCTTGTCAGCCTGAGCTAACTATTAATAATCGCTACCCTAATCAAACAAGTGAATGGGAGTCAACTAACATCAAAGATTTATATTTTGTTGGAGTCTTGACTCATATGCGGGATTATAAAAAGAAACAATCTGGCTTTATTCATGGATTCCGGTATAATATAAGAGCATTACATCAGATACTAGATTATAAATACCATAATCAACAATTACCCTGCCAGACAATTGACTGTGCTGCTAAAAATATAACGCAGACTATTATTCAACGGGTAAATCAAAGCTCAGGTTTATGGCAACAAACTGGATATTTATGTGACCTTGTTGTAATTTCTAAAGACAATAAAAAGGCACGGTATTACAAAGAGATCCCTACAGATTATGTACGTGATAGTGATTTAGGTCAAGAAGAGCATTACTATACTGTAACTTTGGAATTTGGGCTTGATATAATATTTGCCCATTCAGATCCGTTTGCAGTTAAGCGAATTCACAAAAACGATGTAGAAAAAGCTAAATTAAGCCCAAGTTTACATCCTATAATTCGTCGTTTTAGCAAGAACAAATTGGTAGCAGAGCATCACGTTATTGAAGATATAGATAGTGAATGGTTAGAAGATGTGCATATTAAGCCACTACTAAAATTCTTCAGTAATCAGCTATTAAGTGAAATTGAAATTAATCAGCTAATATTGATTTAATTTAATCATAAACCTACTTTGAAGATCGCTCATAAAATTTTCCCACCATCACGTTTAGTTTTATACTTGGAGGCTTGATCGATTCATGGAAAAAATTACTTTGGAAAAAAAGCCAGATATTGATACTTCTTCTGCTTGGGAATCCTATTGGAATAAAATTTCTGACTTGTCTAATCCTATCTTGTGGGATTGTAAGCCTGAAGTGGCAGTAGCGAGAGATTTACCTCGTTTTAAAAATATTATGGATCCTCAATTACCTTTAATTGACTTCGCTTGTGGTAATGGTACCCAAACTCTTTTCCTTGCTGACTATTTTAGAAGAGTTATTGGAGTTGATGTTTCTAAAAGCGCTATCGAAATGGCTAAAGCACAGCATGATGCTCAAAACATAGAATACCGTTTACTCGACGCTTTGATTCCTCAACAAGCAGAAGCTCTTCATTCTGAAATCGGTGATGCAAACATCTATATGAGAACAGGATTTCATCATATCCCAATAGAAAAGCGTTCTAAGTTTGCTAAATCTTTGCAAATACTACTAGGAAATAAAGGTCTTATTTATTTAATTGAATTAGGTGCGAATGCAATAAACTACTGGAACTCCATAAAAGAAAAATATGGAAAATTTCCCGATGAAATGACAATTGTAATGGAACACGGTATAAGACCGGGTACTATTGTATTAGAGGATATAGTAAGTTTTTTCTCCGAATTTGAAGTCTTGCAATCTGGAGAAGACTGTCTTAATATTGCTTTCCCACTTCCAAATGGGGATTATCCTAAGGTACCTACGTTTTATGCTGCGATGAAACATAAATAAGTTTACAATTGTTAAATCAATAGAAAAATACTAATTTCTGTATATAGCGTTTCCCAGTCTATTGAGGTATACCTCAGTTGCTTAAGAAACGCTATAGACGTATAAATGCTACGTCTATTTTCTGTTACTGTAACGGGATGTCAACTAAAAACTCAGTTCCCTCTCCTACTTTAGAATTACAAATCAATTGACCTTTATGTTTATCAACAACAATTTGATAGCTAATTGATAAACCTAATCCCGTACCACTTCCTACAGGCTTAGTAGTAAAAAACGGATCGAATATTTTCCGTAGCACTTTTTCTTCAATCCCCGAAGCATTATCTGCAATCAAAATTCTTACTGTATTTGAGTCTATCAATTCTGTTGAAATGCGAATAGTAGGGTTTCCAATTGTTTGACATTTTTGTTGTGACTCTTCTAATGCATCGATTCCATTGCTCAAAATATTCATAAACACCTGGTTAAGCTGGCTTGGGTAACAAGTAATTTTAGGTAGCTGTCCATATTCTTTAATGATTTGAATTTTTGGATGGCTATCATTTGCTTTAAATCGGTGTTGGAGAATCATCAAAGTGTTTTCTATTCCTTCGTGAATATCTACAGACTTCATTTCCGCTTCATCCAAACGAGAGAAATTACGTAAGCCTAAAACAATATCTCGAATACGTGAAGTTCCTACTTCTATCGAATTTAAAAGTTTAGGCAAGTCTTCTAGTACAAAATCTAAATCAATTTCAGAAGCTTTCTCTGTAACAACCGAGTTACTATCGGTGTATTCTTGCTGATAAATAGATATTACATCTACTAAATGTTGAACATATTGGCTAGCGTGATTAATATTGCCATGGATGAAATTAACTGGATTATTTATTTCATGGGCAATTCCCGCTACCATTTGCCCTAAGCTTGACATTTTTTCACTTTGAATCAATTGGGCTTGCGTGCTTTGCAGTTCTTTGAAAGCTTTTTTTAAGGTTTGATTTTTTTTGTTAATTTCTTGAATTCTCTCTACGACTTTTTCCTCTAAGGTTTGGTTGTAGTTTTCTAAATCTTCCTTTGCTTCAACTAAATTATTGTAGAGTATTGCATTCTTAAGTGAAATTGCAGCTTGATTAGTAATTAAATTCAGAAGCTTTATACGATTGTGAGTGAATACTCCCACCGCTAGCTTATTTTCAAGGTAAAGAATTCCAAATAATTTTCCTTGATTAATAATTGGTATACATAATATGCTTTTAGGTTTTTCATCAAGAATATAGCTATCCAAAGCTAAATCATTTTGTGTTTCAACATCATCTATTACGATAGTTTCCTTTGTACGCTTGACATAGTTAATTAAACGTACTGGAACTTTTTCGCTGGACTCCAAAGGAGTAGAAGGTAGTTCTGTAGAAATAGAAGAGATGTTATCGTTCCAACTAATTGCAGTTAACTCTAAATCTAAATTAACATTTTTACTTAAAATTAAAGCACACTTTGAAGCTCCTGCATTCTCCATAATTACCTTCATCAAAGTAGAAAGTAAATCATCTAAATGTATTTGGTCGGAAAGTGCTTGAGAAGCCTTAACAACCGATTCTAAATCTAAAGATTTTACAATAGTAGTTTTAGAACCTGATATAGTTTTATTGTGACTAATTTTAGATATGGATATAGGTTCACTAAAGGAGGTTTCTTCTTCGGAAATAAGGTTGCTTTCTTCCTGTAAAACCATATAACTAAGTAAATCAGGATAGCGTTTTTGCAAATCCTTAACTTTAGCTTTTGCACCCCAACGTATGTACCCATAGCAAGCTTCATCAAGGTAAGCTTTGGCAATTTTTTGCTTACCCCATTTTAGATAGAATCTAGCAGCAAGTTCGTTCGCAAGTGCTTCTTCATGAATATATTCATTTTCTTTGGCTCCAGCAATAGCTAAATCGAATAGTTCCATTGCTTCCATTTTTTTTTCTAAAACATTATGCTTTTCCGCTTCTACTAGATAAAATTTATGCAGAAAATTCATTGGAGCATGATTTGCCCAGTGCTGCATCTTTTCTTGATTTGCAGCTACTTTTTCTATAAAGTCTTTTTGTTTTGACTTAGAAGCTTCAGGATATATTGCTAAACGTGTTAGTGAATCGTATAAATAAACTTGAGGAGTTATGATTTTTGCAAATCCACCATATAAGTAATGTTCTGCTTTGATTGCATTTATAGAAGCTTCAGCATACTTTCCAAACAGATAACATAGTTGTAACTTACATACATATAATGATAAAAGTGCAATTCCATCATTCGTTTCTATATGAAGTTGCATAGTCTCTTTTTCATTGTATGCATCGCCATTTAAAGTAGATGGTTCTTCAAAGTAGTTAAGTAAATTTAAAATAGTTTGACGATATATTTCATTCCAGTAAAAAATTCTTTTTTGCTTAATTTGTTTAATAGTTTTGCTGTATATAAATATACTTTCCTGTAGGGCTTCTAATTCTTTGCCTACAAAATATCCATGATAAGATAAAGTATTCAAGGCGTGCGATGCGAATTCAAAATCTCCGATTTCCAAAGCCTGAGAATAAATTTCTTGTAGAGGTGTAGATGTATCTATAATATGCTCTTTCCAAGGTTTAATAAGTTGAGAAAATGTTCCTGCGACTTTTATTGATACTTCTTTAAACTGAAACTTATGTATTAATCTTTCAGCTAAGCTTCCAAATTTATATCCACTTTCTATATCACCTACCATTCCACACAGAATCATACCGTAAACGATATAGCTAAAAGCTGATAAGGGAGCATTACCATATGTAATAGACAAACCAATTTGTTTAGCACAAAAAAGCGGCATAAGTTCTGGAGTTACTTGATAAGCAAGCGTAATTGCACTCGAAAGAATACGCATCGCTGCTAACGGCTCTGCTTCAGCCATTTCTGGTAAATCGGCTAATTCCTCTATTTCCCTTCCTGCAAGATTTGATGCTGTTTGTGCGATCGCTTGTTCAACATCGGATTGAGTGGGATTCTCAGGAAATACTATTCCTAACTGTTTGAGAACATTAAGTGCTGTATTAACTGCTTCTATTGCTTTACCTTGCGCTCCATAAGCTTGAATTCTAATTTCATAAACTTTTATTTTTTCTAATACCGTTTTTGTTTGTGCTAATACTACTTCTACAAAATCTTCCGAAGCCTGAAAATCACCTGTTAGGTATGTAATTTCTGCGAGTGTTTCATTTAAACCAAGGCTTAACTGATATTCTCTCTCCCAGCTATCTGAAGCTAATAGTTGTCTTCCGGTAGTTAAATACTTTAATGCTTCTTCATAAGCTGTTGATGAGATAGCTCTTTGTGCTGCAAATAAGTTCATTTTCGCTAACTCGTAGCGCTCTTGCTGTACGGTGATTAATGCTAAAGCTTTGTTAAACTGGTTGACAATCTCAAAAACATCATCTTCCCAAAATTCAGCAGAAGTTTTTTCTAATAGTTGCTTACCAAGCTTTAAATGAATGTGCTGTTTTTCTGATTCTGGTATCAGAGAATAAGCAGCTTGTTGAACCCGATCGTGTATAAACTTAAAATTGCTAATTCTACGATGCCCAAAAGGTAATTCTTTTTTAACATCGCTATCAATTATTAATGGTGCTATCTTATCATCTATATTTGATGAAAATGAGTCACTACCTACAGGTAGAACTAACCCTTGTAATACAGATTCCCACAATTGTGTTATCGTTTCTTCAGTAGATTTATCGTTCATTGCGGAAAGCGTTTTTAAATCAAAGTTACTGCCAATGCAAGCAGCAAATTTTAGTAGTGTTTGATTATAGGTTGGTAATCTTTTGATTTGAAGCGCCATGAATTCTACTACATCAGCTGTAAGAGCTAATTTTCTTACATTTGCAACATCGCATTCCCAGCGATAATTTTCATAATTAAATTCTATAGCTTTATCTTTATATAAAGTCTGAAGAAACTGATGAATAAAGAATGGATTACCTTTAGTTTTTGCAAATACTACTTGAGTTAATGAAATCGCGCTATCTACTTCGCATTTAAGAGTATCGGAAATTAATACACTTAAATCCCCTTCATCTAAAGGTTCTAATTTTATAAAATTAATATTGACATTTTCCTGTTTAATTTCTTTTATAGTCAAATTAAGCAAATGCTTAACATCAACTTCATTGTCTCGATAGGAGCCAATAAATAGTAGAGCGTCATCATTCTCGGTCATATTTATACCATCAAAATCAGGCATCTGAATACCCAATTTTTTGAAAGAAATATTAGGACTACTTACTACAGTATTTTCACTCATCAATAATTTCACAAAATTTAAAGAAGCCGCATCTGCCCATTGCAAATCATCTAAAAATATTACTAAGGGATGCTTCCTAATTGCGAAAATTTTAATGAATTTATGAAATAAAAACTTTAGCCTGTTTTGAGCCGCAGAACCAGATAAATTTGCGGCTTTAGGTTGCGCTCCAAGAATCAGTTCTAATCTAGGAATTAAGTCAATCATTACTTGAGCTTGATTGCCTAAGCTGGAAATAATATAGGTTTTCCATTGGTTAATTTGCGTATCGCTTTCACTCAGCAGTTGATCGATTAAATTGCTTATAGCTTCTACCCATCCAGAGAAGGGGGTATCTCGTTGGAGTTGGTTAAATTTTCCTTTGATAAAATAACCTTTTTCTTTTAGAATGGGTTTATGTATTTCATCTATAACTGCGGTTTTTCCCATTCCGGAATAACCTTTGACGAAAACTATTTCCACACCTTTACGTACTTCATTTTCTTTCGCAAGGTGGTGTTTAGAAGGGTTTATTACTCTATTGAAAGCAGCAAGTAATTCTTGAATCTCTACTTCTCTACCATAAAGTTTATCAGGTATTAAAAAACGATCTGATATATCTTTAGTTGCTAACTCAAAAGGTTCTATTTTTTGATTATTCTGTAATTGATGCAAGCATAATTCTAGGTCATATTTTATTCCGAAAGCGCTTTGATAGCGGTCTTCGGCATTTTTTTCCATCAATTTACAAATTATGTCTGATATTGTTGAAGGGATATTAGAGTTAATAATTTTTTTAATTGGTAGCTGTTGAGAAATGTGAGCGTAAATCAATTCTAATGGGTTGTTATTTTTGAAAGGCAACTCTCCGGTTAACAATTCAAACAAAGTTACACCTAAAGAATAATAATCTGTACGATAGTCAATACCTCTATTCATTCTTCCTGTTTGTTCGGGAGAAATATAAGCAAGCGTTCCTTCTAAAACGTTAGGGTTGGTTATAAATTGAACTTCTCTAGGTAATATTGTAGAAATACTAAAGTCTGTTAGTTTTATTTCTTTAGTATTAGGGTTAATGAGAATATTGTCCGGCTTAATATCTTTGTGAATTATCTGATGCCGATGTAAATCATCAATAGCAGATACTATTTTGATCGAAATATCTAGAAAAGATTGAATAAAATTAGAACTTTGACGTACTCCATTAAAAGTCCAACTTTTCATTTCATTACTTAGTGCAATTCCCCCAAAATCTTCCATTATAAGAGCATAGCTTTTATGATAATTTTCTAAGCTATAGGATTTTACTATACTGGGTATATCCAAATTTTTACTCAGTAAGTACTGATTGCGAAACTGAGCGATTTCTTGAGAAGTCGGGTATTCTTTTCGCATCAGTTTAATCACTACAGGTTTACGATCTTTTTCTCTGACTGCTTTATAAATAACGGTTTGGTTGCTTTGGTGAATTTGCTCAATGATACGATATCCAGAAATAATACATAACTTTGATGATAAAACCATTTGTTCTATTCCCAATTTATTAACATCTGTTAGTTTTATTGTTCCCAATAAGCAGCTAACTGTATCAAAATTAGATATAAAGAAAATTTTTCCCTAAAATTACTTACTCTATAAGTATTCACATTAATCGATTAAGTATAACTATTATTAAATAGAAGGTAAAAATACTAAGAATACTGAATTTGAGATCGATCAATCGTTTGTGCCAATGTGCCATAAGTAAGTCGGCACAAATAAAGTATCGCCATGTAACAAAATGTAAATCATTCTTAAACTCTTATCGCTACTTGCTACTCCTTTGTCTTGACTACGATTTTCAACGGCACACTACTTATGTATTCGGCATCTACTTTACATATCGCCTTCAAATAATAAATTTTGACCAAATAAAAAAGCCTGTGTATACAGGCTTTAGCAAAAAGTTGAGTTGGAATTTTAACTTAACGAAGAAAATTATTTCATCTTTTGTTTAATATAGGCGACAACCTGTGTTAGCTGTTTTTTCAAACCGTCAATCTCAGACTGCATTTTTGCCATTTTTTGATTGAGTGCATCTATTTCTGCGGCTTCTGCGGCAGAATTAGGAAATTCAACACTCATAGTTCCATTGGTTCCATTGGTGCCATTAGTACCGTTGCTTCCATTTTTATGAGCAGCAGTTACAGTCGCAGGTTGGGTTCGAGGTTGTTTAGCTTTCGCCATTGCTGCTTTAATTGAACTAATAAGCTGTTTTTGGTCAAAAGGCTTGTTTAGAAATTCAAAATGTTCAAAGGGTTCGGAAATTTTTTCAGTAACTTCCTCTTTACGTCCTGACATTACAACTAAAGGGGTTTTTCTTAAATCTGGCTGTGCTTGAATTTCTTGATAAACTTCCCAACCACTCATTTTTGGCAGCAGAAAATCCAACATAATCAAACTAAACTTTTCTTTCTTGATTAATTTAAGCCCTTCTAACCCGTCTTTTGCTTCTAGCACCTGAAAGTTACCCGGAGGTAGCATTTCTCGTACTTTTACTCGCACGACAGTAGTGTCATCAATAACTAAAATTTTATTATTTGCCACGATGTTTCGCTCTAAAAGATAATTTAGGTTTAAATGGCGTTCTCGCCGCTTCTACATACTAGAGTTATCCCACTATATCCAAAATATATTTCGATCGGGGGAGGGTAATTTACGAGAAAATAGCATTTATACAAGTGTTGTATACAACACACATGTATAGCTGTTATTGGCGAGGCGATATTGCTAAATTCAAAGTGTTTTCCTATTTATATACAAGCTTTTGAGCATTTTTGGATGATATTAATTGATTTGCGATCGGTAACCATATACTGATAAACTCAATCGAAATTACTCGTATAAACTGTAAGTTTCCAGTAAATATAAGTATTAAGACTTACGCACGCAAGACAGCTCGCATTTTCTTTAAATTTGTTTTCCAGGACTTACGCAATCGTCACAAGTCCTGTTTTCTTCAAAATGCGTTTTACTCCCTTCCCGGTAAAAGATTACCTATAACGTAGGTTGGGTTGAACGAAGTGAAACCCAACAGCCTGTTGGGTTTCGTTCCTCAACCCAACCTACAATTTTTCGGTAATCTTAGAGCGGGATAGGAGTAGAAGCTATTTGTTAAATTACGGTAGAAATAGCAGTTTGTTGTATGTTGAACTTAGCTTACTTAATCTGTAAACATACACATAAATCACGGATGTCCATGACTTCCTCAAAACAAGCTTCTATTAAATCTGAAATTACAGCAATGCCAGCGTGGTTGCGTCCTGGAATTGGTAAAGCCAGCGAACTCTCAACGGTTCAACGCATTATTAAACAGCGCCAGATCCATACTATCTGCGAAGAAGGGCGCTGTCCAAACCGTGGAGAGTGCTATTCACAAAAAACTGCAAGCTTTCTGTTAATGGGACCTACTTGCACTAGGTCATGTGCTTTTTGCCAAGTAGATAAAGGTCATGCACCAATACCTTTAGATCCAGAAGAACCACAAAAAGTAGCACGAGCGATACAGCTTTTAGCATTGCGTTACGTAGTTTTAACTTCTGTAGCCCGCGATGATTTATCAGATGGTGGTGCAAGTTGGTTCGTTAAAACAATGGAAACCATTCGTCAGTTGAATCCAGAAACTAAAATCGAAGTGCTTACACCAGATTTTTATGGCAAAACAGAACCAATTGAAATAATTACCTTAGCAAAACCAGCTTGCTATAACCATAATATTGAGACAGTAAGACGCTTGCAAGGTCCCGTGCGTCGAGGAGCAAAGTACAATCGTTCCTTACAGGTACTGCAATTAGTTAAACAAATTGACTGTACAATTCCCACCAAATCGGGCTTAATGTTGGGACATGGTGAAACAGTCGAAGAAGTCATCGAGACTATGAAAGATTTGCGTAAAGTCGAGTGCGATCGCCTTACAATCGGTCAGTATATGCGACCTTCATTAGAACATTTACCCGTACAAAAATACTGGACACCAGAAGAATTTCGGGAGTTGGGTACTATCGCAAGTAATTTGGGATTCTCTCACGTTCGTTCTGGGCCTTTAGTTCGTAGCTCTTACCATGCTGATGTTTAATAGTCAACTATCTATAGGATTTATCCTAAGATGAAAATCCAATAGATTAGGGCTTTTTATGGTTTTATGAAAATCTTTCTAACGAATTTCACGAAAAACGACAGCTATTTGGTATTTGTTAAGAAGTCCTTAAATTTAGGAGAAACGATTATGGCTGTGCGGCTCGTTTGAATTAGGAACCCAGCGGTTAGCAGATTACTGATGCAAGCAGGTGTATGAATTCAGAAGGCACGCGGAGGATAGATAACCTCCAAAACCTTTAACTGTGAAGAGGATACAGGTGCAAGACCTGTCCTTCAAGGGTGAAGTGACTCTCTACCTGACCCCACCGAGCAAGGAACAATCCACCAACAGGTGCCAAGCGGAGTGAAGCGGGTGACAGGACGCAATCAGATGTCTACGGGCAACACTGGCGTTAATGAGGAAAAGATAGAATGCGATGGGCAACCGCGCATCACTGGTGAAACTGAGTCCTAGAAAAACGTCTTATCGTTGAGCAGCTCACTGACTCCGACATCTTTAATTCCCGCAGCAACAAGTCATATTAGCTGCAACCCCTGGGAAGATGTCAGGCGAATTGGCTCCACCTAAGTCTCCATAACATCTTCTTCACGGAACGAGTAAAAACGTTAAGTTAGTTCAAAGATGGTCGAACCTTTGATAGGTGGTGATTCCACGGAAACCTAACTAACGGGTAGGATGCTAACGGAAACTGTTAGCGGGTATTCAGAAAATATATCTTTGGAGAAATCATGGTTAGACTAGCCCCCTTGGGTAATGAACTTTGGCAACGATTACCGTGGAAGAAATTCCGCAGAAATCTGTTCCGATTACAAAAAAGAATATTTAAAGCTGTAAGAGTTGGTGATATGACGAAAGTCAAAAATCTTCAAAAGCTTGTTTTGAAATCCACAGCAGCAAAGTTGTTAGCAATTAGGCAAATAACACAGCTTAATGCAGGAAAGAAAACCGCAGGAGTTGATGGGATAAAATCCCTAAACTTTCTACAAAGGTTTGAGGTGTTCTTCCGTTTGAAAAATGCCAGAGAATGGAAACCAAGGGAACTTAGAAGGATTCCCATTCCAAAGAAAAACGGAAGAGTAAGAATATTAAGCGTTCCGACCATATTCGATAGAATTTGGCAATGTTTAATCAAATATGCACTCGAACCAGCCCATGAAGCAACTTTCCACGCCAAAAGTTATGGATTCAGACCGGGTAGAAGCGCTCACGATGCTCAAAAGATGGTTTTCATGCAACTTAAAAGAATCGGAAACCAATTCGGTACCTCTGATGCTAATAAGAAAAAAAGAATCATTGAACTCGATATCAAAAAATGCTTTCTCCCAAAGGGGAGACGCTTCGCGAACGACCGAATATCACACGAATCTATAATGAAAAGACTCATAGCTACATCTGAGATGAAATTAGGAATACTCCGCTCCCTAAAAGCCGGAATATTCCCAGGATTCCCAGAACAAGGTACACCCCAAGGTGGAGTCTTTAGCCCATTATTAGCTAATATTGCTTTAAACGGAATTGAAGATATTCATAAAGCCAGTATCAGATATGCTGACGATATGGTGTTATTTTTGAAACCGAACGATAATGCTCAGAAGATACTTCAAAAAGTTAAGAATTTCTTAGCCGAAAGAGGTATGGATATAAGCGAAGAGAAGACAAAGATTACGTCAGCGACAACAGGTTTCGACTTTCTTGGCTGGCACTTCAAAGTCCAGAACAATGGCAAGTTCAGAAGTACTCCCTCAGAGGATAACTTTAAATCTTTTCAAAAGAAAGTCAAAGAAATCATCAACAACTCTAACTATGGTTCCGAAGTAAAAACGCAGAAACTAGCCCCAATTGTACGTGGATGGCGGAACTATCATAGGTACTGCAAAATGGATGGTTCAAGATTCTCATTATGGTTTATTAAGAAAAGAGCCGAAGCCGTCTTCCGCAAACAAAAGACAATTAATAGACATCGTTCTATAGAGTTAGCTAAGAAAGCGTTTCCTGCTGTCCCATACTCCGAAAACGACTTCGTTAATGTTAAAGGCGACCGCAGCCCTTACGACGGCGGATTAGTTTACTGGAGTCAAAGGAATAGTAAACATTACGACGGATACACTGTCTCTTTATTAAAGAAACAGAACCATACTTGTAGTATATGTGGGCATGTTCTGATGAGTGATGAAAATGTAGAATTACATCATCTTGACGGAAACCACCACAACTGGAGAAAAAGTAACGTTTTGGTAATGCACAGAAGTTGCCACCAGTACATACACATGAGCAAAAGTCCACGGGCTAAGAATATCTAGGAGCTGTATGCGGGGAAACCAGCACGTACAGTTCTGAAGGGCGCGACCTGAACTGGTCGATTAAGACGGGAGGTTGAAATACCCC
>ERZ1740052.399-NODE-399-length-14977-cov-17.887951_pt1 | contig 14977 bp, 15 predicted proteins | sample MGYA00581750_ERZ1740052 | MGnify/ENA primary metagenome ERZ1740052 (study PRJEB43018, sample SAMN04849743) | marine metagenome | isolation source: floating plastic debris | place: Pacific Ocean | collected 2008-08-30 | study: EMG produced TPA metagenomics... | reverse complement strand
TTTGCAAAGATTTTTCTCGAATTGTATCAATTAATGAACTTGAATAAATAAACAAACCTGGTTTCTTGTGCTGAAATCAGAAATAAGTAGTTGCACAAATGCGATTATCTATTACCTTATTGCCTATATCCCCTCGGTGTTATCATCCACTCACCGTAACTACGAGTGCTTTGATTCCCAATTAAAACGGTAGTTAACATATCCACTGGTATATCTAATAGTTTTTCCAAAGTGGTTATAGTAATTTGCTCGTCTTCGCGGTAAATCGAACGCACTACTGCTACTGGTGTATCGGGATTGCGATGCTTAAGAAAAATTTCTCTAGCTATAATTAATTGCTGAGTACGAGTTTTAGATTTGGGATTGTATAGAGCTGTGACAAAATCTGCTGCTGCTGCTGCTTCTAAACGCTTGACAATCACTTCCCAAGGAGTAAGTAAATCGCTTAAACTCACAGCACAAAAATCATGCATTAACGGAGTACCAACTCTAGCAGCAGCCGATTGAAAAGCACTAACTCCCGGAAATACCTCGACGCTAGGACTTTTACCATCCCAACCGCTAGCTTGTAAATCTTCCATTACCAAACCAGCCATACCGTAAATACCGCTATCTCCCGAAGATATAACTGCTACAGTCAATCCCCAACTTGCTAACTCGATTGCTCTTTGTGCGCGATCGCGTTCTTTTGTAATCGGCAAAGCTTCGATGATTTGGTGCTTTTGGAGAATTGCCGCAATCAAATCAATATATAAGCTATAACCAATGACTGCATCGGCGCTAGCTACTGCCGTTTGGGCGGCTGGGGTCATTTGGTCGAGGTTTCCTGGCCCGGTTCCTACAAGCAGTAATTTACCTATACGACCAGTGTATTCTTTTTCAGATTTAGCAATAGCAACTGTAACTGCACCTTTTTGATTTGGGTTTGATGAACGGTAAATTTGCTTGGGGATTTGTAGAGACGAAATATCATTTGATATTTGGTTTGCAGCGACAATTGCAGCAGCTTCTGCAACGCTGGGTGTTCCGACTTCATGTTCCACAATCTCGGAAGGATTGGGAACTGTTATTTTATTAAGAATTTCTGATGAAAAAGTTTTTAAAGTAAAATTCCGTTCCTGACAAAGTTCAACTAAACCAACTTCATCGGATTTTATATCAATAGTAGCGATACCAGCTATCGCAGAAAGTGCGAATTGATTTTCTCGGAATACTTTATCAATCGCATCTGCAATTACCTGCTTCGATGTTCCTCTTTCACAACCAATTCCCACCCATAATACTCGGGGGTGCCAATTTAGGAGTGGGGGAGTTGGGGAGGGGGAGAGGGGGGGAGAATTTTGTTTGTGTGAGATAAAAATTTTGGCTTTCGTGGTTGGTGATTGATTGAATTTGAAAGGATGCAATTTTGGTAGATGATTTTGCCATAAAGTTGAACCAACTTCTTGAATTACTTCTACATCTTCACCTTTAGCTACTGCTGACATTACCGCAGTCCAGTCACCTTCACCGCGATTCCATCCGAAGGGAACACCTAACATGTCTACAGCAGGTAATTCCAAACCGTTGGAAGCTCCTGTTAAAATCGGTGTTGCACCCAACTGTACAGCAATTAAATTCGCTAATTTATCGGCACCACCTTGATGTCCACCGCATAAACTAATTACAAATTTACCAGTTTCGTCTACTACTACCACTGGGGGGTCTGTTGACTTACTTTTTAATAATCCTGAAATGAGTCTAACTACCGCTCCCGTAGCCAAACAGAAAACAAAAGCTTGATGATTATCCCATAATTTAGCTACGTGTTTTTTTAAAGAATCCTTGTATATATTTGCATTACTAACTTCAGATAATGATTCTGGAACCCACAAAGTAGCGTTTTTGTTTTGACAAAGTGGTTGAAGTTTCTTTGCACCAGTCGGAGTAGTAGCGATAAAAGCTATGGGAGAGAATTCGGTGAAGAGCAATTTGAGTTTCCTGTTAGCTGACAAGATTATTTAAACATTTTCTCTGTTCTAGCTATTTTTTTTCAAGAAATAGCTAGAACATTTCGCAAATCTTCTATCCTCTCAGGTACAATCTGATAATAAATCCAGCTACCCCTTCTTTCTTTACCTACCAAACCAGCTTCATAAAGCACCTTCAAGTGATGGCTGATGGTCGGTTGAGATAACCCCAAAGGTTTTGTCAGTTCACAAACACAAGCTTCATGCTCCGGTCGAGATGCGATTAAGCTAAGCAGCTGCAATCGAGTCGCATCCCCCAAAACTTTGAAAATTGAAGCCAGTACCGCAGCCTCTTCTGGCTTAATTTTTGTTGACAACAACGGTGAACAACAATTAAATTCTGCTTTAGATTTATTCATACTTACATATTGACATTCATCAATATGTGCTGCAAAGATATTGATGGATATCGATATTGATAAGCGTCAATATTGGATGTTTGAATTTATCAAGGAAGATTTATAAGCATGCTAAAAACTCATGTTGCTTTGAATGCTAAGGATATAGCAAAATCAGTTACATTCTACCGAGCGATGTTTGGTACAGAACCAGTGAAATACAAGTCTGACTATGCAAAGTTTGATATCGCGAACCCACCGTTAAATTTGACTTTAAATCAAGCAGACAGTGTTAACGCGGATGGGGGTTTGTCGCATTTAGGTATTCAGGTAAATAGTACTCAAGAAGTCGAAGCTGCTATTAATCGGTTTAATGAAGCTGGATTAGATTTGTTTACAGAAGAAAATACTGATTGTTGCTATGCTTTGCAGGATAAAGTATGGGTAAGCGACCCAGATAATAATAAATGGGAAGTATTTGTGGTTAAAGTTGCAGATACAGTACCAGAGGAAAATATTGAAATAGCACAAAATGAAGATTGTTGTGCCCCAACTTGCTGTAGTTAAACTATTAATCGTGCGTTGAAATCCTTAACAACGCACGTCAGAATAGCTTTCTAAATTATTATAATTACCTCACCCGCGATTTTTCACGGGGTGGATTATTCTCTGAAGGTGCTTCTGGAATTTCTGGAGTTGGTTCCGGAGTTGGTGGTTGAGGAGTTACAGCAATATCGCGAATTGCACCTCGATAAATTAAAGCACCTAGAGTATTTAACTGAAATCCCCACCCTTGAGGTAAATTACCATCACCATCATTTTGTCCCAAGTCTACATAAATTCTTGGCGGAACAAAATATTTTGCGTCGCTCTCACCTACTAATCCATCTGCTTGTTCCATTATTTTATCTACTATAGAATCAAGCTCGGCATAACTATTATGGTTTTGTTGCAGTTGGGATTTGATAAAAGTCATAAATTGTTGGACTGCTTTGAGTTTCTCAACTCTTGCTGCTGTTTCTTCTTCTGAAGTCTCCCCATTATTATCAAGACCCAATTGCTTTAAAATTAATGGTTCTAGATATCCAAATAGCTTTACTTGTGCTTTGATAGTTGTCGGGTCATTAACGTTATTATGACGCGGTAATAGGCTACGGAAAGCGCGACGTAATACTTGAGAAAGAGTGAAAGCTGGAAAAGGAATGCTGCTAGAATCTATATTGGCTCCATTGTTTGCCATGAGTACATCTAAAGGTGGTAAATCGGATGGTACAACTGGCATCTGGATATTAAATGCTTGAAATTCTGGGTTTGCGCTACGGTTGTTAAGAATATTTTCTTGTCTGCGATTTTGTTTTTCTTGAAATGTCAAAATTTCTTTGGCTTTACCTTCATCGTTTAATAATGATGTTAAACCCTGAAGATTAAAAGGATAAACGGGAGTATTTAAGCTTATATAAACAAATTCAGCACAGTAAGCTTTATTTCCTGCATCGTTGAGAAAGGCGATCGCACTTTCGTCACCAAGACTAGCTAAAGCGCAATTCTTGAGAAATTCTTTGAGACTAGCTCTATCAATAACGCGGGTTGGATCTCCTCCATTAAAATCGTTCTCAGAAAATTTCACAAATGGATTCATCAAAGCCATCCAACAGATAATGCTATCGTTATAACCTTTTTGCTGTTGGGGAGTAATAAATTCAGGAAATACCAAATTTTGTGCTACCGCAACAAATCCTTTTTGACCATATAATCCAGAATGATAGCTGTCTGGTTCGTTAAAAGAAGCAAAAGCTTTATTTCCAGCTTCTCTAACTGCCGGTACAATTGCACCAGAATGATGTCCTTCATTTTTGATGAATATTTCCATCAAATCATTGATTTCAGAATCACTTTGTGGCTGTCTGCGTAAGTCAATTTCTTTACCATAGCGGTCTTTATTGTATTGATAAGTACAAATGAGTAAACCGTATTTATCAAGAAACTGAACTATATCTTTATGACCAGATACGGGTTTTTCTTCAAAGTTGATAATTGTTTCTTCATCAGCAATACCAATAAAACCAGGTACTTTGATTGTTTCTGCATCTATCAAAGTATCATTCTCAACGATTACTTGTTTATTAAATAATCGTTTCATATCTTCTATAGGTTTTCCTTGGTCATAATCCGGACTTTGAATGGAATTGAAAGATGCTAAATCTACATCTTGAGGAGAACGTAAAGGTAAACCCGTGTTTGACTGTAAACTAATATTCGCGTTCATATGATACAAATCCCTGAGTATAAAATCCTTTGTACTATGTAATACTCCACCATCAAAAACTTGAATTTCAGAAGAACTTAATATTTAAATTCGTATTTAATCAAAGCAACATTACGAGGTAAACAGTGAATTTATAACTTTTAAATCTCTCCTTTTCCTCTTATCCCCTTGTATTCCCCACCTCCTTGTGTTTTTACTACTCTTCCGCTCCAGCAGCTTTCAAAATTTTGACAATACTGGGATAACCGTTAAATTCTGCGAGCATTAAAGCGGTATAACCACCTCGATTTTTCAATTTGATATCAGCACCAGCTTTTAACAATACTTCTGTTACTTTGATATAACCAAGCGATACTCCCCACATCAATGCTGTAGCGCTGTTTCCATCTTTGAAATTTATATCAGCACCATGAGCCAATAACTCTTGAGTAATAGTTTTAAAATTGCGTTTAGTAGCTTCAATCAATAAAGTTTTACCATCTTTCAATTGAGCATTAGCATCAGCACCATTTTCTAACAAAACTTTTACTGTTTCGGCATTTCCTTGGATTGTTGCTAAAGTTAATGGCGTTTCTTCTAAGTTGGTTACTTCTATGTCAGCACCTTGGTTGATAAGTGCTTTCACAATAGTGCTATAACCCTGCAAAGCTGCTACAAGTAAAGGCGTATCTCCTAAATTATTTCTTTTATTAACATCTGCATTTTGATTCAGAAGTACTTCTACAATATCGATAAAACCTTCGACAACTGCAATGTGTAAAGGTGTTTCCCCCTCTTTATCTTGAAGGTTTACATCAGCACCGTTATTTACTAAAGTTGCGACCAAAGGAGTATTTCCTGCTGCTACAGCAATAGATAATGCTGTTTCTCCATCGAGATTTTGTTCATTTATATTAATATCATTTGCTAATAAGGCTTCGACTACTCCTAAATATGCTTTTTCAGCAGCTAACATTAACAAAGTCTCGCCTTCTTCATCTAGAATATTTATATCAGCACCTGCTTTGAGTAAAGTTTCGACTACATCAGTATGTCCTTGTTTTACAGCTAATTGTAAAGCCGTATCGCCATCTTTATCTTGAAGATTTACGTTAGCGAGCGCATCTACCAAAGCTTGAACTATGGAACTATAGCCTTTGAGAGTAGCTATCATTAAAGCTGTGCTGCCATCTTCGTTAACGGCATTTATATCAGCACCTTTTGCTATTAATATACGTACAATATCAACTTGTTTTGCAGCACAAGCTAACATTAAAGCTGTCAAACCATAGCGTTTTCTTTTATAATCAATATTCGCACCAGACTCAATAAGCACCTTGACAATTTCCGTATATCCAGAATTTGCTGCAAACATTAATGCCGTAGTGCCATCTTTATCATTTACACTCGCAGAAGCACCCGTACTTAAAAAAGTTTGCACCCTTTTAATATCGCCACTTCTAGCCGCTTCTAGTAGCGATGCATTGTTTTTGCTCATTGTTGGTAGTTAGTTGTTAGTTGCTAGTTGTTAGGAAAAAGGGAATAAGATAACTTATAACTCTTGAGTTAGGGATTTATTTGATTCCCAATGCCCTCTCTTGAAAATTTGCTCTCGGGGGAAACCCCCAAGACCGCAATTTCCGCTATTCCCCATTCCCTATTCCCCATTCTTATTTTCCCATTCTCTACTACCTATTCCCCCGACGCGCTATGCTAATTTTTATGAAGATTTAAGTATTGGGGGAGAACACTATGGAGCTTTCACCGGAAATTAAATACTGGATGCAATTTTTTCATCCCGTGTTAATGTGGGCGCTGTTAGCATGCACGCTTTATGCCGCTTATTTAGGTTTACAGATACAGCGTACTAGAAATGCTAAAGGTGATGAGAAGAAAGAACTTATTAAAGGTAAGTACAATATTAAACACTTTCAGATAGGCTCTTTATTGTTAGCACTAATGGTATCGGGTTCTGTTGGCGGGATGGCTGTGACCTATATTAATAATGGTAAATTGTTCGTTGGTCCGCATTTAATAGCTGGACTTGCTATGACAGCTTTGATTGGTTTTTCCGCTGCTTTGTCTCCATTTATGCAAAAAGGAGCAAATTGGGCGCGGGTTAGTCATATATTGTTGAATTTTACTATTTTAGGGCTTTTTACCTGGCAGGCTATCAGCGGCGTGCAAATTGTGCAAAAGATTCTTAGTAATGCATAAATAACTATGAGGTGTGAAGCATGAAGGAGATTTATTTCATCCTTCATACTTCATCCTTCAATTGTCATGCTTTTTGAGATTTAGGTGGAAAAGGTATATCTAAAGATTGATGGAATTCTTGCTGAACTTTGCGTGTTAAACGACGAGAGACTTGACGAACAATTTGATTGAGCAAGCGGTCACCAGTTTTTTGGATTAAGGAATCGGGTAAGCGTTTAATAAACTTAGGAAATTCAACGTAAACGTTTAAATATAATTCCCACTCAACTTTGGTTATAAAATTTGATTCGTTCTGACTTTCGGCTAACTGTAGGGATGCACGATAATCTACATCGTAACCAGGAGGTTGGTAATTTGGAATAGGTATGGTGTGAATGCGGTAAACTCCATCGTCAGGAGGTAAAAGCTCTAAACCAATTTTCGGTTCTACTTCGTAATTAAAAGCACCAAAACGACCGATGATTATTTCGTAACCATTTTCTCCTAAAGGCTCAACTTTCATTGGTTGAGCGCAACGAGAAAACCATTCCGAATGATTCTCAAGATATTCTGCTACGGTTTCCGCAGGTGCATATAGCTCCATGCAGTCATTGAAAGTACCGCAAAATTTTGTTTCTTCCTGTAAATTGACCTCTAAAGGTAAACTTTGGGTATCAGATATAGTTGATGCCACAGATATAATTGTTTCCCTTTTTTGCTCAGATTTACACTCTCGATTGATTGAAACCATAAGTGCATTCCTGTATACTTTTAAGTTTATATAAAATAATCATTCCCATCCTAGATGAAATCTTTCGCATTAATAAGGCAAATTCATCTAAACATTAACAATCCGAAATAAAGTTCACCATTACTCTACAATAGAGAACGAAAGATAGTGATATATGTTTCCCAATTTGGGGTGAATATGAAAGCTTTTGTAGCAGGGGCAACAGGTGAGACTGGAAAGCGTATCGTGCAGGAATTGATAGCGCGTGATATCCCAGTTCGTGCATTAGTAAGAGATTTAGAAAAAGCTAAAAGTATCTTGCCTGGGAATGTAGAGTTAGTGCAAGGTGATGTACTAGAAGCGGGAAATTTATCTGCTGCTTTAGGAGATAGCACGGTATTGTTATGTGCAACCGGTGCAGCACCGAGTTTCGACCCTACCGGACCCTATAAAGTTGATTATGAAGGTACTAAAAATTTAGTTGAGGTAGCGAAAGCCAAAGGAATAGAACATTTTGTAATTGTTTCTTCTTTATGCGTTTCTAAGCTATTCCATCCGCTAAATTTGTTTTGGTTAATTTTAGTTTGGAAGAAACAAGCCGAGGAATATATCCAAAAAAGCGGCTTGAATTATACAATCGTCCGTCCTGGTGGATTGAAAAACGAAGACAACAGCAATTCCATTGTGATGCAAAGCGCTGACACAATGTTTGATGGGAGTATTCCCCGTCAAAAAGTCGCTCAAGTCTGTGTAGAATCACTTTTTGAACCAGCTTCGCGCAATAAAGTTGTAGAAATTGTTTCTAGAGAAGACGCTGCTGCTAAAAGTTTTGCAGAGCTATTTGCAGCAGTAGCTTAAATAGTAAGTAGCAAGTAATAAGTAGTAAGTAGCAAGTAGCAAGTAGCAAGTAGTAAGTAGTAAGTAGCAAGTAGCAAGTAGTAAGTAACAAGTAAGCTGATAATTAGTTTTGATTATAGGTTGTTGAACAACACATTTAAAAACTTTTACTCGCTACTCTTTGCTCACTACTCACTACTTAAAGCATTTCTACCCCCTCTTCCCCCTCTCCCCTCTCTACTCCCTCTAATTCAATTACGAATTACGAATTACATTCTTCTTACCTCGGTCACACAAAAATAATCGTTGCTAGAATTAAACTTGTTCGACAATCCGGTTTTATCAAAACTTTGCCGGAATCGTTGGGCTTATTTTTGTTGTTATTTATTATGTGGCTATTTTAGATAATATTAATGAGTCAAACTGTTAAAAGTTTTCACTTCAAGGGTATTGAAAAGTTAATCGGGCCTGTAGCTGCTCTTCTAGCCTTTGTATGTATGTTCCAGTGGTATATTCATGGCAGTCTAGAGCCGAATAGCGACCCGGTATTTCAGAAGAAACAGCCACCTTTAATTATGGAAGGGGGAGACCCTTACATCCGCGCTTTGATGCGAACTATCTCCGCAAGTGAAGCTAATGTCAAACGTCCTTATTCAGTTTTGTATGGTGGGGAACAGGTTAGCGATTTAAGTAAGCATCCCGAAAAGTGCGTCAGAATTCCTATCGGACCAAATACGGGAAATTGTTCTACAGCAGCAGGTAGATACCAAGTTATTAATACTACTTGGTTTAAAATTGCCGAGCGCTATCATCCCGAACAACCAATGCCAATGATGTTTTGGGCTAGCTATAGTTTTGAACCACAATATCAAGACCGAGTTGTTCATGATTGGTTAAACAATCCTAAAGAATGGGGAGTTAATATTTCTGGATTGTTGCGACAAGGGAAAATTAACAAAGTTTTGAAAACACTTTCTCCTACTTGGACTAGTTTGGGATATGGTATTGAAACTAATTCGGTAAGTAGTAGTTTACCAAGAATTTATCAGAAAGTTTTGAAGGAAGAATTAAGCGCAGTTAATAAAGCTCAATAATATTGATTTTTACTTTTATTTTGGTAGAAGGTTACTTCTCAGATAGATAATTTTCGTATAAAGACTTAACAATCTTACGTTTCCTGCAATTTACATAAGACTTGTTACTTAATAATTGTAATGTTTTATTTATCACAAACATAACTAATATAATAATGGTTATAGTGAGATAATTACTTGCTTTTTGCCGCAAATGGTATATTTAATAGCCTATTTTTATTTTAATTTTTTCGCAAAATATAAGATGCCGCGATTTTTTTTATTAGAAGGGGATTTCGTGATATTATTTTTTTTAGAAATAATTTTTATAATGGGAAGGTTTGCTTGCTATAAAAATTTGATTAATGTTTCCATTATAAAAATTTGTTATCTATTTTTTAATTATCTCATGTTTTCGCCATTTCCAAATTTTTCTTTATATAAAACTGAAAATCAAAACAATCTTTAAATTAATTTAATCCGCATATGAAAGGTGTATTGCGCTGTCGGGAGAACAGACCCTACAAATCTAAATAAAAGAAATCTCGAATATTTTCGATAAATGCCGGTGTATTCTCTAAATGAATATTGTGAGCGGCTTTTTTAATTACATTCAATTCAGAAAATTCATTTGCATTAACCATCTTAATATTTATATCCACAAACTTTGTATCGTTCTCCCCAGCTAATAAAAGTAAAGGAGCTTGATTTTGCTGTAAATTATTCCATAAAGATGGTTGAACTCCCGTACCCATAAACTGTAAAGATTTAGCTAATTCTAAAGGATTATTTCGCAACCGATTTTTAATCATTTGCTCAAACTGTGGATGATTTTTTATATTCCCAAAAATCGGCTGACTATACCAGTGATCTAAGAAAGTATTAAAATCATCTTTTGCAATCATTCTTACTAATTTCCTGGCTATTTGTTCGTCTCGCTTAACTCTATCTATTTTCTCTTTCTCAGTTAATAATCCAGGAGAGGCAGATTCCAAAATAACTTTATAGAAATATTTAGGAAAATGAAGCATTAAATATAAAGCCAATCTTCCACCCATTGAATATCCAAGTAAAAAACACTGACTAATTTTTAGCTCATTAAATAATTCATCTAATAAATTAATTAATGCATCGGCAGTTTTTGCCATTGTATAGCAATCATCATTTAATACTTGAGTTTTTCCATGTCCTGGAAGGTCAACACTAAGACAATAAAATTCATTAGCTAATGATTTTACTACCGCATCAAATTCATCACTATTACCCATAAAGCCATGCAAAAAAAGTATCAGTGGTTTATTCAAATTTCCACTGAAACAATAATGAAGCCTATTATTTTGACAAATCATTAAATATATCTAATCTATGATAAATATAGAAAATAAAAAACTGACTTTAGATGAAGCTCAAATAAAAATTATCCTTGTAATCCTTCAATATTTAAGGCAAAAACCTATCTAAAGCCGCTTTTAATTCTTCCATTTCAGCATCAATATTCCCGTTTTTTGCCGCTCTGGCAATGCACTCCGTAAGATGCTCGTCCAATACAATTCGCGCGACTTTATCGATTGCACCTCTAACAGCAGCAATTTGTAGCAAAACATCAGGACAAGGAGTGTCCTGCTGCACCATAGTCTTAATTCCTCTTACATGTCCCTCTATGCGCGACAATCGATTAACTATTTTTCGTAAAGACTCTTTGCTATGAACATGTTCGTTGGTTGAATGCGTGTGATTGTGGTGATGTTCTTTAGTTGTAGTATCCGTACTGTCACTCAGTATCGGCTCGTTTTCCTTTGAAGTTCCATTCATGTGCTATTTTCGGGTTTGAGGCAGTACTTATCATCCTAGCGCAAAGGACAAGCAGTCATGATAGTCTGTTGCAATCCTCAAACTACCTTATAACAAGTAATTAACTCTCTAACCAGAGAAAATAGGAACCTAATTTTTGGTAATATTATTAATAAATTAAATGCAGGGTAAAGTTCGCTTTAGGTTCTACAAGTAAGCATTAGGGCTTACAAAGACGAAACTTTGGAATGATGCAAAACGTCTAAATGTAAGATTTATGAAGATATTGGTTTCAATATCTTCGGGTAAGATTGTCATGAATAACTAACAATCAGGCTGAAAACGGTCTTGGTGATGAAATTTACATATTTTTCTAAGTCTATTAGGCGATTAGCTACACATTTATTAGCAATATTTGTCGGGGTTTTATTGAGCGTTAATAGTATTTCAGTATTACCGTCTCAAGCAGAACCCGCACCGACTATATCTCTTGATTCGCAATTGGTTTCTCAAAAGCCATCAAGTGCTGCTGCTGCAATTGGTAGTAGTAGTTTTGTGACTGCTGCGGTTAACCGAGTTGGGATGGCAGTAGTTCGTATTGATACCGAGCGTACGGTGAGCCGTCGTCTTCCCGAAGCTTTTATGGACGACCCATTTTTTAGAAGATTTTTCGGCGACTCTTTACCTCGAAATTTGCCTCCGGAAGAACTTCGTGGCTTAGGTTCTGGCTTTATTATTGATAAGAGTGGGTTAGTTTTAACCAATGCTCATGTGGTTGATAAAGCAGATAAAGTAACTGTTCGACTCAAAGATGGTCGTAAGTTTGAAGGTCAAGTCCAGGGGGCAGATGAAGTTACCGATTTAGCAGTTGTAAAAATTAATGCTGGTAGCGATTTACCAGTTGCTACTTTGGGTTCATCTGGTAACGTTCAAGTCGGAGATTGGGCTATTGCGGTTGGAAATCCTTTGGGTTTTGACAATACGGTAACTTTAGGAATTGTAAGTACTTTGAAACGTCCTAGTTCTCAAGTTGGTATTTCTTCCAAGCGTTTGGAGTTTATTCAAACCGATGCAGCGATTAACCCCGGAAATTCTGGTGGCCCTTTATTAAACGATAGAGGTGAAGTTATCGGTATAAACACTGCAATTAGAGCGGATGCAATGGGTATTGGTTTTGCGATTCCTATCGATAAAGCAAAGCAAATCAGCAGCGAGTTGCAGCGTAACGGAAGAGTTGCTCATCCATTCATAGGTATAGGAATGGATGATTTGACCCCCGACAAAGCAAGAAGAATAAACCAAAATCCTAACTCTCCGATTAGAGTACCGGAAATAAAAGGTGTTTTAGTGGGAAGAATTGTACCTAACTCCCCAGCGGCTAGAGCGGGTATCCGTATAGGAGATGTAATTACAGCAGTTGATGGAAAATCCATTACTACTGGGGAACAACTGCTGAATATAGTTGAAAACAGCGGTGTCGGTCAAAATTTACAATTAAAAGTCCGAAGAGATACTCGTACTCAGCAGCTATCATTACGTACTGCTGATATGAAGGATTTTTCTTAAAAATTGGGAATTGGGGATTGGGGATTGGGGATTGGTAATAGGTAGTTGGTAATTGGTAATTGGGTAAAAAGGGAGAGGGAAAGAAATTAATAATTTATAACTTCTAACTCATAACTCATAGCTCCTAACTCTTAATTCCTAACTTTTCCTAATTTTATTTTCCCATGCCCTATGCCCCATGCCCCATGCCCTATTCCCTAATTTTTTAAGTTCGACGTACAAAGGGTTTCATGTCTTGTAAAATCACTTCATGATGATGCTCCTGAGCATAATGTGCTACGTCGTTAATTTTTACTATTTGAGCATCTGGTGCGGAGTCGGCAAATTTTTCAGCCATTTCTACGTTTAACCAGGGGTCAGTTTTTCCCCACTGAATTAAAATCGGCTTTTCCCATTGTTTAAATCCAGATTCTATTTCCTCCATTGCAGTGTTCAACTGTAAATTACGAATGGTTGCTAATAAACTTCTTCCCGTAGCGGAAGCTTTTAAAAAAGGTTTACGATAAATATCTAAATCTTTGTCTTTGATAACGTAACGGCTACCACCTTCAAGAGTTCGGTCAACTAATAATGGGTCTTGAGTCATCATTTCACCTGCCAAAGGTAAACCCATTTGTTGAATTTTCCAAGGTAATTTAGCTGTAGATGAGATTGGCGTGTTTAGTATAATTATGCTGGCTATTTTATCAGGATTGCGTAGGGCATATTGTAAACCAACAGAACCTAAAAAACCTTGAACGACTAAGGAAAAACGTTCGAGTTCTAACGCTTCAATGAAACTATCTAAAGCTTTTATATATGCTTCTGGAGTATAAGCAAAATCTCTTTTTTCTGGTTTGGCTGAAAATCCGGAACCAATCCAGTCTGGTGCAATAACTTTATTTCCCTGTTCTGCTAATTCTGGCATTATATAGCGCCAGCTATAACTTTGTGATGCTAAACCATGTAGCAATAAAACGGGTAATAAATTGCTTCTACCTACTGGTTCTACTTGTCGGTAAAACCATTCTAGTGAATCTACTGCTATTTTATGTTCTTTTATGGACATTATTAAAAAGCCTTACGCAAAGAGTGATGTTATTAATTCCCCATGTGAACTAGAAACAAAGGTGGTAGAAGTTGCAAAAATCAACTCCTCCTACAAATAGCATAGGCTTTTGGATGCTTTTAACAAAATTTGGTGATAGGAATCAATGTAAAAATGTTGCAATTATAGTCAGTTGCAATAATGGTAATTTTGATTTCTTAATAAATTTCTGAACTTGCTTTACAAAACCGAGGACTCATCACATTTCACATTCATATGCTCGGCTCCCCAATCTCTCATTGAAATCATAATTGGCTCCAAAGTACGACCATAATTTGTAAGTGAATATTCTACACGTGGAGGTACTTCGGCATAAACCTTTCGCGTGACAATTTTATCTTTTTCTAATTCCCGTAGTTGATTAGTAAGCATGCGTTGCGTGATACCTTCAATTCTCTTCTTCAATTCCCCGAAGCGTAAGACATCATTTTGCAAGAGATTGAAAATAATCACGGGTTTCCACCGTCCACCAATCACAGATAATGTGGCTTCGACGGAGCATCCATAAGGGCGATCGCAATTGTTTTTGTGCGCCATAATTCTCAAAATATTCCAATAGTTACTTTTTTGTAACTACACAACAAAATTGTGCGTACTTGTTATTTTTTGTATTTGTATCATATTTTTAATCATAGAACTGATGAAAGAATGAAGAAAATATATATGGCTTACGAAAACTACACTACATTCAAGACGACAAAGGATGGAGCAGTTCTTATTGTTACTTTTGATTATCCCCCTGTGAATGTTCAAGGGATTCCGATGCTAGACGATTTAAATCGATTGGCTGAAACACTAGAAAAGGATAGCAGCATCAAAGTAATTGTTTTCCAGTCTGCTCACCCAGAGATTTTTGTTGCCCATGCGGATACCAATTTTCTCAAAGACATGTCTACAAAAGCAGTATCACGTGAAGGGGTGGAACTGCTCTATTTGCAGACTACACTGGAGCGTATTAGTAAACTACCACAGGCGACTATCGCCAAAATCGAAGGGTTTGCACGAGGTGGTGGTCATGAATTTGCCCTAGCTTGTGATATGCGCTTTGCTGCTCGTGGTAAAGCAAAGTTTATGCAGATGGAAGTCGGTATGGGTATTCTGCCTT
>ERZ1740052.398-NODE-398-length-14992-cov-4.827007_pt1 | contig 14992 bp, 10 predicted proteins | sample MGYA00581750_ERZ1740052 | MGnify/ENA primary metagenome ERZ1740052 (study PRJEB43018, sample SAMN04849743) | marine metagenome | isolation source: floating plastic debris | place: Pacific Ocean | collected 2008-08-30 | study: EMG produced TPA metagenomics assembly... | reverse complement strand
CGCTTGATACGAGTAGAGCAGCCACTAGACTATTTAATAAGTCACCGACACCTGGCACCTCTAACTGCGGGGAGAAATCTGGTTTGGACAAAAAGACAACGCCTGCTGCGATACCCGCTAGCGAGCTAAAAAGGGTACTTATCGCTGTTTGATGCCGATTGAAAAAGCTAAATATTACAGGGAAAGCTAACGCTGCGCAGAAGACATCAGCAACAAAAAACAAATAGAGCATGCCAGAACCTTGAGCGATGACCACGACAGCCAGGCTGACACCTAATGTCAGCATTCTCGCCACAATCATTGCATGTGACTCTGTTCTTTGCCTGTTGCTGATGGAAGAGGACAATCGCAAGGCCTCTCCGGTGAGAACAGACGTGATGCCATTGATCAAGGAATCCATGCTGCTCATGACTAAAGCCAACGCAAGTAAGGCGACAGCAGCAGGCATCCAAGCAGGCAATGAGATTACATTCAACAAATTAAAAAACGCATCTGTGCCACGTAATCCACGTCCTGCAGCCATGATGCCGAGCCAACCTGCCACTAGTAGCATAGGAAAAATGATCAGCGCTGAGCCTACAAAGGCACGACGCACCGTTTGCTCATCCTTGCAGGCGAAGACTCTTTGCCAGTTGGCTTGGTTAAGGAGTTCAGCTGTTGCAATCGCTAGCACAACAGAAACGCCAAAGCGAAGTCCTGCAATATTGTTCCAGTCCAACAGTTCTGGTTCCCGATTCATAACTTGTTCGGTCGCTTCACTCCAGCCGCCTAACCCCACGACGACGGCAATAAAGCAAATGGCTAGCAGGGGCAATATCACCATAAACTGAACAATATCTGTCTGAATGGTGGCTTTTAGCCCGCCTACGGCTGTATATAAAAAGACTAGCCCTGTGACAATAACCGAAGACTCGAAGACAGGAAAGGAGAAGGTTTGTCTCAAGACCTGTGCGATCGCAGCCAACTCTAACCCTAAATAAACAAACATATACAGCAGCATGACAGCCACCACCAGCCAGTACAGCACCTTAGCAATCCATCCGCCACTGTGCCAATCAAATCGATGACGAACGTATTCATTGAGCGAGTAGCCCCAAGGCATTATTTGTCGCAGCCTTGAACCGACAAATGCATAGATAAAAACGGCCAGTGTCGTGCCAAAACAATAGCCAACTACAGCAGTAACACCCCCCAGCGAAGATCCCGCCTCTGGTGGATTAAACAGTATCCAGCCACCCATTGCTGAAGCCGTTATAGTTGCTAGCGCCACTCTCCCGCTAACCCGATTACGACAAACAATATAGCTATCTAATACGCTTTGTGAATTGTGGGGTGATATTTTAGGAGAGGTTTTACCTGGTGTGGCTTTCACAAATTCCTCTACACAGTTAATACAATAATTGCTTCAAATGCTATCAGCTGTTTTTCTGTTCAGCAAAGAACTTAATACAATCAACAGGCCTCTATAGCGTTTGTCACTTGACTGAGGTACAGTTCTCAGGCTGAAAGCCTTAAGTGGCAACAGGTCAAGTGACTCGCGTTCCTCGAATGCATCCGAGAAACGCTATATTCGCCCACTAGCATTTGCTCTGCCTATGATTTGATTGCGACAGAAGCTATAGTGCTTACCGTCGCCGTCTCTCCTCTTCTTCTTGCGATCGCGTTTCCTGGAGCTGCCGCAAGGCCTCTTGTGTCGTACCAACGATCAGCCCTCCGGTTCCACATACCAGCATATAGATTCGGCCTAACCGCTGGTAGTTCGAGCTGGTATAAGGCGTCTCTACAATCCTGGAAAGAACCAAGCCAATCACGACACCAATTACGCTAGTGACAATACCCGAAAACCAAATTTTCCGTTGATTCATGGTTGGTGCTCTCCAGGCTCAGTTCTCGTTTAGATCAAGTTCTCATTATCAGTTTGCGTAGGGAAGGTAACTTCTACATCACCAGCGCTATCTGCACCTGCGCCCGCTAACTTGATAGAACCATCAGCTAAGTTGTTGAATCCATTGCCGCTGTTTCCATCGGAACCTGCTGTAGGCGGTTTCTTTTGGAGAAAGCTTGCTTCTAGGCTCTTAATAACGACGTACAGTACCGGCACAATCAAAAAGCTAAGTACCGTGGAGATAAACAATCCACCGAAAAGTGCGGTGCCAATAACGCGACGCGATGCTGACCCTGCTCCCGTCGCGATGACCAATGGGATAAAGCCGACCAGCGAGGATACGGCAGTCATCAAAATCGCTCGGAACCTTGCTTCGGCAGCTCTTTTTGCAGCTTCTACAAGCGTTGCCCCGGCTTCTTTGGCCTGATTCGCAAATTCAACAATCAAAATAGCGTTTTTACTGGCCAGGCCAATCAGCATTACCAGGGCGACCTGTACGTATACATCGTTCTGCATCCCTCGCACGGCGATAAAGCTAAGTGCGCCTAGCAGCGCTAGCGGTACGGGCAGCAAAATGATGACCGGATCGACATAGCTCTCGTACTGGGCCGATAGCGTTAGGAATACCATGATGATGCCAAAGCCAAAGACCAGCGCACCTAAGCTACCGGCGGCAATTTCTTCTTTGGCCAGACCGATCCAGTCACCTTCTAGTCCGGGTAGGGCAGCTTCTTCTAAGGAGTCATTCATCGCGGCGATCGCCTGACCACTGGAAAATCCTTCTGCCTGCCGCGCCTGTATCTTAATTGTGCGGAAGCCGTTGTAGTGATAGATAATCTGCGGGCCGGTCACGGGGGTAATGGTGGCGATAGATCCTAAGGGAATCATTTTGCCGTCGCGCGATCGCACATACAAACTCTGCAAATCTTCTGGCGAATCACGGAAATCACCCTGCGCTTGCAAAAACACCTTGTATCCACGTGTGCCGAGCGTAAACTCATTGACATACTGCGAGCCAACCGTCGCACCAATCGTCGTCAGCGCTTCTTGAAAGTCAATGTTTAAAGCTTCAAGCTGGTTGCGGTCAAGGTCGATCTGTAGCTGCGGTGCACCCGCTGTGAACTGTGTACTCGCTGAGCCACCAATGGCCTCTTTTGCGTTAGCGGTAGCCAGTACTTCACGCGCATTCCCAAGGAAGTCATCAATACCGTAGTCGCCACCGGTTTGATCCTGGAACTGAAGTTCGATACCGCCCGTAGAGCTAAATCCAGGAATAGGCGGTGGGTTGAATCCAGCAGCGATCGCATCCTGGTTCTGATAAAACGCGCCGTTGATTTGCTGCAACAGACTATCAACATCTTCTCCCTTGCCACCCCGATCGGCCCAGGGCTTCAGCTTGGCAAAAAACATGCCCCGGTTTGGCCCCGCACCTTCTAGCGCCGCGCCACTTGCGGCAAAGTAACCTTCTACCTGAGGGATACTGCCAATCGTCTCACCGACCGATTCAATTACTTCATCCGTATAACCCAGAGAAACCCCATCTGGGCCCTGGACAATGCCTAGGAAAATGCCCTGATCTTCACTGGGGACAAAGCCACCGGGCACGCTCATAAACATGTAGTAGGTCGCAATCAGACCCACTACAAACCCACCAATAACGACGTAACGAATCCGAATAAACTTATCAACAATCTCTTTATATTTTTCAAGAATCCAGGCTTGCGACTGGTTGAACTTGTTGAAGAACCACTGCAAGGGATTTCTCCGACCACCATTCTTTTGACCACTATTCTTTTGACCACTGCGAGCCGCCTGCTGCTCTATCTCTACATCTGTGCTCTTGGGCTTAAGTAAGATAGCCGCCATACTAGGGCTAAAGCTCAGCGCGTTAAAGGTAGAAACAACGACTGAGAAAGCGATAATCAGTGCAAACTGTTGATAAAGTGCGCCGGTTGTTCCTGGGAAAAAAGCTACCGGAATAAAGACGGCCATCAGTACTAGCGACGTCGAAACGACCGCGCCCGCAATCTCATCCATCACTGCCAAAGACGCTGCTTTGGGCAGCATGCCTTCATCAATTTTGGTCGTCACCGCCTCCACAATTACAATCGCGTCATCTACTACCAACCCCGTTGCCAGAATCAAACCGAACAGCGTCAAACTGTTGAGCGAAAAGCCAAAACCGAAGGCAAAACCCAGCGCACCTACCAGCGCCACCGGAATCGCAACAGCAGGAATCACGGTGGTACGCCAATCTTGCAAGAAGACAAAAATCACCAAAATCACCAGACCAATCGCCTGCATCAGGGTAATCAGAACTTCTTGAATAGAGACTTGAATGAATTCAGTCGTGTCATACACCAAGGAGGCTGTCATCCCAGGCGGAAACTTTTCGCTCAGGTCCTCGAAGGCCGCTTTCATATTGGTGCCGACATCCAGGGCGTTACTCCCTGGCGACTGAGAAATGGCAACACCGACGCCCTGCTGGCCATTAATCCTGGCGTTAGTCGCGTAGTTTTCTCCGCCAATTTCGGCATAGCCGACGTCTTGCAATCGTACCGACCCGCCATCTGGCAATGTTTTTATCACCAGATTTTCAAATTCAGAGATTTCTGAAAAGCGACCTTGAATCCGGATGGGCAATTCAAACTGTTGATTGCCCTCTACGGGCGCTTGGCCAATGGCACCTGCACCCACCACCACACTTTGGCTTCTCAGTGCATTGGAAACATCTAAAACAGTCAGTCCGCGAGCAGCCAGGGCGTTAGGGTCTAGCCATAGGCGCATCGCATTTTGCTTGGCACCAAAAACGGTGACATCACCGACCCCTTCTACTCGCTTGAGCCTGTCGGTAATATTCGCGTCAACATAGTCACTAATAAAGATGTCGTCGTACTCACCATTTTCACCGTAGACCCCAAAAATCATCAAAATACTGCTGGAAGCAGCCTTGGTGGTTACACCTGATTGTTGTACGGTGGTTGGCAGCTTTGGCAGCGCTTGCGACACCCGGTTTTGAACGTTTACCTGACTGGTGTCTTTATCGCTGCCCGGTGGAAAATAAACTGAGATTTTACTGTTTCCAGCGTAGGTTTCACTGGTGATGTAATCCATCCCGGCGACACCGTTAATCTCTCGCTCTAAGATTGTGGTGACTGTGTTTTCAACCGTTTGTACGTCTGCCCCGGTATAGAAGCTAGTGACCTGAATTTGTACTGGCGAAATGTCTGGTAGGTAGTTAATCGGCAGCAGCGGTATACACACACCACCAATCAACATAATGATGATGGTGCAAACGGTAGTGAGTACCGGGCGTTTGATAAAGTTTGCAGAAATAGACATAGCGCTATGTTCTTTGTTTAGGGTAGCCAACCGGCTAAGTCAGTCAATCGGGCGAACGGTAAAACTATTCGACGTCTGTATCTTCTGCATCAGAGCCGCCAGCGGCATCATTCTCTGTTGGTCTATCTGGCGCACTTTCTGTGAAAGCGTCTGTGCTGTCAGGTGCTGGACTGACAAGTTCTGGCATGATAGGTGCACCATCGCCCAGCTTCAATATATTGGAGACAACGACGCGATCGCCTTCTTCCAATCCAGACGTAACCTCATAGCGATCGCCCTGAATTGGTCCTAACTCTATAGGCTTCAGGCTGACAGTTTCCTGCCCCGCTTCGTTCGGCTCTTCATTCACCACATACACGAAGTTTTTACTGCCCGAGCGCGTAATCGCCGTCGTCGGGATGAGTACGCCTTGGTCAGTGTCCCAAATAATGCGAGCCTCTACGTACTGCCCATCTCTAAGCTTGCGGCCCACATCATTAAACAGTGCCTTTGCCAAAATAGTCTGGACTTCTGCATCTACTGTGGGTGACACAAAGCTAATTGTTCCAGTCGTTAGCGGCTCTTTTGTTGCAGGATCAAACAGCTGTACGGTTAAGCCTTCTTTGAGCTGGGAAGACCTATTAGAAGGGATTTGTAAATTCAAAAATAGGTTTTCGGTCTGGGTTACTTTAACAATCTCGTCTCCCGTGCCGATATACTCTCCTCGCTTTATGCTTAAATCACCGACTACGCCAGCAATGGGCGTCACAACCTCTTTGGACTGCACGCTCACAAAAGCTTCATCAGCCTGCGCTTCAGCCTGACGAATGGTGCTCTGCGCTTGAGCGATTGCGGTTTCTGCCACGACTACCTGCTCTTGCGCCGCAGCATATTCATTTCTGGCAGATTCTACTTCTAGCAGGCCTTCGTCTAAGCGCAATTCGGCGATCGCACCCTCTTCAAAAAGCTGACGCAACTTAGGCTCATACTCTGCGGCAACATCAAATCTTGACTGCGCACTGCGGCGCTGAACAATGGCGACCTCCAGCTGGGCCCGAGCACTATCCAGATTCGACGTGGCCACGTCAATTCCAGCTAAAGCACCCTCATACTGGGGCCCCGTATGCTCTGGCAATAGCAGGACTAACGACTGCCCCGCACTGACGAACTGCCCAGGCGAGACAAACACACTCTCAATACGTCCTTGAATTTCAGAACGCACGTCAACGACTTCCACAGCTTCTAGATTGCCAACAAAGGTAGTACTCTCTCGTACGGTATCAGGCTCCAATTCCACAACTTGCGCAGGTGTGCCAGGCGGTGCCGCGCTCGCACTGTTACTAGATCGACTACAGCCAGTACTAAGAAGTGAAATAGAAAGCACCGTTCCAACGAAGAAAGGAGATAACCGCTTTCTAGAAAGGCGCATGCTTTGAGAAGATTGTTGAGAAGGCTGTGGTGAAAGCATTACAGTTCTTAAGAGAGGCCAAGTGAAATGCACATAGAAGAAATGTTTCTTTTTGATTTTTCCTAAAGCAGCCTGATTCAGGTGAGGCAAGCAGAGGCGACAAGAACCCCAATTATTTTGTTCTCACGATTTATTGCTTCACATCATACCGCTTTGAAGCAAGTCGTCGCCAACAAACCCCTTAGTTATAGAGTTACTTTAAGTTTCTTCTCGACGAGAAAGGTAACCACCCACCAAAATAGCAATAAAGACCGTCGAATACATTTGACCGATAATAGCCTCCAAATTAGTCAGCACTAGGGCAATATCACTCAGCGGCACGATGTCGCCGTAACCTAATGTCGTCAGCGTTGTAAAACTAAAGTGAAAAGTCTTTTGGTAAGAGCCTGCTCCTTGCCCGGAAAACATCAGCTGCGAAAAGGCCTCAGGGTTTAGAGTTGCGACCATGCCGTAAAACAAAGCCCAGACAAAGCCAATGAGAAGGTAAACACTAATACCACCGCGAATGGTATCGGCAGTAACATGTGAGGTCGCAAAGATATCTTTTCCTACCCAGTAAGCGGCGCCGCCCAAGTAGAGCGCGAAGACCCCTTGGGCGATGACACCATACCTGATAGTAGAACCGCTAATCCAATTTAAGTTGGCGCTGAGCAAGAGTATGTATGCAGTTGCTGCGATCGCTGTGTAGGCCACTGCCAGTGCTCTACGTCGCTCGAAGCTCTTTGTCACTGACAAAATAGTCGTCAGCAACAAAAAGGGCAAGATGACACTACCGATACTCCCCTCTAAAAAAGGGGCAGCAAAAAAAGTGACCACTAAGCTTAGAAGCAAAAGCGTGTACTTTTCTTTGAAAAGGAAGAGAGGTCGCTTCATAGCAGGCTATTTGTCTCAGGCTATTTGTTGATAAGTCAGTAATTAAGGCAATTTGGCCCCTGCCTTATCAACAAATAGTAGCAGGCACCTACCTATCTTTCGCGATACATGCAGTTATCAAATTCGCGTCTGTACACGTCTTCGCGTCTTCGCTCTTGTTCTATTCCGCCGCCAATGCCACCGAGCGTGCCACCGGCTCGACTGCCTCTGCGGGCCCCCTCCCTGCCGCCAAAAATGCCCCCAATGATGGCCCCACGAATAGAGCCATCAAAGGCACCACCAAAGACGCCCCCAGCCACCCGTCTGGCTTCATCACGGGCCCGGCGATCACAGAAGCAGAAACGAACTTCGTAGGAATTATCTCTATCTCTTTGTGCATGAGCTGGCTGACTAACGATCAGCAGTGGCAGCACAGCACTCATTGCCAAAGAAGCAGCGAGGCTAAGCCCCAGCCTCTTTTTCAGTACTTTCATATCCAATTCAACCTGGCTAAACAGTATTAATCGAGACGGCTTTCCCTACACATTTTTCACCACGTATATGGTTCAAACCTGGTTCAAACCTGGTTCAAACCAGTCAGTACAAGCTAGCGGTTTGCCTCGAACTGGCTAAACAACGTCCCCTCAGGATCATCAATACAGCCATCAACAATACTGTTGGAAGCATTTGCCAAAGCAGGCCCGTCAACCGTAGTGGTCTCAGAGACACCGCTCATATACCCATGCATAAAGATCATTAAGTTGGCCTGTTCATCGCCAGGTGTTTTCAGAAACTCCCGGCAAGTGAGTGTCGCCAAATCAACTGTATCCTCAGCCTGCGCTATGGCAGATACAGTCTCTTCAGACGTTGCATTTCCTTCCTGAGCCGACGTTTGAGAATTTACACAGACTGTCACACCTAGGGTGGCAACAGTCGCAGACAAAATAAACCAACCAAGCTTCTTCATGAAATCTCCTTGTTTACACGTTTTCTTCTTCGCGTTTTTTCGAACGCTTTCAAAGCTAGATACAGACTATGTGGGATGTCTGCATCTGCCGGACAAATGCAACCCGTTCTTTAGATTTTCAAAAAAAAACAGAGAGCCTGTCATAGTGACAGACAACAATAGACTGAGCAGATAGTAAAAGCGAAGTCTACTAAAACTTTCCAGGGATAAGAGAGAACTACTGGAGAGAAGGGAATGCCTTCATCCGTTCTACAGTACCACCTCCCAATCGCCAATTTTCAGTCCTGCCATTGCTAAAGAGCAATTTAACATTCAAGGTTTTATTCGGCAGCTGAGCCAGGGCATCCCTTGCTGGCATTAGGTCAAACCGGCCACCGCCTACGCTACAATTTTCTGCTGGAACATAGGTTGACTGGACGGTTCTTCTCGAGAAGGGCGAACTTCGTCGGTAGTAACCACCTCCCCAATAAGGACTGTAAAAGGGGTCAGAGAAGAAGGTGGTTGTCTCGTAGTATGCGGGCGTTGTCTCCACTTCTTCGGCTTGAGTAGTCACTATTTTTTGCTCGATGGTTACTAGTTCTTGGTCACCGTCAAGCAATGTAACTTTCTCTAGTTCAGCATTTTCCAGGGCGCGGTTACGGAAGCAGTAAAAGACAGACAGCTGGAGAATGTCTCGCTCAGGAACATCTCCCCAGAGCGTATATAAACCAACACCATCATATCTAGGGTTATAATCCTTATCTTTAATGGCGTAGCCAGGCTCTCCTGTCGGAATATTTAAGTCAAAAACTTCACTAAAAGGGGCTTCTCGAATCGCAGCTAAGACTTCAGGCGGGGCCTCTACAACTTCGTTGATGAGTTCATCTTCTACATTGCGCTGAGCTAGCTGCTGAGCATAAGTAGGCGCAATCTGTCCTAGTGCAGTCAATCCACCGACGAGGAGACTACCTGTCAGGATCCAGTTGAAGGGCGTTTGCTTGATCACATAGCGATTTAATTTCTCTTTAGCGCGTTGTTTTGAATTGTTGAACACAGGTTTATTCCTCTTGATTTTCAGAAAAGTGGCAGTCTAATTCTGCGATGTATTAACATTCAGATCTGGAACACGCATATGAATAGCTACAAGCGCGTAGCTATTCTCGTAACGAACGTTGCGCTGGACGTTGCGCTGCTAGAGCGCTATTGAAGACATCTGTCTTTGTAGATCTGCTTCCTACGATACCTGTATAGGTACGATACCTAAGCTAAATAATCTGGAAGATAATTAAATTATTGCTTTCCTCTTTTTTAAGAATTCAGCATCATGGGCATTATTGTTACGCCTTCTTCCTTCTCGTATGACTGTCTCGCATGAATAGATAGATTGTTTAGTTACTTCTTCATACCCCTGTAGCAACTTCTTTGGTCGGCGTTTAACTCGAAAAAGAGACTAATTCCTTAAAACGCTGCTAATGAATGATTGTTTTAAAGGTGAGCGTTCGTTACAGTTGGCGCAGTCATTATGGAAGACTATTCCTATGGGTTTATCTGCTCAGCATCGGCGCTTTCTTACCATTGACCAATGTGCAATGCCGACAGTCATTAATTTAGTGGCCAATGGTGCTATCTGCTATCTGCTCAATCGCTCAGTGACTCTTTTCCCATTGTGGGGTGGCAGCAGCGTTGCGGTTGATTTGCTGGCCACAGCCTTTCTTCTTCCGTTTTTGCTGTGTGTTATCAGCAGTAAGAGCGTCGCTAAAATGGTAACCTCCGGAAAACTACCGCCTATTCCAGCATCACAATATCCGCTCGATATTTTTCAGCTTTCTCCCCTCAAAAGAGGACTGGGGCTAGCTGCCGCTGGGCTTATTTTTGCGGGAGCGCCTATTCTCATGGCACTGAGTTTGGGCGGTAGTCAGGGATTCCCTTTGCTGAATTACGTCATCTTCAAAGGCGTATGGGCTGCTCTGGTTGCTGCTGTTGTCTCGCCGCTAGTGGGTTGGTGGGCATTGGCAGATGAATCCCAAAAGAAGCGTAATCGCCAACCGAGTTACCAGAAAGAGCGTCAGACAGTTTGAACTCGAACCTGTGGGTATGCGTCAGGTGACAATTTTGTCAGGCTAGGTATCTTGTCAAACCGATGTTTTGATTTCAGCATTTGATGTCGGCACAGATCAAACGTAAAAAGGTAACCATAAAAGGTAACCTTTTGAATTGGGTTTTCTGGGTTTTCTTAATTGTTTGGCGTCGACACACTACAGGCAGCTAGACATATCGCTGTATGGTGTAAACGCATCTACGACTTATGGCGTATGGCATAAGTCGTAGGCGTTACTTTCACCCATGCCCAGCCTTATATGTCATAACTAACGCCATGCAGCCTGATGAAATTGTTCGCTTAGTGCAGGCTAAGGGACAAAACGAGCTACCGCCTGTAAAAGAACTGATTCTGCGCCAGACGTGGGAGGGAGAGACGTATTCAGATATGGCTAGGGCGTTTCACTATGAAGCAGCCTATTTGAAGAAGGTCGCGGCTGAGCTGTGGCAGTTTATGTCGGAGGTATTTGACGAACCGATTAGTAAGGCGAATATGCGCTCAGTGTTGGAGGCTCGGTCGCTCACGCTGCCCGAAGTGCAGCTGATTGGCCCCAGCCCTGAAGAGGCCGCTTCGACCGTGCGCCGGTTTACATTCAAGTTTCCGAGTGGGCCAGTGCCGGTGGGCGCTCCGCTATATGTAGAAAGGCCACCGAGTGAAGATTTGGCATTTCAGGAAGTCAGCACGCCTGGTGGACTGGTTCGGATAAAAGCCCCCTATCAAATGGGCAAAAGCTCCTTGCTGGTCAGGATTTTGGCGTACGCAGCAGAGCAAAATTACCGCAGCGTTTATCTGGATTTTCATCAGCTGAACGACCAGGCCTTAGAGAGTCAGACCCACTTTTTACGCTGGTTTTGTGCCAATTTGAGTCAGCAGCTAGGGTTGTCGCCTAATCTGGATGAATATTGGGATGAAGAGATTGGCAGTGGGACGAGCTGTAGCCTTTATTTGAAGCGGTATTTGCTGGCTCAACATGAGGCCGAGAATGATAGCCCCCTGGTGATGGTGCTCAATGAGGTTGATCGAATTTTTGAGCACCCTTCAATCGCCCGTATTTTTTTGCCGCTGCTGCGCGCCTGGCATGAGGAATCAAAGCGAACCACACAGCTGCAAAAGCTGAGATTAGTGGTGGCTTACTCTACAGAGTCCTATATCCCGCTAAATGTAAACCAGTCTCCATTTAATGTTGGATTACCGCTGAAGCTACCGCCCTTTACGCTGCCGCAAGTTCAAGATTTGGCGATGAGGCATGACTTGAGCTGGAGCCAGGGAAAAGAAGGCCTAGAATGTTTAGCACCGCTTCAGCAGATGACCGGGGGACATCCTTATTTGATACAGCTAGCTTTGTATTACCTCTGTTTAGGAGAGATGAGTTTGCCTGATCTTTTGCAGTCGGCTCCGACCCTATCAGGCATTTATCGAGACCATCTGCGATCGCACATTACAACCCTAGAGGCCCGGCCTGAGTTAGCGGTGGCCTTCAAAAAAGTGGTCTCTGCGTTAGAAGGCGTGCCACTATCGGCACAGCTAGCTTATGAGCTAGATAGTATGGGCTTGGTTGTGCTGAAGGGAAATCAGGCCTTTCCGAGCTGTGAGCTGTATCGGCTGTATTTTTCGTCACAGCTACAGTAGTCGGTACAATAGCAGCTGCAATGTAAGGAGTGCTTGTGAGCGGTTATCAGTATCAAGTTGGTGGGAGTCTAACGAATGATGCCGCTAGCTACATTGTGCGCTCAGCAGATACTGAACTCTACGCGGCGATAAAAGCGGGTGAGTTTTGCTATGTGCTGACCTCTCGGCAAATGGGTAAGTCTTCTCTGATGGTGAGGACGAGTCACCAGCTGCAACAGGACGGCGATCGCTGTGCGATCCTCGATATGTCTGGGATTGGCAGTGACAATCTTTCTCCTGATCAGTGGTACAAAAGCATTGCCGCGCTGTTGTGGGATCGCTTTGAGCTGGGCTCGCTAACAGCGTTTAGAGAAAGCTGGAAAGCCCTAGCTTCATTCTCTAGTCCACAACGACTCGGGCGATTCATTGATGCGTTACTCCTGACGCATTTCCCAAACGACAATCTTGTTATTTTTCTCGATGAAATCGACACAACGCTAGGGCTAGCGTTTTCTGTAGACGACTTCTTCGCATTTATTCGTGCCTGTTACAACAAACGCGCTTATCGCCCTGAATACAATCGACTCTCGTTTGTTTTACTGGGGGTTGCCAGCCCTTCAGATTTAATCCAAGATCGTCAGAAAACACCGTTTAACATTGGCCGTGCAATAGACTTACAGGGATTTCAGATAGAAGAGGCACAGCCCCTAGCACAGGGATTGGCCGGACATATTAATGAGCCAGCCGCTGTGCTAGCAGCGATTTTGGACTGGACAGGCGGACAACCTTTTCTCACGCAGAAGCTTTGTTTTCTAGTGCGTTCTTTGCCTGGAGAGGTTTCGTCTGGAGAGATTTCGTCTGGAGAGATTTTGTCGTCGCCACAGCCAAAAGAGGCCTCTGGTGTAAGACCTTTCCCAGAGGATCCAGCGGCTTGGGTAGCAGGACTTGTGAGAACTCGACTGATTGAAAACTGGGAGACACAGGACGAACCTGAACATCTGCGCTCGATACGCGATCGCATTGACCTTTGATGTCTTCATTACCTGTTGCTGTAGATAACAGCCGAGAACAAACAGAACTTCTGTTGTCAGGGTTGGTCATCAAGCGACAGGGGCTATTGAGCGTCAAGAACAACATTTACGTTGAAGCGTTCAATCTTGACTGGGTCAAGGTAAGACTACAGCAGCTGCGCCCTTACTCACAAACCTTTGAAGCGTGGATAGATTCTGGCGAAAAAGACGAGTCCCGGCTGCTGCGAGGCAATGCGCTTCAGGATGCCAAAGACTGGAGCCGAGGAAAAAGCCTGAGCGATGCAGACTACCGATTTCTTGCCAACAGTGAAACGATAGATCGCAAAGCTTTGCAGCAGGCTTTGGAGATCGCTAGGGCGAAAGAGATTACAGTCCGCCAAAACGAAGAGAAGCGGAATATTCGGCTACAGAGAGGACTACTCATCGTTATGGGCGTCGTCTTGGCCGGATTAACTGGATTTATTGGTGTGATTCGGCAACAGAATCGGGAATTGGCGTTGAGAGAAGTCAGTGCGATCGCAACCACTTCAGGAGCTTTGCTCAGTGCAGAAAAAGATTTAGAAGCCCTCGTCGCTGCTATTGAAGCGACTGAACAATTAAAGGCTGTCGGTCTCTCTTTTGACAGCTCTTTTGGCAGCTCTTTTGGCAGTTCTTTGGGCAGCGATAGTCAAGGAGAGCCCGCCACGCCCGAACAAAAGATTGCTCAGCAAGTTCACACGGCTCTGCGTCGCGCTGTGTATCAAACGAATCAATACAATGCGCTCTCGGGGCATGGCGGGACTATTCGCACCTTGGCGTTTAGCCCAGATGGTAGTGCGATCGCCTCTGCTAGCGAAGACAACACCGCCAAGCTATGGAAACCCGATGGCACCCTCATCACCACGCTAACTGGACACTCCGCGCCGCTAGTGACTGTTATGTTTAGTGCCGATGGTCAGCAGCTGCTGACGACTAGCGAAGACAATACAGTCAAGCTTTGGCAGATAGATGGCACCCCAATCGCAACCCTGGTAGGACACACTGGCCCGGTGTGGGCCGCTGACTTTAGCCCAGATGGGCAAACCATTGTGACCAGCAGCGGCGACAAAACACTAAAGCTATGGCAACCCGATGGCACCCTGATATCAACCTTAACTGAGCAGCCGTCTGCGATTTTTGAAGCCGAGTTTAGCCCGGATGGGCAGATGATTGTGATCGCGAATGCCAGTAACACGGTAGAGATATGGCAAGTAGATGGCACTTTGGTCACCTCACTTGGCAGTCAAAAAAGCCGAGTGAGCGCGCTAGAATTTAGCGCCGATGGCAGTTATCTGGCAACCGCCAGTGAGAATGGCATCGTCAAGCTGTGGGATACAGACTGGGATACAGAAGGGGATATCAGGAGGGAGCCCAATAGAAAACTGATTAGCACCATTGCGGCCCACGACAGCGCTATCTCAGGCCTAGACATTAGCCCCGACGGCCAACAACTGGCTACCAGTAGCAGTGACACCACGGTAAAACTCTGGAACAAAGACGGCACCTTAATAAATACCTATTCAGGGCATGATGCTGAAGTTTACGATGTCCGCTTTAGTCCGGACGGTAAAACGCTGGCAAGTGCAGGCATTGAGCCGAAAATCAGGCTGTGGAGAGTGAATCATCCCTTAGCAACTATGCTAAGCGGCCATCTCAGCGCAGTTGTGGGTGTTGATTTTAGTCCTGATGGACAGCTGCTTGACACCAGCAGCGCAGACAACACTGTCAAACTATGGCGACGGAATGGTCAGCTGATAGAAACGAT
>ERZ1740052.397-NODE-397-length-14997-cov-9.431468_pt1 | contig 14997 bp, 8 predicted proteins | sample MGYA00581750_ERZ1740052 | MGnify/ENA primary metagenome ERZ1740052 (study PRJEB43018, sample SAMN04849743) | marine metagenome | isolation source: floating plastic debris | place: Pacific Ocean | collected 2008-08-30 | study: EMG produced TPA metagenomics assembly... | reverse complement strand
AAAGTAATGATTTTCGCTGCAAAATATGTCTAAAATAAAAAACTATAAATCGTCATGCAATTTTGGATTTTGCGGTAAAGTTGGGGGTGTCGGTTCCCGTCCCCCAAACTTTACCAAGACGGATTTTGGATTTTAGATTGTCCCCATAAATAAATTTAGAGAGCAGTGCGGTTTTGAAGTCTCCCCAAGTGGAGCAACTGCAGAGGGATTGAAACCATTCATAATCTAAAATTATTTCGGTCAACAATAATCGTTACTCTATTTAATGTTTTCTGAATATGTCTTCACTATTAACTATTTCTAAAGACTTGAGTTTAATTATCAAGAAAGCTAGTACCATAACAGAACGCTTGAATTGTAGTTCAACCATCAACGCTAATTACAAAGATGACCCACAGATTGAAAATCGTTTGCAGCAATGGTGTCAAGTTGTAGCAAAGGGTAATTTAGCTAAGTTTGAAAAGCGTTTAGCTTGGGATGGGTTAGATATAGAAAACCTTCGTACCTTGATGGCTGATGATATTGATGTGGATGACAAGGAATCTTTACCAACTTGGGCGAATACCTTAGAGCAATTGCTGGATATAGCCAGAAATATACCACGGGAACAGTTGTTTTCTCCACAGCCTTACTTAGACCCAGAAAATCCCCAACCCTTTGAACCTTTTTATATTCCCTGCATACAATTAGCTCAACAAAAACTGTGGTCAAAAGTTGGTAATTTAACAGAATTATTAAATCCTACAGCACAAGTAGATCTAGAATGCAGTCTTCTAAACCGTCTTGTGACTATTTGTACTTCTACTTTATTGAATGAGTTCTTCTCGTTTCGCTCCTCTGGTAATGATGTACAAGATTTTTTCTCGATTCGGATTCGGGGACATAAAAGTCAAGAAAAGTACCGTGCTTTTATCGACAAGTTATTTAAAGATGGTTTGTTCTCCTTATTTGAAGAATATGCTGCTCTAGGAAGATTGGTCGCGACTGCGATAGATTTTTGGGTAGAAGCTAATGCTGAATTTCTCAATCGTTTAGCAACAGACTGGTCTAATATCGAACAGTTTACAGGCAAGCATACACCACTTAAAGAGGTTGTATCTATAAAAGCCAGCTTATCTGACCCCCACAACCGAGGTCGTTCCGTATATGCTCTTAAATTTGATACTGAACTTAAAATAGTATACAAGCCTAAATCACTTGGTTTGGATGTTGCTTTTTACGAATTTCTTTCTTGGTGCAATCAAAAAAATACTCAACATCAGATATTACCTTTCAAAATTTTCCAAATTCTTAACCGTTCCGACTATGGTTGGATGGAGTATGTAGAATCGCTACCTTGTGAAGATGAAACAGATGCCAAACATTTTTATCAAAGGTCGGGGATGCTACTTTGTCTGCTACACATATTAGAAACAACAGACTGCCATTATGAAAATATAATTGCTAATGGCGAACATCCAGTATTAGTAGATTTAGAAACTTTGCTGCATCATAAAACAATCCCTATGGATGTATCAAGCGATGCAGATGGTAATCATTTAGCACTACAGCAGTTAGAAGATTCAGTCCTGCGTACTGCTATGTTACCTGGATGGCGGCTAATGCAAAATAATCACTTAGATATAGATATGAGCGGTTTGGGAGGTACAGAGCAAGAAATTTCTAGTCTAAAGTTTAAAAATATCAATACTGATGCAATGGATTTGGGTTACGGTCAAGTCACCTTAAAGCAAAACAACGTACCTACGCTAAATGGAACTACACTTTCTCCGGAAGATTATCTAGAAGACTTAGTGACGGGATTTGAGCAGATGTATGATTTCTTGCTTTCCCACCAAGATAGTCTTTTGGCTGTTGATAGTCCCATAATGAATTTTGCTAACCAAAATATCCGCTATGTATTTCGCGATACTAATACCTATAGCCTCATTCAGCAAAGTTCGTATGATTCAAGTCTATTACGTAATAGCATTGACCGCAGTATTGGTTTAGATGTTTTGAGTAGAGCATTTATTACTACAGAAACAAAATCTAACCTATGGTCGTTGCTCGCTGCTGAGTTACAAGCTATGGAACAGTTAGATATTCCTTTCTTTGTTGCTAACTCTTCTAGTGACTGTTTGATTTTACCTGATGGTGAGGTTTTAGAAATCTTTGTCGAACCCAGCTTCAAAGCAGTAGTCAAGCGAATTAAGAATTTAAGCACCACGGATTTAACTCAACAGGTGGAAATTATTCGTGGTAGCTACTACGCTCGGTTTATCAAGGAACCAAGTCCTGTTGATAATATTGGTAATGCTGGTAATGTTGATAATGAAAATATTAATCAAAGTATTTCGTCCCCAGCAATCGCAACCGAACCTTTAAATCAACAACAGTTGGTACACAAAGCAATTACCATTGCTCAAAAACTGCAACAAGATGCCATAGTTGAAACTAATGGTAGTCTGAACTGGTTTGGATTCAGCTACAGACAAACCAACCAAGCTTTCCAATTTCAGCAATTGAACTATGGTTTATACGATGGTATTGCTGGTGTCGCTTTATTCTTTGCTGCTTTAACCAAAATTACAGGTGAGGAACAATACCGCGAATTAACTTTGAGTACTTTACAACCATTGCGTCAAGTATTTACAAACTCTAACAGCGAAAAAATAACTAGATTAGTTGAGCGAGAGGGAATTAACGGGACTACGGGTTTGGGTTCTATGATTTATGCTTTAACCCACATCAGTGAGTTATTAGAAGATGTGAAATTGCTTGAAGATGCTCAAAAGCTAGCTTGTTTAATCACTCCAGAGTTAATTGCCAGCGACAACTGCTTTGATATTATGGGAGGAAATGCAGGGGTTATCCTGAGTCTTTTAGCATTCCATAATGCGAGCGATAACCAAGAATCAAAACCTCTAGAACTAGCAATCTTATGCGGAGAACACCTGCTAAAAAATCAGACCAGCGTAAATGATAGTCCTAGAGCTTGGAAAACATGGAAAGACAAGCAGATTACAGGCTTTTCTCAAGGTGCAGCCGGAATTATCTATGCATTACTACGACTATATTCAGTCACTAAAGATACGCGCTTTTTCGAGGCTGCAACGGAAGCAATTGCTTACGAACAGAGCCTTTTTAGTAAACCCGTACAAAATTGGTTGGATGGGAGAACGGAGGAAGCAATATCTAGGGTAACATGGGCACATGGCTCTCCAGGTATTGGATTGGCACGTTTGGGAAGTTTGTCGGTTTTGGATAGTCCGGAGATTTATCAACAAATTGCGGTTGCTATAGAAACTACTCAAAAATGTCTGATTTCGGATGTAGATAATCTCTCTTGGGGAAATCTAGGTCGACTCGAAACCTTGCTAGTAGCAGCGAGTAAATTAGACCGTCCAGAATTATTAACTGTAATCCACAAAGCAGTTAGTCAAGTAATTAACCAAGCTGAAACACAAGGTATGTTTAGCTTGTTTCCCAATTTACCTCCCTTAGTTGATAACCCAGGGTTTTTCCACGGTAATGCTGGAATCGGTTATCAACTATTGCGGATTGCGTATCCTGATGTTTTACCTTCAGTCTTATTATGGGAGTGATAATTTCGTGAGTAATTTTAATCGTGTAAGTAGTGGTTTGTCCCATTAGTTCTGACGGGCTAAAATGTGTTTTTGGTCGGTTGGGTTGAGGAACTAAACCCAACACCCACGTTGGGTTGCGCTTCGCTTAACCCAACCTACGGAGCTAGTAGTGTTCAACCACATAAGTTTTGCAGGGTAAAACAAAATTATTGTAGGTTGGGTTGAGGAACGAAACCCAACACCCGAGTTGGGTTTCTCTCCGTTCAACCCAACCTACGAGGAGTCTTATCAAGTCATCAAAATTAATTTGGTCGAATAGTAATTTCAGAGCGCAAAGTTAAGCATTCTTCAGCAAAACCAAATTGTTTGCTTCGTTAATAGGAATTAGATTTGATTATTGTTAGCAACTATCTTAACGATAATCAAATCTAATTATTTTGAGAAAGTAACAATAATCCAAATTTAATATGTATTACTGAATAAATACTGAACAAAACTGAGTTTTTATAAATAGACTAATTCAGAAAATAAAAGTAGATTATAAATATACAACTAAACCACACTCCATCACACTACATGACTGACCCGAACAGCATTATTCATATGCTCAAGGGTCATTTTTCCAGATTTAACTAAAGAAAATATAACTGACAATTTGAGGATTTATGAGTACACAAAATGCAATCGCTTTTACATCAGGTTCGCAAATTAAACCAATGAATGCGGCTGACCGCATATGCTATATTATTCAGCCTTTTATTCAAGAAATTTTTGATTCTTTTGTAGAAAGCAATGATTTAAATCAGGCGATTGTTCAAGCAGCTAAAAAACACGAAAAAGTAGCTGATAAATTATTTAGTATCGAACCTAGTAACGAACAAGATAGTTTTACATTGAAAGATGATTTCCTTTTTATTGATGAAAATCCACTTTTAGTACTAATTTATGGTAATTCTAAAATCCCTAGTTTTATAGGTAACAGCAGTGCTGAGTTTATCAAAGATGACTGCATTTTGCCAGAAATTCAAAACTTACTCTATCTTTGCGGTAGTTCTAATTTGACATATAAACAAATTTGTCAAAAAATCAGCGAACCGATGGTAGAACTATTAGATAAATTTATCAAGTTCAGTATTGTCAGAGAGCAACCATGTGAGAACAAAACCATTATTCCACAAATACCGGGAATTTTCCGTCTCCAACATGCTGCACTGCTGTATAGAACTAATACCACAGGAATTCTGGTAGACCCTCATCTTCATTCAAACTACGGAGTTTCCAGTTTAAAAAATGATATCACTCGTGCGAATTTAGAAGGAAGCGTAGATGCTATTTTAATATCTCATAGCCACTACGACCATTGGCATTATCCAACACTAATGATGTTTTCTCCTGAGACTCCAATAATTGTCCCTAAAGTACCCAGAGGAACAATTATGTGTGAAGATATGGAAGCTAGATTGAAAAGTTTGGGTTTTAAAAATGTAATCGCTGTTGATTGGAACGCAGAACCGATTATAGTCGGAGATATTGAGATTAATGTTCTACCTTTTTACGGGGAACAGCCTTTAGTACCAGAATATAACGAACCCATACATCCCGATTTACGGAATTGGGGTAATACTTATTTACTGCGAACCCCTTATTACACATCTTGGTTCTTAATTGATGCTGGTGCAGACCCAATGGGTTCGATGACTGAAGTAGCAGAACAGGTGAAACAAAAGTTTGGTTCTGTGGATTATGTATTGAGTAATTTTCAAGCTTTATCTTATAACTCTATTGGCACGGACTTATCTAGTTGGGGAATAGATATTGTTGCTAATTTACTTAGCAATCCCAAAATCTTTTCAGTTACTAATAAACCGGAAGGAGGATATTTATCTACTTTAGGACCAAAAGGAGTAGCAGAGATTTGTGCAATTGTTGAGGCTAAATCTTGCTTACCCTATGCTGATAGTTGGGCCGAAATAGGAAAATCTAGTGTACATGATAAAGAACTTATCAAAGAAACTGCAAAGGAATTGAATAACTTAGGATGTACAACAGATGTGATTCCTTGGAAAATTGGTGATGGTTATTTAATCAATAACGATACTAATCCAAAAGAATTTTTATCAAGTACTGCTTTTCGCTAAGAAAAAAGAATTAACATCCTATTTATTTAAAGGTAATTTTATGGCAATTAAGAATATTAATCACCAGCCAAGGATGACTCAGTTTTTAGTTAATGATAGCAATTCTTTTTCTAGTAATCCTCTTTTAATTATGGATGTGGGAGCTAGAGACGGTTTTGAGTATCATTGGGACTTTTTCGGAAACCAAATACATAAGATTGGATTTGAACCAGATGTGGAAGAGTGCAATCGGCTTAACCAAAAATCAAACCACAATAGCAAATTCTATTCCATAGCTTTAGGAAGAAAAAAAGAAAAGCGTACATTTTCATATTGTCAGTGGGGAGGTTCATCAGGTTTTTATCCAGGAAATAAAAATTTTTTAAAGCGATTTCCCAATGAGGATTTAGAGGACATGGAAGTCGTAGAAACTCAGGATATGGAGACTGTTGATTTAGATTCTTTTGTTGAAGAAAATAAAGTTGATGAAGTTGACTTTATTAAACTAGATGTTGAAGGTAGTGAATTAGATGTTTTAAAGGGTGCAGTTAACTGTTTACAGCAATCCGTATTAGGATTAAGTATAGAAGTCTTATTTCATGGGTCTATTCGCAATCAACCAACTTTTAGCGAAATAGATTTATTTTTAAATTCCTTGGGATTTAACCTTTTTGATTTGGCAATATATCGCCATGCAAGAAAAGCTTTACCATTACCAATAATATCAGATTTAGGCGATACAAAACACGGACAAGTTCTTTGGGCACAGGCTTTATATTTACGAGATGCTGTCAGCGAATTAGAAGCAAACGAATCAACTAATAAATGGAATAAATTCAAAGTACTAAAGTTAGCAAGTTTGATGGAAATATTTTGTTTACCTGATTGTTCCGCTGAACTTATCCAGATAGCAGCGAAGAAAAATATCTTAAATGAAGATATAAATTTGTTGCTCAATAAATTAATACCTGCAATTCAAAGAGAAGGTAAGATTGAGTACATATCTTATGATAATTATCTCAACCTTTTCTAGTTATTCCTGATTCCAATACATTAAAAAATGAATACTTTAACGCAAAATACTCTCGTACAAAATTCTCTTGAAGAATATCTAACTTCTGTTAAACCGAATGTTTCTCCACAACTAATTTCTCCGGAAACATGGTTAAATATCGATACAGTTGCTAAAGCATTACCCCAAGCTATTACTTCTTTTTTCGGTTTTGAATGTCGTTTAGGGACTCATAAACCTACTGCGGATTTTCTAACTTGTACTAGTGCTAGTGAAGCTGGTCGTGAAATTTTAGCAGGTAGTAATAATCATCTCATCAATTTACCAGACTCACTTATCGAAAAACCGATTTGGAGTAATATTAGAAATTTTTGTCATCATTGGAGTAGCAAAAGTTCTCCTTTACATGAGAAAATACGAAATATATGGCTAGAGTTCGATATTGACGAATCTTTAAATACTGTTCCCCTTCCAAGTTGTTTTTTCGGTCCAGAAAATATTTATTCTGTTCAATCGGATAATTACAATTCTTATCAGTGGGTGAACCAAGAAGCTTTAAAACTTTTGCTTGGTAAAACTATTTCACCAAAGGTTGAGAAACAATTATTTAATTGCTTTAACTTGCTACCTAAAGAAGCATATGTATTTCAAGTTGGTGTAATGCTAGCTAGAAAATCCGAATTAGTCAGAATTTGTATCCGCAATATTTCTGTGGAAAATATACTAAATTATCTTACTCAAATAAATTGGCAAGGAGATATTAACGAATTAAAAACTCTCTTAAATGATATATCTAATTTAGTAGATAGAATTGACCTGGATATTGATGTCGGTGAATTTGTTTATCCGAAAATTGGTTTAGAATGTTATTTAACACAACAACCATCATTTGAGCCTCGGTGGAATTTGTTTTTAGAATATTTAGTCAAGCTTGGATTATGCGTTAGAGAAAAGCATGATGCATTACTAGCTTATCCTGGTTACGTTCGAGAAAAATCACACCCAGAATTATTACCCAGCAGTTTACTAAAATTATCAAAATTTCTAGGTTCGGAATACGAAAGGGTATTTTTCCGGGGACTACACCACATTAAAATAGTGTATCAACCAGAAAAGCCTTTAGAAGCTAAAGCCTATCTCTCTGTCAGCCATAGTTTAATAACCCCCAAATTTGTTAGTCAGTGGAGAAAACAGGAAAAATTGACTGTTTCAAATTAATTTTGCACTGATTTGCCGATATTTTTGAGGTATGTACTGTTTGTTTTTTATAGTACGCAAAGTATCTAAGAATAAAGCAAATAAAAAAGCAAACTGATTATTTTAACCAAACGAAATAAAAATCAATCATGCAAATTCATTCCCTGGGTCATGCTAGCCTATTTGTAAATACAGAAGATTGTAAAATCCTCATAGATCCTGTCTTAGAAGACCCTTTTTTTGAAGGATTAAACGAGTCTTGTCCTAAACGAGAAATAGCTAAAGAAAAATTACCAGAATACGATTTTCTCATCATTTCTCACCGACATTTAGACCATTTTGACTTGCGCTCTTTGGCTTATTTACCAAAAAATGTTGATGTTCTAATTCCCCAAGATTATTTAATTGAGGATTGTTTACTTCAACTAGGATATTCTCGGATATATCCTTTAGCTGATTTTGCCAAAGTCCGGACTAGTTCAACAACAATAATGACTACTAGTTCGGAAATCAAAGTTCCTGAATTTGGTATAGTTATTGCTGATAGTTCTGGAGTTTTTTGGAATACCGTAGATACTTTTTTCGCACCAAAAACCATTCAGAAAGTTAGAGAAAGTTTTCCCAAAATTGATTTTCTATTGACAACTTGGCATATCAGCATGGAAGGTAAATATCAATGCAATCAAGATATTAGCTTTCCCTTTGAACTATATAGTTATTTGCTAAAATTGATTGCTTTAATAGAACCATCAGCAATAGCTCCTGGAGCGCAAGGATTTAAATATATTGGTTCCTCATCCTGGCAGAATCAAGTAGTATTTCCTCTCACCAGAGAAAGGTTTTGTCACGATATAAAATCTGCTTTTCCTGAACTTGAAAATAACGTTTTTGAACTTAACCCTGGGGATATTTTTGATTGTGATTCTGGGCAATATTCGGTTCTAAAACAAGCTTCTTTATATGCTCATACTTTGGTAGATGACCGTGAAACGATTGATTTTGCTCCGGTAATAGCAGGTAATGATTTAATAGATTATAACTCCGACAATCATAATTCAGAATTGATGAGACATAAAATTGAAGAAATAGTTTCTCATCAATTACCGCAGTTTATCACAAAAAATAGCGAATCTTTATTTGAAAAGCATCGTTATTGGAATGTGATTTATCAGCTAACTGTAATCTTTCCCGACGGCGAACAAAAGTGGTATATAGATTTTAGCGAATCAGTTATTAAAACTAGAAAAGGTCGCAACCCACAAGCTAATTATTATTCTTATATCACTGCATCCACTTTTTATAATTTGATTATGCGCCAAAAAGATTGGGATTATGCTTTATGTAATGGGGAATACCGAACCTTTGAAAAAGTTTATCTGATAAATAAATCAGACTTTCAATATCCTCAAACTATTAACATTGAAGACCCAATAACGCTACATATTAGTTCCGAATATATTCAAGGTAACGATATATATCAGGAATTACTTCAATATAAACCAGATAATTTAAATCAGAACATAACATCATTAAAACAAGATTCAATGCTGAGATTGGGTGATATTTTAATCAAAAGAATCTAGTGTTTAAACTTTGTAGGTATTAGCTTATTTAGTCTTAATACTTTACTATTGATTGTTCTGAAAAGCTGATTTCGATGTTAAAAGTAATCGCATAAAGGAATTAAGGAAATTAATATCATGCTAGTATCCAAAATTTTACAATTTCTGCCTGCCGACTTAGAATGGATGGTGCTATTTAATCTTCCAGCAGTGCGTCCAATAGCTGGAGATGAAGTAACTAAATCCATGTATTTTTTACCAGAAAATACAGCATTAGACAAATACAGTCATGTCATCTTGAGCAGTCAAGGTAGATATTTAGCATCCCATGATGATTCTTTATTAGTAGATGCGATTTCTGGTGAAAATATAATTGCTCCCGAACCAGGTAAATCATTAGCAAATAGTTACTATGAAAAATTAGAGCTATTTGATGTTGATAGTGCAGATTGTCTTGGTTTAGCAGAACAAGCTCCCTATCCTCCGGTGTTACTCCATCTCAAGCTTGAAAATGGCTGTGGTAAAGCTCAAGCTGTTTTTGATTGCGAACCTTCTCAAAAACATTACGAATTATTGCGAGCAGTGGGAGTAACTTTTAAAGGAGGAGAGCAGAAAGAGAGTCATTACCTAGCAAGATTTGAAAATCGTTTACCAACTCATATCCACGCAGGAATTCTATCTCATTTCAGCCGCACTGCTAACTGCAATATCTTCTTTTTCCGACATGGTAATATAGATAGCTTCTTAGAATCGGGTTTGCTTCAAGCAGCAGCTAAACGAATTCAATGGGGTAAACAGCGTACTTACCAAGCTCTAGAACAACTAACAGCAGAAGCTTGCGAGGAAATGATGGCTATGACTTGCTTTCCTCCTGCTCCAGAACAACCCTTTGCTTACGGGGATTTAGTTCCTTTAGGTTTCGTTCTCAAAGCTCTACAGGTATCTGATTTATCCGACAGCTACAGCAAATTACAACAATATCTTTTAGATAAACGCTACGAAAAACTTTGGGCTTTTCATACTAACCGTTTGATTACAGCTACGGATTCTGCCTTAATTTTACAGGGCTTAAATGTTAATGAATCTATCGAATCTATCGAAGCATTAGAACAATTCAGCGATGGTAAAGGAGGTTATTATCCTCAACTTTGGGGAGAGTTTCGACAAGCCAATAAAATGAAAATAGACGACAGTTGCGAACATTGGTGTCAGACAGACTATAGTACTACCTGTTTAATTAGAGCTTTGCGACAGAAAGCAGGTTTATCAGAAAAAACTCCAATAGATTTTTTAACAGCAGGAATGTCAACTCGTAGTGGATTATATTTTGCTAATCCTTACCTAGTAGACTATTTATTAGCATTAGCAATAGCTAAAGATGATTCGGCATTTTCTTTACGCGAACAGCTATTAACAGAAGTATTAGCTAGTAGAAACGAAGACTTTTCTTTTGGAACTTTTGACCGTGCTTTCTCTACATCTTTAGCCATTTTAACTATGGCAACATTAGGTTTTCAAGGTAGAACTTTACAAGCATCTCAGCTTAAATTATTAGAATTTATCAAAGCTGATGGAAAACTGCCTATAGCAATACCTTTTTATTCTACATTCAAAAGCGAACGTAAAGCTGAATCTGAACTACTATTAACTATATTAGGAAGTAGTATAAATAGTTCTCAAGCGAGCGGATTAAAACAAGCACAAGTCCGTTCAATATGCGGTGAAAATCATGAGATTTCTTTGTATGTAGATGCCTATAAAATGATTGCTACTGCTGTAGGAGCTTTGGCATTATCAGTTAATTCCAACTCAGAAATTAGCGATATTGCGACTTTACCAGAAATTAATTCTCATCCTCGCTATTGCTGTCGCAATCATACAGAATATATAACTAGTTTCGCCTTACCACCTTATTTAAAACGGCAAGGTGAAAGTACAATTAAATCGTTTAATATTTCATCCTTTTCCGATTATCCGGCACCAATAAAATAAATTACCAGCATATTTTTTTATCGTTTATACGGGACTTATAATTATGACGAAATTCACTAATAGTTGTAAGTCCCGATAATGAAGAAAAAAGTAGAAGCAAGGATTTAATATGAATCAAGATTTTTCTACAAAACTTTCCATCTAGATGAGGTACATATTCCCTAATTTATAATATTTTAGGGTATACCTCAACTTAATTAAATCGGCTGTATATAAAAATCCGATTAAAATATTGTTAACGTAACTAATCATCAAAAAATAGCAAATTAAAATCAAGAAAAATGAAAAATATCGCAATTTGTGGAAGTAATGTAAAAACATCCTTTTTAAGAAATGAAGTTGTTCAAACTATCGATTTAGAAGGAATAAAAGTTAATTGCGGATTGATTCATACACCAGAGCCAGATTTTGACGGTAATGCACCAGAAAATAAATTTATGGTGCTAGTAAAAATCAAGGCTTTTTCTTGTAACTATCGCGATAAGAACCTCATTCTTCAAACAGCAACCAAAGCACCCGATACTTCTTTTTATGTTGTCGGCTCAGAATTTGTGGGAGAAGTAATCGATATCGGAGCAGAAGTAACAGAATTTAAAATAGGCGATAATATTGTTGGAGATGGTTCTTATCCCCACTCAAAAGTAGCTGGAATACGTCCTGGTTTACCTACTAATAATGGCTCAAAAGAATACCAAATATTTCACTATTCTAAACTTATCAAAATTCCGCCTCAAATGCCTACAGAAGTAGCTGCTGCTTTTCCTCTTGCTGCTCAAACTAGCTACAGTATGATTCGTAAATTAAACCCTGCTCCTGGAGAAAATATTCTAGTTACAGCAGCTAAATCTAATACTTCTTTGTTTGCTATTAATGCTTTGAAGAAATACGATGTTAACGTTTATGCAGTCAGTACTTCAACCCAATTCAAAGAGCAACTTCAACAAATGGGAGTCAAACAAATAATTCAAATTGACCCTAACAAAGAAAGCCTGTTACAAAATGAAGAAATTGCTCAAATAGTTAGAGAAACTGGTGGATTTAATTGCGTTATCGACCCTTTCTTTGATATTTATTTGGGAAAAGCTATTAATACCATTGCCTCTGAAGGACGCTATGTAACTTGCGGACTCTACGACCAATATTCTTACTTAACCAAACAAGAATTTAAGTATCGAGGCTACAGTATGCGAGAAATCATGGGTTATGCAATGATAAATAATATACAAATAATCGGTAACTGTATGGGTTATACCGCAGACCTTCAAAAAGCTATTGGGGAATATGTAAATGGTTGTTTAAATATTACTGTCGATTCCGTATTTAAAAACAATCAGGTAGGAGATTTTTTTGAACGAACTTACAAAGCTAAAGACAGATTTGGTAAAGTTGTTTATCAGTATAGTTAAAAAAAATTAAGTTTTTCTATTTGTTCTATTGAATGTAGTATATTTCCGACTTGTTGAATTTTTGATAGTCAATCAAAACCTTAGTTCAGTGTATAAAGCTAGCAAAAAATAATGAAATTATCGTTCTCACTCTTTTGAAGGTGATAAACTTTTGTATCCCTAAAATTTATGAGTAAGATTAGCTATGTTTCTATAAATTTTGTATGCTAGTTAGTGATAAAAGCAGAATAAAAGCAAACACTGATGAACACTGGAAGCTTAATTGGCAATCGCTATCTAATTCAAAGACTTCTTGGACAGGGTGGCTTTGGAAGAACATATCTAGCATATGATACTCAACGCTTCGGTGAAGCTTGTGTACTAAAGGAATTTTTAGCAAATAATAAGGAAGAAGAGATTGCTCGTAAATCTAAAGAATTATTCGAGCGAGAAGCAAGAGTATTACATAACATAGATAATCCCCAAATTCCAAAGTTTATCGCTTGGTTTACAGACCAAGGTAAGCTTTTTATCGTACAAGAATATATTGAAGGTAAAACTTATTCACAGGTTTTGCGGGAGCGACTTTCTCAAACAGGTAAGCCATTTTCTGAAGCTGAGGTGATTCAATGGTTATGGGATATGCTACCAATCTTAGACTATATCCATAAGCGTAATTTGATTCATCGAGACATTTCTTTAGACAACATAATACTTCGGACAAGCCAGTCAAAACCAGTACTAATTGATTTAGGCTTGGTTAAAGAAAAAGTAAGTTGAATTTGGACTGCGAATAATGCGGATAACCCGTCGATGGGTACTGTAGTATTTAAAATGGGTTACTCTCCTATAGAACAGATTCGCAGCGGTGTTTGTTTTCCTTGCAGCGATATTTATGCATTAGGTGTCTGCGCTGTTATGCTTATGACAGGAAAAACAATAAGTGAATTATTAGACCATAATTCACAATGGCAATGGCATTCTTACATCAAAGTTAGCGATAATTTGAACCGTATACTTAATAAAATGCTGGCTGAAAAACCAGCAGAACGCTATCAGTCAGTAAGTGAAGTATTAAATGAATTAGATTTACCAACTTCTTCTAGACCAATAAGTGCAATCAATTCAACTTTAAGAATACAGATTAATATCGACCAAACAAAGCGAGAGCGTGAAGTAGCTGAAGTTTTAGGTTCGGATGAATTTAGATTACTAGAGCAGCGAGTAAACAAGGTTCATGATAGAAAACAAGCAGCTGCAAACTCTTCGTTAAAATTTCAACAACCAGAAAATAAAACTACTAACCAAACGCTTTTATCAAATCCTTATTTAACAGAAACATCATCAAATAAATCAAAATCTGAGTCATTCAACCCTGAATTTATAAACTACTGTCAGCGAGAATTAAATAACGTTGTAGGTTCTTCTGCTAATTCTATAATCAAAGATGTTTTAGCTCAAAATCCGAATATAAAGCAAGAGGAATTTCTCGAAGCTTTAGCAGCAGGAATCTCTAACCCTCAACAGTCGCAAAGTTTTACACAGCGTGTTAGTTCAGTTAAAAAGTCTCAGTCTGGAATATACTCCGAACAACCAACAAAATTAATTCCTACTTCTAATACAAAATTTATCGGAAACTCAAAATATTTGATTGGTATCGGAATCTTATTTGCTATAATCTCCGGGATTTGGCTGTTATTTATGTTATTTACCAAAGAAATCCAGCCTAAAGTCAATTTAGTTTGCTCGGAAGTACCTCCACCTGAAAATAATACAAATGATAAAACAAGCAAAAAAAGTCGCGATACAGAAAACGGCGGGTATATTCTATTTTACGGATTTGAAGGAGGAGAAATAAAAGATGGAAAATTTAATGGTTGTGCAAACTATAAAAACGGAAAAGGAGAAATCTATGTAGGTCAGTTTGTTGATTCTGCTTTTAATGGTGTCGGTAAATATTACTTTGATAGCGGTAACAAATATATTGGGACTTTTGAAAATAATAAATTAAATGGTCAAGGAACTTGTTTTTATAAAGATGGTTCCCCTAAAGCAAGACAAGGAATTTGGCAGAATGGTAAACTAAAACAGGACGGTGAAACTTATACTTGCAATTAATTCACGTTGAAATAGTAATTAACAGATTTTTCCGATAAACAATTA
>ERZ1740052.396-NODE-396-length-15000-cov-5.560187_pt1 | contig 15000 bp, 14 predicted proteins | sample MGYA00581750_ERZ1740052 | MGnify/ENA primary metagenome ERZ1740052 (study PRJEB43018, sample SAMN04849743) | marine metagenome | isolation source: floating plastic debris | place: Pacific Ocean | collected 2008-08-30 | study: EMG produced TPA metagenomics assembly... | reverse complement strand
TTCCCGCCCAATCAACGCACTCACCATCATCAGCAAGCTAGACCCCGGCAAATGAAAGTTCGTAATTATGCCATCTATCACCTGCCACTGATAGCCCGGATATATAAATAGATCGGTTCTTCCACTGTAGGCTTGTAGCTTGCCGCAAGCGGCAAAAGCACCCTCCAAGGCTCTAGTCGACGTTGTTCCGACTGTAATTACACGACCACCACTCGCTTTCGTCTGTCGAATCTTTTCAACTGTTTCCGCCGATACTTCAATCCGTTCCTCATGCATTTCATGGGTTTTAATATCGGTTACTTCCACTGGGCGAAAAGTACCGATACCTACGTGCAAGGTGACTTTTGCAGTTTGCACGCCTTTATCTGCCAGCTGACTCAGCAGTGTTTCGGTGAAGTGAAGTCCGGCTGTAGGGGCAGCGATCGCACCTTCCCGCTGGGCAAACACCGTCTGATACTGCTCTGGCAAAGATTCCGATTGCGTAATATAAGGCGGCAAAGGCACCCGTCCTAATCTATGAACAAGGCTATCAATCGTGCCTTCCACCATCGGCATCAATCGTATAATTCGCCCACCTGTCGACTCATCTCGCGATAAAACAACTGCTTTTAGGAGCGGAGGTTCGCCCTCCTCCCCAAATAAAATTTCTGTCTCCGGCTGAATTCGTCTTCCTGGCCTTACCAAGGCTAGCCATCGCTCATCGTCCAAAGGCTCAATTAGTAGAACTTCCGCTGCACCTCCGCTGGCCTTTCGGCCAAATAGCCTAGCCGGAATCACTTTTGTGTCATTAAGTACTAACAAATCACCCGGTAATAGCCAGTCTCCTAATTCGTAAAAGTGACCATGTTGATGAGTAGTTGGGCTATCGATAATAAGGAGCTTGGCGCGATCGCGAGGAACAACCGGATTCTGGGCGATTCGGGACTCTGGCAAACAATAGTCGTAGGCACTGAGCTGGTAGTCAAAATTGGGATAGGTTTGCGAATCATTCGTTCTATCTGTCATAGGATCGGGCCATAAACCGGGAAATCTTTATGAGTTAGTCCATTATTTGCTCATGAAGTTGGCAAATCAGGGGAGTCGGTAAGTCATAATAGGGGCACAAACACGCTACAAAACAAAGTGTTCAGCTTGTAGGCTATCTCGGTTGGCAGCAGGTTGAATAGGTTAATTTTTTTAGCGTACGCATTGGCTGCTAGTTTGCTCGGCTGCTTAGTTGCTCAGCTGTCTATTTGCTTAAACGTGGCCTCATTCTCTTTCATGTCTTTCTTCTCTCAAGGCAATTAAGACTGTAGCACCCACTCCCCCAGACGATGGAATACATCTACTACTTGGCCAATGCAAGCTTGACATTACGCGTAGTTGAGCGTTTGTTGTGGGCAACACAGCTACCGCTTGAATTTATCACCGTCATTCATCAAATAGACGGCTGGGTCGTCAAGGTAAAGCTCCACGACAGCGCCACACACCAATCACAGCAAAACTTTCTTTCCTTTCTCAATGAAATTGGGGTTACCTACGAGCCTGGGTTTCGGGTTCGGATGGCACTTTGGGGTCTAGAAATGGGCCAATCCGCCGTTGATGTCATGCGCCGCTACCAAATCGCTGTTGTCTCCCACGGCAAACCCGACCGCGTTGAAATCGAAGAGTTCCGCGAGCAATTTGTCACGGGCTTAGGGTATTGCCCAGAGACCCTGGCGTAACCATATTTACTAGCAAAAAGCATCTCGCAAATAGCTCTGCAACACCAGGTACTTGGGCTGAGCGTCAGGCTGATTGGGCACCTGCAAACCCAAGCCTTTCATCGGTTGAGTGCGATGGCAGCTCACCAGCGCAATATCAAATCGACAGGGCATTTCAGATAGGTGCGGATGCCGTACTAAAAAGTACCGGGCAGTTGTTCGTATTTTTTTTTGCTTAGCGCGCGATACGGCCAGCAAACCATCCGCATCCCAATTTCCCTGGCTCCGCGTTTTTACTTCTATAAAAGCCAGCATCTCTCTACGCAGTGCGCCTTCTCCGCTCAGTCCTTTAGCAATCAGATCAATTTCACCAAAGCGACTATGCCAGCGCCGATAAATTACCTGACATTTCTTCTGCACTAGCCACTGGCTTACCAGTTGCTCACCGTACAGTCCTAGTAGCTGAGCTGGTGTCGGTGAAGCATTTTGCTCGAAAGAACCCGCCATAGAACATAGGAAACCGCTGTGCCACAGCATACCCAGCGAACTCAGTCCTGTATATATTCCGTTCCGTTGATGAGAGCTATTTCTGCCCGCACGAATTCACGACCCAAATAAGCTGCGTGGTCTAAATAGGTAATTGGGCAAGGATTATCCTTATCCTCAAAAATTTTCATGCACAGCTCTTTTGCCGTACGCCCGGTAAATACCTGCGTTTCCTGACGCACGTTTTGCCCTCGTACGCTTAAAGGCTTTCCGGTTTCTGGGTCGCAGGCAAGGCCTTTGTCATTAATCGTGTTGGAGAAGTGCTTGGCGCAGACTAAATCGGTGTCCCTATCGACATAAATCAAAAAGTAGCCTGCTGGGTCTAGTTCAATGTATCGCTTCGAGAGCTTGTTATCTAACGCGGCTAGCGTCTGTCTTTTATCTGTCGTTGGCTCAACAGGTGCCTGAATCGTCATGCCCGTGCCTTATTTCAACTGGTTAATAGGCTCATTATTTTAACTCGTGAAGTAATGGAGCGTTATCGAAATTCATCTTGAAACATATTCAAGACATTTATCTGAAGGCAAATTCAACTATAGAAGTTTCAAGAAAGGGAGGCTTTTTTGTATATTTTGTCTATGTACCTGCTTGGACGTGTCTACGGTGCCTCAATAAGAGGAATTTCGTCTGTCAGGTTTTTAATGGGTAAATTCTCGTTAATTTCGTTGATTTGAAACTGTTCGGCAACGTTGATACGGCCGATGTAGTTCTCTAGAATTTGACCTAGCTCTGGGGCGTAAAAGCGATGCAGGCTGTGATTTGGGGTGGCGGGGAAGCCGCGTCTTTTTTTGTGACGGCCGCCTGCACCTGGGTCAAATGTTTTGATGCCGTTTGCGATCGCCCACTCAATCGGCTCGTAATAACAGGCACTAAAATGAAGGTTATTGTATTCCTCAAAAGAGCCCCAATAGCGACCGTAGAGGCGATCGCCTTTAGTCAGGCAAAATGAAATACCAACCGGCGTATCAGGGCTATCTTCAGTATAGGCAGCAAAAATAACAACCCGGTCCTGCCAAAAGCTATAGAGCCCCCGAAAGAAGTCTCGGGTCAAATACTTGCTTCCCCACCAGCCAAACTTATCGCAAGTATCGCTGTAAAAGTCGTACACCTTCAGGCATAGCTCAGGTGTCAGCGTCTCACCCGTGTGCACCTTAAAGTAAATACCTTCTTTCGCAACAGACTTGCGTTCGCGCTTAATGTTGCGACGCTGGTTCGCGTTGAACTGTGCCAAGTAATCGTTGAAGTCGTTGAAGTCTCTGTTTTGCCACACATAGCTGTGGTGCATCCACTTGTGAAAACCAAGCGATTCCATTTCCGCCTGCCAGTCCGGATCGACATAGAGAAAGTTACAGCCAGACAGCTTATGTTTCACGCAAAACTCATCAATTAGCTGCACCATCGCCTGTGTCACGGCCGTTTGGTCTTCTGTCGGCGCAATCAAAAAGCGATAGCCTTCTGCGGGCGTAAATGGCGACATGCCCAGCAGCTTCGGATAATAATCCACACCCAGCCGGGCTGCTAGCTCAGCCCACTGATGATCGAAGACGAATTCACCATAGCTATGGCCTTTCAAGTACAGCGGCGCAGCTGCGACCAAAACATCCTCTTTCCACAGCGTTAAATGATTCGGCAGCCAACCTGTATTCGGTCCCGTACTACCGGAGGTTTCCATATTGTTGAGCCAAGCCCATTCAAAAGCGGGCGTCGCTAATGGCTTAGCCATCGCATCCCACTGCTGGGAAGGGATATCTGACAATCGACTCATCCAGCGGGCAACGTACTGAACTTGAGATGTTGACACAGGTAGTTTTGCGTATGGGACTCTTATATAGGTTAGTGGAACTTACAAAATCTTGTAGTGCAAAAAAACTTCATCCGCTTCAACCCTTGATGATTGAAGCCTAAGACGAGGTGTTCTTGGTAGCGTAAAACCCAAACCACCCACAGGTGTCGGCGCTGTTTTCCCGCCAATTAGCAGAGGGCAAACCGTTATATACAGCTCATCGAGCATCTGCTGCGCCAACAAAGAAGCGACTAGCTCTCCGCCACCCATTACCAGTAACCGTCTAATGGGTATGCATTTGTTTGTCTGTGAAAATCCAGGATTGCCCTTATGGAGGTCTTGCATTACTGCCTGCCAGTTGAAAGGGCGTTCTGTGATGAGTACACGCGCAAAAGGTCTTTCCCCGTTAGCGTCAGCTCGCCAGCTTCGAATGCCTTCTGTGGTGGTGATTAGCCAGCGAGGAACGGGCTGCTGAAAAAATGGCCATTCACGATCGAGTTTGCACATTGCGGAACAAACGATTTGGATGGGCTGGTCGGGCTGATGACGCGATCTCCGCTCACCAATCAAAGCCACATCTGAAACCGGCAGCGTTGTGCCATAGGCCCGCAGCGTCCCTGCACCAAACAAAGTAGCGTCGGCCTTTGCGACTTGAGATTCTAAATGGGCCTTGTCGGCTTTGGAAGGAAACCGGGCGGCCGCGCGAGTCGCATCTGCAATTTTGCCATCGGCACTCATCGCTAGCACAACGGTAATATGCGGTCGATTCAAAGGAGACTCCAAGCCTTGTTCATCCATCATATTTTCAGTCATTAGGCCAGTGGTCGAAGCTGAGAATACCTCATCCTCACTCATCAATTATGTTCGTAATCTGTGGGTGATTCTTCATCTTTGTTAAAGCCCGTCGTAACTTTACGACTGAATTAGGCAATGGTACGGACTTGGCAGATAGACTAGGTAAGGGTAATCGCCTAGCGTCATTGCCCTCCGTTCTGCCCCTGTCTTTATGACCCACCATCCGCGCTCTTTTCGGCGCAACCTGCTGTTAAGAATCTTGGCCTTTAGCCTGCCTATTTTATTTATTGGGCAGGCCATTGTATTGCGCAAGGCGCGGACAAGCTTACTCACCACCGCCAGGCAAAACCTCACCAGCAGCGCTATCCGCAAGGCAGAAGAACTCGAAACAGGTATCCAATCTGTCGAGGCAACCCTTGATCTGCTAGCACAGACTGAAGCCTTTCAAACTGGAGATGTCGACGCTATTCGCGATTTGCTCGATCGCTTTACTCAAGATACAACGCCCTACACCATCAACTGTGTTGAGCTAAAAGCGCCAAAGGCCCAAGCGTCGGCAATCAATACTTGTGTTAGCGACCTTGCCAATATCTTGACGCCAACACCTGCGATCGCGCCTAGCGTTCTAGGAAACACCACACAGAACGAGAGTACGGCAACAAATACCCCGGAAAAACCTCGTACGCCCAGCGAAAGCACGCTGATAAGATCCATCTTGCCCGGTGCCAAACAGGTACCTTGGCTACAAGATGGCAGCGTAAACAACGCTGACTTTTATGTATTTTCACCGGGTCTTGGCAGCACACTAGCAGCTACTGAGCTAGCGCAAACACCAGAAGATCGCGCCTTAGTTAAGTTCATTGTCGCTAGCCCTATCTACAGCGAAACAAACGAGCTAATCTATACGCTCGCCATGGAAGTACACCTATTTCAGCTGCAAGATGCGACGCCACAGTCTTTGGTCGGAGAAACAGTCGTCATCGACCAAAATCAAGTCATCGTGACCCATCCTGACATCAGTCAAGTAGGCAAAAATATCTCTGAATTACGCGATGCAGACAAGCTGTCTAACGTTATCGGCGATGTAAAAGCGGGAAAAAGCGAATTTGTACATCTCTTTCGCTTTTTGAACGAACAAGATGGGCAATGGCTCGCTGGATATAGCGGCTTTGAGGTACCTGTGAGCCCAAAGCAAAACAAGGTATGGACTGTTCTGGCCGTGACACCGCTAGAACGCGCACTTTATGGCTTAACCGCCATTAGACAGATTCTATTCACACTCAATAGCGGCCTGCTAATTGCCAGTATCGTCTTGGCGCTTTATGTTTCTCGCAGCTTGTCGCTGCCGATAGAACGACTGATTCGATATACGCAAGATGTCGACGATCTCTCTGAACTCAAAGCAGCACCTAGGGGTTCAAGCATTTGGGAGCTAAACTACCTGGGTACAGTCATTGAAAGAATGCTAAGGCGGCTTGAAGAAAACTCAACTGAATTGCGCCGGGCCTGGCAAGATGCCCAAGCGGCCAATCAGCTCAAAAACGAGTTTTTGGCCAATACCTCCCACGAGCTACGCACTCCACTCAATGGCATTATTGGCTCTATTCACTTGGTCCGCGATGAACTGTGCGACTCCAGAGAGGAAGAGATGGATTTTCTGGAGCAAGCCAATAAAGCGGCGCTGCATCTCCTCTCTGTGATCGAAGATATTTTGAATATTGCCAAGATTGAAGCGGGTACGTTGGATGTCAACATCGCGCCGATTGATCTACGGCATGTCTTGCAAGACGTACTGGAGATTGAGCGATCGCAGCTCCAAGCCAAAGGCCTACAGCTCATTCGCCCCGAACTCACTGAGCCTATAACTGTCCCAGTAGATCATTCTCGATTCAAGCAGGTACTGCTGAACGTGCTTTCTAATGCCATCAAATTTACAGATGAAGGCACTATTGCACTGACGGTATCTACAGACGAAAGCATCGAAGAGCCTACACCCGACTCCGGTGAACTCTATCTTCCATCCGAACCCTGGGTAAAAATCACCATCCAAGACTCCGGCATTGGGATCAATCCGAAGCATCTCTCCAAGCTATTCAAGCCATTTGTGATGATAGATGGTTCACATACACGGCCTTACGAAGGAACAGGGCTCGGTCTGGCTATTTCGCAAAACTTCATGCGCCTAATGCAAGGGGACATCGGCATCTATAGTCCAGGCATAGGGCAAGGTACTACGGTCACCATCGTGGTCCCTAGGCTTGTGAAAAGTAAAACTGCTGATGTTACTGAAACTGTTGTTCAGCCACTAGCAAATGATGTTGTGTCAGCAGAAAACGGTCAAACAGCCGCGATGACCTTCAGACAGTAACGACGCGCAAAAATAAAAATATGCTAGTCGGGGCCTGTAGGGGCGCTAGCAGTGCTAGGCCCTTCTGTGATAACAGATTTAGCCGAGCAGAAACTGGGGGACATCGGTATCATCAGGCATTGCCTAGGCGGAGAGTAGCTGCTCTATTGCAGAGACTTTTGATTGATAGTCGGAAGTTGCGATCGCAGCCAACTCGTCACTAGGTTCTACCACCACATCATTCACCAACGTTATCCAAGACCGACAGCCACCATAGGCATCATCCCAGTTCACCACCATCGCCTCTGTTAAGCGATAGGTTCGCAACGCCAACACATACAGCGGCTGATTTGCCTTCCATTTCAACCTAGCCTCAGCCAAATTAGGCTGCCAAATATGAAAATCGGACAGGGCAGCAACCTTCTCGGCATCGTGAGTCAAAAAAATGTTCGTAATCTCAGCCCAGGCCTTGAGCGTAATCGTCTGCGGATGCCAGCCTTGTTCTACAGGGCGCACTGTCGACTGGTACTGAGGCTTCAGTAGCTCAGACTTCTGATGCTCAAAGGTGGGAAATAACACCACCTGGTCAGCATGCGCAGAAAAAGAACCGCCAGACTCTTTAATTCCACCCTTTCGCAGTAGCAGCATCGTCGCCCCATCTGCCAGCGCATCTACCGCGACCGACCACTCTTTCAACGCCGTATTGATTTTCACTGAACTCTCGCACTTACACCACTTTGTTTCCTGAGCCAGCTCAAGCTTAGCCCACCTAACAGACAACCCACCGCGTAATAGAGAAAATCCAGCCAGGAAAAATGTGTACCCAGCAGTAACCGCCACAACAGCTGAGAAGTCCACGCATCGGGAAAAGGAACTAGCTGGGAGACTTCAATCAAGGAAGTAACGAGAAAAGTTGAAATGGAAATCCACTTCACCGACCAACGTACACACCAAGCTCCCACAAACCAAATCCACGCCATCTCATACAGCACATCACCACTAATCCCTAGCAACCATGGGGAGCCCCACCCGTGATACACCGTTTTAGCCACCCCAAATGTCACCATTGTCCCTATCACAGAAAAACAAAGCCAGCGATAGCGAGTCATAGCAGTCATAAAGGCAGCCACAGCAAACGAGTTAGTTAAAACTACAAACCTACCGGCACTATTTACAGAGCATCTAGAACAAAAGGCTCTCACTCATTAGAGTGAGAGCCTTTCAGCATTTTAGATAGATAGGCAAAACCAGCTATCTGTTAGAAAGAACGCTCGCTCTAAACGCTCACAGTTGCTCGCTCGCTCAACGCCGACTTCAGCATCTCAGCTTTGTCTGTCTTCTCCCAAGGAAGGTCCAAATCGTCTCGACCAAAATGACCGTAGGCCGCAATCTCCTGATAGAAGCGACCACCGCGCTCACTGGGCAAGCCTCTCAGGTTGAAGGTCTCAATAATGCCAGCAGGCCGTAGCTCAAAATGCTCTTCCACCAGCTTCAACAGTGCATCGTCGTCGACCTTCCCAGTGCCAAACGTCTCGATAAAGACGCTGGTAGGGCGAGCCACGCCAATGGCATAGCTCAGCTGCACTTCACATTTATCAGCAAGCCCAGCAGCCACGATATTCTTAGCGACATATCGGCAGGCATAGGCGGCACTACGGTCCACTTTTGTAGGATCCTTACCGGAGAAAGCACCGCCACCGTGACGGGAATAGCCGCCGTAGGTATCCACAATAATTTTGCGACCTGTTAGGCCAGAGTCACCTTGGGGTCCACCAATTACAAACTTGCCAGTTGGGTTGACTAAGAAGCGAGTATTCTCAGTTGGCTGTACAGCTAAGCCTTCAAACACGGGTAGTACCACTGCTTTCCAAAGGTCTTCCTGAATTTTGGCTTGCACATCCTTGTTGTCACTTAGCTCACCGATCGTTTCGGTGTGCTGTGTAGACACCAAAATGGTGTCGATACCAACCGGCTTACCGTCTTCATACTCTACGGTTACCTGAGTTTTACCGTCCGGACCTAGATAATCCAGCTGACCGCTCTTGCGGACAGCTGCTAGCTCACGTGAAATTCGATGAGCTAGGCTAATTGGCAAGGGCATCAGCTCAGGCGTCTCGTTGCAGGCGAAGCCAAACATAATGCCTTGGTCACCCGCACCAATGGCATCCCAACGCTCATCGCTCGTTTGTTCGCGGGTTTCTTGGGCCTGGTCTACCCCTTGAGCAATATCAGCAGACTGTTCATCTAGCGCAATCAATACAGAGCAGCTGTCTGCCGAGAATCCATTGTTTTTTGGATTGGTATAGCCAATCTCAGCAATCTTTTGGCGAACCACTTTTACAAAGTTAGCTGTCGCCGTAGACGAAATTTCACCCGTAACAACCACGAGCCCCGTATTGACCACAACCTCAGCAGCCACGCGGCTAGCCGGATCAAGTGCAAGCACAGTATCTAAGATAGTGTCTGAGATTTGATCACAGATTTTATCGGGATGCCCCTCTGTAACCGACTCCGATGTAAACAGATAGCGACGAGACAATAGCCAATTCTCCTTAATCTGAACTTTTAACGATTTGCTATACCAATACTTTCAAAGACTCTTAGCCAGCAGACCCAGGCGTATTCCATAGAGCGTATACGCGCGCGCTGGCAATGACTCCCATATCAAAATACATGGTTATGAGTATCTACCACGATAGCCACATCAGCTATCTAAAGTGCTAATGACGTTCTAATCGAAAGCTTCAACTTGCAGTAGATCTGAAAAAGTTCTAGCCGCAGGATCGATACTCGGTGGATCTTGCCAGCCGCCCGTCATCCCCAGAAAGCCTGCGGCTCCCTGACATGCCAGCAAATAGTCAGCCGCCGAGTCACCAATAACTAATGTTCTCGAAGGGTCTACTGCCATCGAATTACAGGCAAAATCCAAAAAACCTGAATGAGTTTTTGGCAATGAGGCTGGCGCGCTACCACAGTACCAAGCGACTGAAGACAGCTGATAATAGTCTACGAATGCGGCTACTTCTGTATGCAAATCAGAAGAGACGATGCCGACCTTGACGTTTGCTGAAGCGAGACGGCTAAGCAGTGCCTTAGCACCTGTAAGCATAGGCGTTTTTTGAACTTTAGGCGCAAGTGAAGCTTCCGCTTCCACAAAGGCTTCTTTTGATCGCTTCACAGCATCAACCCAACCGCTACCAGCTATAGCCAGACAAGTCGCAACGGCGACCTCGTTTTCATAGCGACTCCCTACAGCCAGCATTCCAGCAGGGTCGAGCCTGTCGGCAGATAGCCCGAATGCAGAGAGAACTGCCGAACGTAGCTTGGGAGCATTTGATGCAGGCAAATGGGCTGAGATGAATTGTGATCTGGCATATCCCAAGTCGCGCAAATAAGTCTCCACGTTTGCTAGCGTCCCATCCTTATCGAATAGTACCGCCTGCACCGAATCAAATAAATAATCTAGACAACGAATCGTCGTCATATATTCTCTAGCAACCTCAAACAGCAACATCCACAAAAAAGGAGGAAGGCCTCAAAGACCTTCCTCCCTTCTGCATTATCTAAATTGTGAGCAAGTGAAACTTACGCCTCAGTAGCAACCTCTTCTTCAACCGGTTCTTCTACGACGGGTTCTTCTTCAACGTACTCGTCAGCCGACTCTAGCTCACTAGCAGCCTCGCCCAAGGCCTTTTGTCTGAGCTGTTCACGATAGCGCTCGGCCATCTCTTCAGCCTTCTCGTACACTAGCTCAGGATTTTTCACCATGTCGCCAGGCTCTGGCTCAAGCTGCTTGGTCGACAGCGAAATTCGACCGCGCTCAGCATCAAGGTCAATGATCATTACCTTAATTTCGTCGTTCACATTGAGTACAGAGTTTGGCGTATCAATGTGGTCGTGGGAAATTTCAGATATGTGCAGCAGACCGCTCACGCCACCAATATCGATAAAGGCACCGTAGGGCTTGAGGCCACGTACTGTACCAATTACGACTTCACTTACCTGCAAGCCATTCATCTTACGCTCAACCAGCGCACGACGATGACTGAGGACAAGGCGGTTACGCTCTTCGTCTACTTCCAAAAACTTTAGGGGTAGCTCTTCACCGACCAAATCTTCCTTAGGCTTGCGAGTGCTGATGTGAGAACCAGGGATAAATCCACGTAGGCCTTCGATTCGTACCAATGCACCACCACGGTTTGTTGCGAAGACGATAGAGCGAACGGTAGCATCTTCCTGCTGGAGCTGGCGGACACGCTCCCAAGCGCGCATGTACTCAATTCTGCGGATAGAAAGTGTTAGCTGGCCATCTTCGTTGTCATCGGTAAGGATAAAGAACTCGCGCGTCTCGTTCGACTGCAAAACTTCTTCAGCGCCTTCGACCCGGTTGATAGACATCTCCTGGATAGGGAGATAAGCAGCGGTTTTAGCGCCAATGTCAATCAAAGCTCCCCGAGGCTCAATACTGAATACCGTTCCAGGAACGATATCGCCAGGGTTAAAGTTGTAATCGTATTGGTCTAAAAGTGCCGCAAAATCTTCATGAGTAAAACCAATGTCAGCGCTTTGAGTATCCGGGTTGGCCATGCTTGATGTTTCCTACAGGTTGCCTAAATTTGTCTCCGAGAACGAGTGAACACCTCGTGGTTGCCGAACAGTCTAAAAGCAATAGCAGCAACTACTACCGGCTAATAGAAAGTGAACAAGCCACTATAAATCTTACTAAGGTTTTCAGTTAGAAAAGGCCCATAAAAATGGAAAGGAGCCTTTGAGGTTGCTGTCACAAGAATATTAATCATACGACAAAAAGCACCGAATCAGCTCGGTGATGTGCCTGTTTTTCTAATTTTGTGCTGTGAGCGATCGCACAAATAAGCCAAAGACTATAAAGAAAAACTATAGTCTTGCGTGGACTTCTTCTTCCACTGTAGTCTAGTTAAAACTTGGCGGAAGAAGCGACTCTGCTTTCGAGGCTATTGCGAGAAGATATCGCTGCTTTTTGTTCTGCGGATGCTGCATCTGAAGCAGCCGTAGACTTTATCGAAGGTGGCGTGCCTTCACCACTATCTTTCAAATGACTGAGCGCCTCTGTAAAGTCACGAATCCCCTGAAACTGCCGGTACACAGAGGCAAAGCGAACATAGGCGACTTCACTGATCTGCTGCAAACAGCACAGAACGCGCTCTCCAATTTCTTCGCTAGTAACTTCTCTGACAGCTTGCTGCTGCAAGCTGGCCTCTAGCTCGTCGACTACCATCTCGATAGTGCGGGCACTGACGCCTGTTTTCTCGCAGGCTGTCACGATGCCACGCAATAGCTTGGATCGATCAAAAGATTCGCGATCACCCCCACGCTTAATCACCGTCACTGGAACATACTCAATGCGCTCATAGGTAGTGAAACGTCGCTCACACTCCAAGCACTCACGGCGACGGCGAATGCTGCGATCGCCCTCAGCCGATCTTGACTCTAAAACGCGATTATTTGGGTGCTGACAAAATGGACATTGCATCGGGCTAGGCCTCCACAAGGCCAAGGTGAGTTCAAGCGAAGCAGCAAATAAAAGACTCCTATGGCAACGTTACGTCAAAACCGCCAATTTGAAGTCTCAAGCCAAACAAAAAGCTAGGGATTGGCCGCTCTCTAGAAGCACCAAACCCTAGCTGTTCGTAATTCCAGTAGTGCTTTATTTAGCAACTACCAGCACGCGATCAATAACTTCAAACAATTACCTACCGCGCGGAAAGAATTTAGTCCTTGGTAATTTTGGGTGGCTCGCGAAATGCGATCGCAAAAAACAAGGTGCCAATGATCAACGCGAAAATCAAAATGTAAGCAACAGCTTCCATGGGTCGTTTCCAATGAAGAGTATATGACTTGAGTCTATCAAACTCATTGATTAACTGGAGGGCAGCGCTGACAACAATCAAAAAGACAAGCCCTAAGATTGCCGCCAGCCCAAAGCGAGGAGATTACTCCGCGCTTACAAGACCCAACTCAGTCATTAACTAGCTTTTGTTCGCAGCTTTGGTAGAGAAGTCACCCACCTTCTGGTAGTAACCCCACTCCACGCGGTCGGGAGATAGGTCAGGGTCAACACCCGCGAATACGTCTCTAAAGAGCGTACGAGAGCCGTGCCAAATGTGACCAAAGAAGAACAACAGTGCAAAGACAGCATGGCCGTATGTGAACCAACCACGAGGACTAGAGCGGAATACGCCGTCAGAATCCATCGTCTTACGGTCGAACTCGAAGGGCTCACCCAGCTGAGATTTACGCGCATAGCGCTTCACAGCCGCAGAGTCTGTGATGTGCTGGCCATCCAGCTCACCGCCGTAAAAGTCAACCACAACGCCAGTCTGCTCAAAGTTGTACTTTGACTCAGCACGACGAAAAGGAATGTCTGCACGCAGAACGTTGTCTTTATCTACCAAAACCACAGGGAAGGTCTCGAAGAAGTTAGGCAAGCGGCGAACGCTAAGCTCACGGCCATCACCATCATGAAAGACAGGGTGTCCGAGCCAAGCAGTCGCAATACCATCGCCAGAGTCCATAGGACCCACACGGAACAAGCCACCTTTTGCAGGGCTATTACCGACGTAGTCATAGAAAGCTAGCTTCTCAGGAATTGCAGCGTAGGCTTCTTCTTCAGAAATGCCGCTAGCAATGGATCGCTGAGCGCGGCGATCAATCTCGTCAGCAAAGTAGCTGCTATCCCACTGATAACGGGTCGGACCAAACAGCTCGATAGGCGTGGTCGCAGAGCCGTACCACATGGTGCCTGCCACGATAAAGGCCGCAAAGAACACAGCTGCAATTGAGCTGGAAAGCACGGTCTCGATGTTACCCATACGCAGGGCCTTGTATAGTCGCTGTGGAGGCCTCACCGTGAGGTGGAACAATCCAGCAACAATACCGACAATACCCGCTGCAATGTGGTGAGCTACGACGCCACCTGCATTAAACGGGTTGAAGCCCGCCGGCCCCCATTCAGGCGCAACACCTTGAACGTGGCCTGTCAAGCCGTAAGGGTCTGACACCCACATTCCAGGCCCCCTTAGCCCGGTGAGTTGTAAGTCTCCATAGCCGAATCAAAGCAAACCAGTTAGATATATATGAATGCGGTACATTATAGGCAAGTCCTGAGCGGGCTCACCTGTACGGGGGTCACGGAATAGCTCTAGATCCCAATAGACCCAGTGCCAAACTGCTGCCAAAAATAGCAGACCCGAGAGAACGATGTGCGCTAGCGCCACACCTTCAAAAGACCAAAAGCCAGGACTCACGCCGACTGCACCAGTCACGTCCCAGCCACCCCAAGACCCTGTCACACCCAAGCGGGTCATGAAAGGCAATACGAACATGCCCTGACGCCACATCGGGTTCAAAACAGGATCGCTGGGGTCAAAAGTTGATAGCTCGAACAGTGCCATGGAACCAGCCCAGCCTGCCACAAGCGCCGTGTGCATTAGGTGCACTGAGATCAATCGACCTGGGTCATTCAGGACGACTGTGTGTACGCGGTACCAAGGTAGACCCATTGATTACGCTCCTCCTTGTTTTTGCTAAAAATCGTGCTTTCGCTCACCCAACTGGCGGCACTCGTAAACGAGCCACACCTTTTGGGACTTAGTAAAGCGAAAACCTTGTTAATAAATACTTGACGCCCTGTAAAAAGACTTCAGATACTACTAAGGCTACCAGATATAGAACCTCCACAAACCTAGTCAAGCCTGATATTTAGGCATAATTTTCTCTCTTTACTCAAAGAAAAAGAAGAAAATTACGACCACTCAGCCAGGTTTGTCCACAAAAATGTAAAAATGAAGGTGTATAAAGAAGTGTAA
>ERZ1740052.395-NODE-395-length-15000-cov-7.914486_pt1 | contig 15000 bp, 14 predicted proteins | sample MGYA00581750_ERZ1740052 | MGnify/ENA primary metagenome ERZ1740052 (study PRJEB43018, sample SAMN04849743) | marine metagenome | isolation source: floating plastic debris | place: Pacific Ocean | collected 2008-08-30 | study: EMG produced TPA metagenomics assembly... | reverse complement strand
TTCTTAACATTAAAAAGTATGTTAGATCTTTAATATTAAAAATAAAATATAAGAAGTACAATTAAATTATGAAAAAACGTGGATCTTTTTCGTTATTAGATAGTTTAGTGCGTAACGGCACAGAATACATATTTGGTTATCCGGGTGGAGCAATTTTACCTATTTACGATGAATTGTATAAATGGGAGCAAAAAAAGCTAATAAATCATATATTGGTTCGTCATGAACAGGGGGCGGTGCACGCTGCCGATGGGTATGCTCGTGCGACAGGAAAAGTTGGTGTATGTTTTGCAACTTCCGGCCCTGGCGCAACAAATTTAGTGACAGGAATTGCAACAGCTCAAATGGATTCTATTCCGTTATTAGTTATAACTGGGCAAGTTGGTCGCGCGTTTATTGGTACAGATGCGTTTCAAGAAACAGATATATTTGGAATAACTCTACCAATTGTTAAACATTCTTATGTTGTCCGTGATGTTACAAAAATTTCTTCAATAGTTAGCGAAGCATTTTATCTTGCACGAAACGGTAGGCCAGGGCCGGTTTTAATTGATATTCCGAAAGATGTAGGTCTTGAAGAATTTTCAAATTACACACCAGTGAATCAAAACACAATTGTCCAATCGAAGGGATTTCGCTTTTCATATAGAAGTACAAAAAAACGTTTAAATCAAGTTTTTGACCTAATTATGGAATCTTCACAGCCTCTTTTATATGTTGGTGGTGGAGTTATTGCAGGAAATGCTCATAAAGAGCTTTTAGAGTTAGCTGAGCGTTTAAAAATCCCGGTTACGACGACATTAATGGGTAAAGGAGCATTTGATGAAACAAATTCTTTAGCTTTAGGCATGCTAGGGATGCACGGTACAGCGTATGCGAATTTTTCAGTAAGTGAATGCGACTTGTTACTTGCAGTTGGCGCTCGTTTTGATGACCGTGTAACGGGCAAGTTAGATGAATTTGCCGTTAATGCTCAAGTTGTTCATATTGATATCGATCCTGCAGAAGTTGGTAAAAACCGTCAACCTAATATTTCATTGGTTGGGGATGTTAAGAAAATTTTAAGCGAATTTCTAAGATTAGTAAAAAATAAAGAAAACGTATATAATGCTGATCATACATTTACTTGGTGTCAGCGAATCAGCAAATGGCAATCTACATATCCGTTACAAATCTCTGATCAAGACAATAACAATTCATTGTCACCACAAAAAGTTTTAACGACTTTAAATAAAATTGCACCACAAGCTTTCTTCACAACTGATGTTGGCCAGCACCAAATGTGGTCAGCGCAATTCTTAAAGTGCCAACCAAGACGGTGGTCCTCAAGTGCTGGTTTGGGAACTATGGGTTATGGCTTACCGGCGGCAATAGGAAATCAAATAGCGTTTCCAGATGATTTAGTTGTTTGTGTTACAGGTGACGCAAGTATACAAATGAATATTCAAGAGTTAGGAACTATTGCACAATACAATTTACCAATCAAAATTATTTTATTAAATAATAAATGGCAAGGTATGGTTCGGCAGTGGCAACAGTCTTTTTATGGTGAGCGTTATTCGCATTCTAGTATGCAACAGGGAATGCCTGACTTTGTTCAATTAGCTAATGCGTATGGTATCACAGGAAAAGTTCTTGTTCCTACCGAAGATATGGACTTAGAACAAGAATTAAGAGAGGTTATTAATATCCCAGGTCCATGTTTTGTTGATTGTCAGATCACTAAGGATGAGAATTGCTATCCTATGGTAGCACCAGGAAAGAGTAATTCTCAAATGATTGGTGTTCTTAAGCAAAACACCGCAGAGGTAAAGTAGATATATTAGAAAAATATAAATAAAATGAAATGGGCCGAGTTGGATTCGAACCAACGTAGGCAATGCCAGCGGATTTACAATCCGCCCCCTTTAACCCCTCGGGCACCGACCCTATATAGAATACTCTATCGAAAATAATAGCTTTTGTCAATTAAGTAAATGGTAAGTGAATAACTTACCATTTTCTAATTTGGTTTAGTTTATGGGTTTATAGAGATGACCCTAAACCAGAGTATGATCCATAAATGAATGCTGATAATACAACGATAACAGCTAATCCACCAACTAAGGCAATTAGCCATAAAGGAATTCGTCCTGTGCTTGCCATTTGATTGCTCCCAATTATTTAGTTGAAAAAGTAACTTGAAAATAGTACTGCCAGTACAAAAATTAAAAGTAAACCGAAGTATAAAGAAGTTCGGTTTAATTCTACCGGCTGTCTGTTTGGGTTTGGTCCAGTCATGTGCCTTACCTCCTATCGTTGAATAAATTGCATTGATGTAATCGCACCTAAGAAGAATACTGTTGGTACGGCTAATCCATGAATCGCTAACCATCTAAATGTAAAGATCGGATAAGCAACTGGCTGATTTAAAATTTTAATCATATTCAAAATCTGTAAATTAAATATTTATTATAAACCTTTTGTTAAATCTTCTAGCTCTTGTTTTGCGCTAAAACGATCGTTTACTAATGGGATTTGTTGACGATCTTGTGAGAAATATTCGTTTGGACGTGGTGTACCAAATACATCGTATGCTAAACCAGTTGCAATGAATAACCACCCCGAAATAAATAATGATGGAATTGTAATACTATGAATAATCCAATACCGAACACTTGTTATAATATCAGAAAATGGGCGCTCACCAGTTGAACCACCTGACATAAAGGTCTCCTAAATTTTTATTAATTATTGCCTATTTAAATTAGAGAATTTAACTAGGAACTAGAAAGTATATCTAATATAGTAATTATATTATACATGGTTTATTTCTGAAAATCCAACTGGAATCGTTATTTTCCAAATATTAAGGCATTGATTGTAATTCTGGTATATTATTTAGTCCAGAGCCAGAAATGATAGTGTATTTTCCATTATCTAATAGTGTTCGTACTTGTTTGTTTGGTTCTTTACCTTTTAGTAAAAAGTCCACTGACTCTTCCACATTTTCGTATATTGTCCACGAGTCGGTGCTGTTAATTTCTATTATTACATTAAATGTAGCGGCAAATTTACGTTCCAATATGCTCTTTTTGGTGTGGCGATTTTTTGCTTCCTGGTCACTTAGGGTAACTGACTGAATTCCACCAATCAAGTCCATTAGAACTGGATTTTTTATTAAGTTTTCAAGGTGGTTTCCATGTGTTGTTGCAATCAATTGAACCCCTCTTTCCGCTATTGTTCGGGCTGAAAGTGCTTCTATTTCAGTGCCAATTTCATCAATTATTATAACTTCAGGCATGTGGTTTTCTACTGCTTCGATTAAACTTTGATGTTGTAAATTTGAGTTCTTAACTTGTAAACGGCGCGCCCTTCCAACTGCTACATGAGAAATATCATTATCCCCTGCTATTTCATTTGAAGTATCTACTATAACTACACGTTTTTCCATTTCATTAGATAAAATCCGCGCTATCTCACGAATTATTGTTGTTTTACCGATGCCTGGTCGTCCAAGAATTAAAATTGACCTATTTAGCAATAATATATCACGAATTTTATTTGTTAAACCAATTACAGACCGACCTACACGGCAAGTTAGACCAATAATCTGGTCTTGACGATTTTTTAAGCAACTAATACGATGTAGCGTACATTTAATACCAGCTCGGTTTTTTTCATTAAAGTTACTGATTTTTGTCAGACAGTAGTTCATGTCTTGCTTAGAGATAACACGATAAGACAATACTTCAATCCCAGAGCTAAATCTAACCTCCGGGCATTTTCCAATATCAAAAATAATCTCAATCAATTCGTCTAATAACGGATGTTTTTTTAAAGATTCTTGAATAAAATTTGGAAAAATATCGATTAAAAATGCTACATCTTCATTGACTATTAACATATACAGTAGTTTTCAAATAATTTAAAAATGAAACAAAAAATTAATTTTTTGATTTTTTGTTTATAATACTTTATGAAAACTCATTTTGAAATAAGTCAAAACTTATTTAAAAAAGATGAGAGTTTCTAATTTTAGTTCTTTATAAAACATATACATATGACAGTTAGCTCTAAAGAACGCGCAACGAAAAAAGTAAAAATCGTAGTTGATCGCGATGTAGTCGATACAAGTTTTGAAAAGTGGGCAAAACCCGGTCATTTTTCACGTACACTTGCTAAAGGCCCAAAAACGACAACTTGGATTTGGAATTTACATGCTGATGCTCATGACTTTGATAGCCAAACAAACTCTCTAGAGGATATTTCTCGTAAGATTTTCAGTGCTCATTTTGGTCAATTAGCTATTATTTTCTTCTGGGTTAGTGGTATGCATTTCCATGGTGCATATTTCTCAAACTACTCGGCTTGGTTAGCGAATCCAACTAGCGTAAAACCAAGTACACAAGTTGTATGGCCAGTAGTAGGCCAGGAGATTTTAAATGGAGATGTAGGCGGTAATTTCCAAGGTGTTCAAGTTACTTCTGGTTTCTTCCAAATTTGGCGTGCTGAAGGTATTACAAGTGAGGTTGAATTATATTGGACTGCTATTGGTGGTTTGGTAATGTCAGGTTTAATGATCTTTGCAGGTTGGTTCCATTACCATAAAGCAGCGCCTAAGTTGGAGTGGTTCCAAAATGCTGAATCAATGTTAAATCACCATTTATCAGTATTATTAGGTCTTGGCTCATTATCATGGGCAGGTCATCAAATCCATGTTGCATTACCTATCAATAAGTTATTAGATGCTGGTATTGCTCCACAAGAAATTCCTTTACCGCACGAATTTTTAATCAATCGTGAACTTATGGCACAACTTTATCCAAGTTTTGAGAAAGGTTTAGCTCCTTTCTTCTCGGGTAATTGGGCAGAATATTCAGATTTTTTAACATTTAAAGGTGGTTTAAACCCTGTAACTGGTGGTTTATGGTTAAGTGATGTAGCACATCATCATTTAGCAATTTCTGTTCTTTTCATTTTTGCAGGTCATATGTACCGTACTAACTTTGGTATTGGTCATAGTATGAAAGAAATTTTAGAGGCACATAAAGGTCCATTTACTGGTGAAGGTCACACAGGTTTATATGAAATTTTAACAACTTCATGGCATGCGCAATTAGCTATTAACCTAGCAATGTTAGGTTCTTTAACAATTATAATTGCTCATCATATGTACGCGATGCCTCCTTATCCATATTTAGCAACGGATTATGCTACACAATTGTGTATTTTTACACATCACATGTGGATTGGTGCGTTTTGTATCGTAGGTGCAGCAGCACACGCAGGTATTTTCTTAGTTCGTGATTATAATCCAACAAACAATTACAACAATCTTTTAGATCGTGTTTTACGCCATCGTGACGCAATTATTTCACATCTAAACTGGGTCTGCATTTTCTTAGGTTTCCATAGTTTTGGTTTATATATCCATAATGATACTATGCGAGCATTAGGTCGCCCGCAAGATATGTTCTCTGATAAAGCAATCCAATTACAGCCAATTTTTGCACAATGGGTACAAAATACTCACACTGCAGCTGCTGGTTTGACTGCTCCAAATGCTTTAACAACAGCTAGTTATGCATTCGGTGGAGATGTAGTAGCAATCGGATCAAAAATTGCTATGATGCCAATTAAGTTAGGAACAGCTGATTTCATGGTACATCACATTCACGCTTTTACAATTCATGTAACGGTGTTAATTTTATTAAAAGGTGTACTATTTGCACGTAACTCTCGTTTAATCCCAGATAAGGCAAACTTAGGTTTCCGATTCCCTTGTGATGGTCCAGGTCGTGGTGGTACTTGCCAAGTTTCTGCATGGGATAGTGTTTTCTTAGGTTTATTCTGGATGTATAATTGTATTTCTGTAGTATTATTCCACTTCAGTTGGAAAATGCAATCTGATGTTTGGGGTACAGTAAGCCCAGACGGTGCAGTATCACATATTGTTGGTGGTAACTTCGCGCAAAGTGCTATTACTATCAATGGTTGGTTACGTGATTTCCTTTGGTCACAAGCTTCACAGGTTATTCAATCATACGGTTCTGCTTTATCAGCTTATGGTTTAATTTTCTTAGGTGCTCATTGGTTATGGGCATTTAGTTTAATGTTCTTATTTAGTGGTCGTGGCTACTGGCAAGAATTAATTGAGTCTGTTTTATGGGCACATAATAAATTAAACTTTGCTCCTGCAATCCAACCACGTGCATTAAGTATTACACAAGGTCGCGCGGTAGGTTTAGCACAATATTTATTAGGTGGTATCGGTACGACATGGGCGTTCTTCCACGCACGTATCATATCAGTTGGCTAATAAACCTCTAATACAATATTAACTATACAAAAGATTATGGCAACAAAATTCCCAAAATTTAGTCAGGCATTAGCTCAAGATCCTGCAACAAGACGTATTTGGTACGGTATCGCAACTGCTCATGACCTTGAGGCGCATGACAATATGACCGAAGAAAGTTTATATCAAAAGATTTTTGCTTCTCATTTTGGTCATTTAGCAGTAATTTTCTTATGGACGTCAGGTAATTTATTTCATGTTGCTTGGCAAGGAAATTTTGAACAATGGATTCAAAATCCTTTAAAGGTAAAACCAATTGCTCATGCAATTTGGGATCCACATTTTGGTGAACCAGCTTTAAAAGCTTTTACCAAAGGCGGATTAAGTTATCCTGGTAACATAGCATATTCTGGTGTTTATCATTGGTGGTACACTATTGGTATGCGTACTAATGCTGAGTTATACGCAGGCTCATTATTCTTACTAGCACTTTCAGCTGTATTATTATATGCAGGTTGGCTTCATTTACAACCAAAATTCCGTCCAAGTTTATCTTGGTTTAAAAATAATGAATCACGTTTAAACCATCATCTATCTGGGTTATTTGGTTTTAGCTCTATCGCATGGACAGGTCACCTAGTTCACGTTGCTATTCCAGCTTCACGTGGTGTTCATGTTGGATGGGATAATTTCTTAACAACATTACCACATCCTGCTGGTTTACAACCATTCTTTACAGGAAATTGGGGTGTTTATGCACAAAATCCGGATACTAGTGAGCAAATTTTTAATACAACAACAGGGTCTGGAACGGCGATTTTAACATTTGTTGGAGGTTTCCATCCACAAACTCAAGCTATGTGGTTAACAGATATCGCGCACCATCACTTAGCGATTGGTGTAATCTTTGTTTTTGCGGGACATATGTATCGTACAAACTTCGGTATTGGACATAGTTTAAAAGAAATTTTAGAAGCTCACCGTGCTCCAGAAAACCGTTTAGGTGCTGGTCATACTGGTTTATTTGAGACGATTACAAATTCTTTACACATGCAATTAGGTTTAGCGCTAGCATCTTTAGGTGTAGCAACTTCACTTGTTGCACAACATATGTATGCATTACCTGCCTATGCATTTATTTCAAAAGATTTTGTAACTCAAGCAGCATTATATACTCATCATCAATATATTGCTGGTTTTTTAATGTTAGGTGCGTTTGCGCATGGTGCTATATTCTTCATTCGTGATTATGATCCAGAATTGAATAAGGATAATGTTTTAGCACGTATGTTAGAGCATAAAGAAGCTATTATTTCACACTTAAGTTGGGTAAGTTTATTCCTTGGTTTCCACACTTTAGGTTTATATATTCACAACGATACAGTTGTAGCATTTGGTCAACCAGAAAAACAAATTTTAGTTGAGCCAGTTTTCGCACAATGGATTCAAGGAGCTTCTGGTAAAGCTCTTTACGGTTTTAACACTTTATTAGCATCACCAGATTTCCCAGGTACTGTAGCAAGTAGTCAGATTTGGTTACCTGGCTGGACAGAAGCGATTAATAATGAGAAGAACTCTTTATTCTTAACAATTGGTCCTGGTGATTTCTTAGTACATCACGCGATTGCTTTAGCATTACACACTACAACATTAATTTTAGTAAAAGGTGCTCTAGATGCTCGTGGATCAAAGTTAATGCCAGATAAGAAAGACTTTGGTTACAGTTTCCCTTGTGATGGTCCAGGTCGTGGTGGTACATGTGATATTTCTGCATGGGATGCATTCTATTTAGCAACATTCTGGATGTTAAACACTATTGGTTGGGTTACATTCTATTGGCACTGGAAACATATTACATTATGGCAAGGTAACGCTGCTCAATTTAATGAGTCATCAAACTACTTAATGGGTTGGTTACGTGACTACTTATGGTTAAACTCGTCTCCATTAATTAATGGTTACAACCCAATGGGTATGAACAACTTATCTGTGTGGGCATGGATGTTCTTATTTGCACACTTAGTTTGGGCAACTGGTTTCATGTTCTTAATTTCTTGGCGTGGTTACTGGCAAGAATTAATTGAAACGTTAGTTTGGGCCCATGAGCGCACACCATTAGCGAATTTAGTACGTTGGCGTGACAAGCCTGTAGCTTTATCAATTGTTCAAGCTCGTCTAGTTGGTTTAGTTCATTTTACTGTTGGTTATATTTTCACATATGCCGCATTTGTGATTGCATCAACAGCAGGAAAATTTGGCTAAGAAATGTTTTTCGTATTTTATTTAATTATGAGGCTATATTTTATGGCCTCATAATTACTTTACCTATTTTTATATTTTTAAATGTTGATAAAAACAAAAATCTTGGATACGATTTACTAGTAATCATTCCTAACCCTTTTTAGAAAAACAATCATGGCAAAAAAAAGTGTTGTTCAACGTCAAAAAAAACGTGAAAAGTTAGTTCTTAAATATAAAAGTAAGCGTGAAAGTTTATTAAACGAGTTAAAAACAACCTCGTCATTTTCTGAAACTTTAGAGTTACAAAAGAAATTACAAAAATTACCACTTAATAGTGCGAAGAACCGACTTAGAAATCGGTGTTGGAAAACTGGCCGTGGTCGTGCATTTTACCGTGATTTTGGGGTATGCCGCCATGTTTTACGAGAAATGGCACATGAAGGTTTATTGCCAGGTGTTATTAAATCAAGTTGGTAGTGTTTATTATCGAGAGAGTAAATTATAATTTACTCTCTATTGATATTAAATAAACGATTCAGAGTCTTGGCCACGGCGATACTGTAAGTAAGCAGCAACAAATAAACCTAATAAGCTCACACTCATCATTCCTAAAACAATTCCAAATAAAAGTGGTTCTACCATATCTATAATTTCAATATTCGTTATACACATAATTATAAATCTAATTTTTTATAACGACAACATTAAATAATTTTCTCTTATTTTATAAGCCTAGGTTTTGTCTAAATAATTAACTTTATATGATTATCCGGACTTTACACGATACTTAATTTTAATACTTTCTTCATTAAATTATGACTAATGTTAGGTTATTTTTTACTTAGTTCAACAAGAATAATATCATTCTTTAACGGTATTTTATGTGCTTTGTATTATAAGTCAACATAGCTTATTTATATGTATCGTTCATATCGATTAATAACAAATTTTGTTGCATAAGAAAAACTAATATTAAGTATAAGTAATACTTGAGTTATGAAACAAACCTCTCGCATTAAACTCATCATTAAGGTTATAAAAGTAACAAGGTCTATAAACTTTTCGTTATTTGAATAATTGATAAAGCTTCTACAACTTAAATATAAAATACTATTGTCGTAAACCTTATAGGAGAAATAAATGTCTCAATCTGTATCAGAACGTACACGAATCAAGAGCGAACGTTATGAATCTGGTGTAATCCCTTATGCTAAAATGGGTTACTGGGATTCTAGCTACACAATTAAAACTACTGATCTTCTTGCATTATTCCGTATTACACCACAACCAGGTGTAGATCCAGTGGAAGCTGCAGCTGCAGTAGCAGGTGAGTCTTCAACAGCTACATGGACTGTTGTATGGACTGATTTATTAACTGCTTGTGACGTATACCGTGCTAAAGCTTACCGTGTAGATCCTGTACCAAGTGCAGCTGATCAATTCTTTGCTTACATCGCTTATGAAGGTGACTTATTCGAGGAAGGTTCATTAGCTAACATGACAGCTTCTATTATTGGTAACGTATTCGGTTTCAAAGCTGTAAAAGCGTTACGTTTAGAAGATATGCGTATTCCACACTCTTACTTAAAGACTTTCCAAGGTCCTGCTACTGGTGTGATTGTAGAGCGTGAGCGTTTAGACACTTTTGGACGTCCACTTTTAGGTGCTACAGTAAAACCTAAGTTAGGTCTTTCTGGTAAGAACTACGGTCGTGTTGTTTTTGAATGGTTAAAAGGTGGTTTTGGCTTCTTAAAGGATGATGAGAATATTAACTCACAACCTTTCATGCGTTGGCGTGAGCGTTTCTTATACTGTATCGAAGGTATTAACCGTGCAGTTTCAGTAACAGGTGAAGTTAAAGGTTCTTACTTAAACATCACTGCAGCTACTATGGAAGAAATGTACGTACGTGCAGAGTACGCTAAAGAGCTAGGTTCAGTTATTGTTATGATCGATTTAGTTATTGGTTACACAGCTATCCAAAGTATGGCTATTTGGGCTCGTGACAATGATATGATTTTACACTTACACCGTGCTGGTAACTCAACTTATGCACGTCAAAAGACTCATGGTATTAACTTCCGTGTAATTTGTAAGTGGATGCGTATGGCTGGTGTTGACCATATCCACGCAGGTACTGTTGTAGGTAAGTTAGAAGGTGATCCATTAATGGTTCAAGGTTTCTACGATACTTTATTATTAACTCACTTAAAGATTGATTTACCTAAGGGTATCTTCTTCGATATGGACTGGGCATCGTTACGTAAGTGTATGCCAGTTGCATCTGGTGGTATCCACTGTGGTCAAATGCACCAATTATTAAACTACTTAGGTGATGATGTTGTATTACAATTTGGTGGTGGTACAATCGGTCACCCTGATGGTATCCAAGCAGGTGCTACAGCAAACCGTGTAGCTTTAGAAGCTATGGTATTAGCGCGTAATGAAGGTCGTAACTATGTAGAAGAAGGTCCTCAAATCTTACGTGATACTGCTAAGATGTGTGGTCCATTACAAACTGCATTAGATTTATGGAAAGATATTAGTTTTAACTACGCATCAACTGATACTGCAGATTTCGTTGAAACTGCAACAGCTAACGTATAAGCTAATTAATAATTAATTAAATAAAAACAAGGAGTATTGAAAAGTGAGAATTACACAAGGAGCTTTTTCATTTTTACCAGATTTAACGGACGAACAAATCAGAAAACAAATTGAGTACGCAATCTCAAAAGGTTGGGCAATCAGTATTGAGTGGACAGATGATCCACACCCACGTAATACTTACTGGGATATGTGGGGTTTACCACTATTCGATTGTAAAGATCCAGCAGCAGCTCTTTTTGAGTTAAACGAGTGTCGTAAGTTAAATCCTGATGGTTACATCAAAATTCAAGCTTTTGACGCAAGTCGTGGTGTTGAGAGTTGTGCTTTAGCATTTATCGCATCTCGTCCAGCAACTGAGCCTGGTTTCTACATCTCTCGTACTGAAGGTGAAGGTCGATTCCAAAAGTACTCTTTTGCTTCTTACGCAGTTGCTGCGAAGCCAGCTGGTACTCGCTACTAATTTGTTGTATTAATTTAAGCAAGGCTATTCTAATAGTTTAAAGCTTAACTTCATCTACACACTTTTCCCAAATTTCGATTAGGAGAAGTGTGTAGATATTTATATTATTTATTTCTAATATTCTATTTTAAAAAGAAAAATGACGGCTACTTTAACATATAACCAATTAAATTTACGTGAAGAGTATGAAAACACCGAAATTCAAGGTATTTTAAATATTCTAGATGCCGAATTAATTGGATTAACTCCTGTAAAAACCCGCATTCGTGAAATCTCAGCTCTTCTATTAGTTGACCGTTTACGCCAAAAGTTAGATTTAGCAAGCAGCAATCCTGGTTTACATATGTCATTCACTGGTAGTCCAGGAACTGGTAAGACGACAGTTGCTTTAAAAATGGCTGATATCCTTTATAAATTGGATTATTGTCGTAAAGGACACTTATTAACGGTAACTCGAGATGATTTAGTTGGTCAGTATATTGGTCATACTGCGCCTAAAACTAAAGAAATTTTGAAGAAAGCAATGGGCGGAGTGCTGTTTATTGATGAAGCGTATTACTTATATAAGCCTGATAATGAACGTGATTATGGTTCGGAAGCAATTGAGATCTTATTACAAGTAATGGAAAATCAACGTGACGACCTTGTAATTATTTTTGCAGGTTATAAGGATCGTATGGATAAATTTTATGAGTCGAACCCAGGCTTATCTTCACGTATTACTAACCACGTTCATTTTCCAGATTATTCACCTGAGGAATTATTACAAATCGGCATAAATATGATTGAAGAGCAACAATATCAGTTGACAGCTGATGCTCAACGCGCGCTAATGGATTATATTCGTGTTCGAATGCAAAAACCATTATTTGCAAACGCTCGAAGTGTACGAAACGCTCTAGACCGTGCACGTATGCGTCAAGCTAACCGTATTTTTGAAAATAACGCTGGTGTATTAATGAAAAGTGATTTAGTAACGATTCATGGAGATGACTTTTTTCTGAGTCGTGTATTTACAACGTAAATTTATCAAATAATAAAAAATTATGGCGTTATTAGTTATTGGAGCTACAGGTACTTTAGGTCGCCAGATCGTACGCCAAGCATTAAATGAAGGTTATAATGTTCGTTGTCTAGTTCGAAATATTCGAAAAGCTGGATTTTTAAGAGAATGGGGAGCTGAATTAGTTTATGGTGATTTAAGTGCACCAGAAACTTTACCCAATTCTTTTAAAGGAATTTCAGCTGTTATTGATGCTTCAACAGGACGGTCTACAGACAATTTAAATTTTAAAGATATCGATTGGGATGGAAAGATCGCATTACTACAAGCAGCGAAAATTGCTGGTGTAAAACGATTTATTTTCTTCTCGATCTTAAATGCGAATAAGTATTCTTATATCCCATTAATGAAATTTAAATCTAATTTTGAATACATTTTACAAAACTCCGAAGTACCATATACAATTTTCCAGTTATCTGGTTTTTTCCAAGGTTTAATTGGTCAGTACGCATTGCCAATTTTAGAGCAACAGCCAATTTATATCACAAGTGAATCCCTACCAGTTTCTTATATGGATACTGAAGATATTGCAAAATTTTGTTTAAAAAGTTTAGAGTTACCAGATACTGAGAACAAAACATTTGCATTAGGTAACCCAAATTCGGTTTTATCATCATCAATTATTAAAACCTGTGAAACATTGTCGGGACAAAAAGCTGTTACCACACAATTACCAATAGTAGGTATAAGATTAGGGCGACAATTCATGAATTTATTCGAATGGACGTGGAATATTGGTGATCGATTATCATTTGTAGAAGTTTTCTCAGGTTCAGAAGAGTTTCAGATTGATTATGAACCAATACAAAAAACGTTTAATATTGCACCTAGTGAGTTGTTAACAATTGAGAATTACTTGAAGCAGTACTTTGAGCAAATTTTAAATAAATTAAAAGATTTAAATTACAGCCAAGAGCAAACCACAAAACGTCGCGATTTAACATTTTAGTACTGTTATTTATTTCAGAAAAACTGTGTTTTTAAGCTACAATATGTACTATAAATATAATGTAATACCCTTGATATACTAATTATAAAAAATTAGTAATCAATAATCTTTTAATAATAATTATGATCGCATTAAAAATTTTGGTTTACACTTGTGTAATTTTCTTTACTTCATTGTTTGTTTTCGGTTTATTATCAAATGATCCGTCACGAAATCCAAATCGTAAAGATTTGTCGTAATTGCACCATGCGTGTTAATTCTATTTTAATTGTTCGTTAAATGATTCGCAGCGTAAGAATAAAAATTTTATACACATTAATCAAGAATGGTTAAGGAGCCTATAAAATTTGCGGTTTACGCTGCAGGATTCTAGACAAAATTAAAGATAAATGATATAATATAGAAATAACACAACAAAGGGTGATTAACTCAGCGGTAGAGTGTCTGCCTTACAAGCAGAAGGTCACTGGTTCAAATCCAGTATTACCCAATTTAAGATTCTTTACATTATATAACCAATAATGTATAATCAACGTGAAGTATATCATAATAGATTTTTTTATCTCAACGCTAATCTTATAATAAGAGTATAAAAAGTGCCATATTTACATATGGCACCATTAAGTTTTGTTACCATATGTAAATTTTTTTGGGTCTATCGTCTAAGGGATTAGGACAGTAACCTTCTAAGTTTCTAATGTAGGTTCGAATCCTACTAGACCCATCTTTTTTTAATTTTAAATTTCAAAAACATCGTTAAATATTTTACGCACTTTAGCACCTGAGTCAATTGATTCTAAAGGATCTTTCCGTAGTCGATGACGTAAGCATAAAACTATAATATTACTAATATCATCTAATTCAACTTTTGCTTTATTATTTAAAGCCGCGTAAGCTTTGGCTGCACGATTTACTACTATATCACCACGTAATCCATCCACATCTAACTCACTACAAATTTGCGAAATTTTTACTCGGAAATCATAATCCATTTCCACGCTTGGTAATAATTGTTGAGCAGTAATAAGCTTTGAACGTAAAGCTTCTTGTTCTTCTTTATACTTCTCAATCCAAATTTGAGGATCTTGGTCAAACGCTGTTCGCTCTTCGACGATTTTTACACGTAATTCAGGATCTTTTACTGTTCGTATTTCAGCATGCATACCAAATCGATCCAATAATTGTGGTCGTAATTCACCTTCTTCTGGATTTCCAGAACCTACTAATACAAAACGTGCAGGATGACGAACAGAAATTCCTTCACGTTCAACTGTATTCCATCCAGATGCTGCTGAATCTAGTAAGATATCTACCAAATGATCGTCTAATAGATTAACTTCATCAACGTATAAAATTCCACGATTAGCTTTAGCTAATAGACCAGGTTCAAAAGCTTT
>ERZ1740052.388-NODE-388-length-15103-cov-21.173179_pt1 | contig 15103 bp, 13 predicted proteins | sample MGYA00581750_ERZ1740052 | MGnify/ENA primary metagenome ERZ1740052 (study PRJEB43018, sample SAMN04849743) | marine metagenome | isolation source: floating plastic debris | place: Pacific Ocean | collected 2008-08-30 | study: EMG produced TPA metagenomics... | reverse complement strand
CTTCATTTGGCTTTAAATACAAATATAATTAAACTACCCCCTCGAATCAGATTCGGGGGGTTTGGTTTGAATTTATAGCGCTATGGAAATGTAAAAGGTTAAAAAGTAGCGGGTAATAAGTAATAAATAGAGATTAAAGAGTAACGAGAAATAATGATAGCAACAGGAGTCTATTTAACTATTATTCGGGATATTTTCTTCTTAGTATTATCGCATCGGCACATTGGAAAATCTCGGTTTAGGAAAATTGAATTTACTCTATAATTACTATATTATGGCTGTGTTTTACTCCCTACTCCCTTCAAAAACTAACTAGTGTATTTCCTAAGACTGAATTTAAACTTATGCTTTAGATTGAAGAATTATATGGATATCATCCAATATCATAGGAAAAATTGAGAATATCAACTGAAGTTAGATAAATAGATAAGTTGGGAGGTCAAGAAAGGGATTTGAAGTAACTAAAATTACATTATTCTTGTAGTTTCAGTTCTCTGAAAAAAAGAAAAGATATTTTGGTAATCAATAGTACCAAATCGCAAGTTAAGTAAGCTCAATCTGTTTTTAACTATGTAGGTATTAAAGATTTGTTGTATATTTTAAGCCTGAAGCTAGTCAATAAAGGTCTTCAAATTTTGATAAATTATCAATTCATTAGAACGCAGTTGATAATTTTATGTTAAGCTCACTGAACTAATTCTTTTAAAAGAGTTTTAGTTTTTAATGATAACTTTTTTATCGGACAGGGTATCGCTGCTTTATTAGTACGATGTTCAATCGACTTAAAGTAGTTTGTAACTATACTTGGAGAAACAAATCATGAATTTTCGACAATTAAAACTTGCTTGTTCTGTCGTCAGCGTTAGCGCTGCTGTGTTTGCTTTTGAAGGAGTAAAAGCTCAAGGACAAACCCCTCCAGTCCAAGTAGAAAATCAAGCTTCTCATATACAGAACGTGAACCAAGCACCTAATAAAGTCGCACAATTCAATCCAGGTGGTAGCACTCGTTCAGGTTCAAGCTACATTGGAGTAGGTGGATTTATCGGATTTGATGATAATAGTACATTCGGTGATGGTGGTTTTTCTGTAATTAGTAAAATCGGTTTAAGCAGAAACTTTTCTATACGTCCATCTGCTGTAATTGATGATGATGCTATATTTCTAATTCCTGTAACAATTGATTTTCCTGTTAATAGCGTTGCAGATACAGGATTTCAGAGACTTAGTGTAGCACCTTACTTTGGTGCAGGAGTTTCAGTTAATACTGATGAAGATTCCGACGTTGGTTTCCTAGTAACCGGAGGAGTTGACGTTCCCGTTTCCAATAAGTTTACTGCAACAGGAGGAGTCAATATTGGCTTTTCTGATGATGATACAGATGTAGGTTTACTCTTAGGTGTAGGCTACAACTTCTAAGTCAAAGGTTAAAGTTTTATTTGAAGAGTAGCTTTAACAAAGCCTTAAAATTTGATTTATTAAGAAACCCGGTTTAATAAAAATCGGGTTTCTTAATACTATATAAAAAATGTTAATTTAATTGCAGCGAAAAGACTATAAACCAGGATTTTTTGACTTTTCAAGATTTGGAATAATATCAGGACGCTCTTTACCTTCCCAACCTGCGGGACGCTTAGAATTATACCAAGCAATGGAGCCTATAGAAACTGCTGCAACAAAGCCTACTACAACTATTCCTGTGAGGGACATATAGTAGTCAGTTCTACCATAAGTATTGTCAATTAGCTCTGCTAAAACGTAGTTAAAAGAAATATTCATTGCGATAGCCCAAATTTGAACAAAGTTAGTCAATAATCTAGATATATTTCAATCAGAATTAATAAAAATTTTCACACTTTTTGTAACCACTTGTCAAATAGTTTTTGATTTTTAATTTCGCAGTAAATTTGAGTTCTAGATTCTCTCATACCAAAAATTATCAAGACATATTTTTGATTTTTATTATCTTCAAATAACTAGGGTAGTACTGTTAGTTATTCATTTTATAGAATATGTTTTCTCAAATATATTACATAAGAACAGAGGAGCTAGAATCCTATCTAACCCCTCTACTCTTAAAACCTATTTCCCCAAATCAAGGATAGTAATCTAATCAAACAACTTTCTACCTTAATTAAATTCTAGTAATACAAAATTAGTCAATTGCGTCTTTGATTTTATCTTTTGCATTCTCAACTGTATGACGACCTTCAGCTTCAGCTTGTTTAGCCTTACCTTTTGCTTGGTCTTCGGTATTTCCGGTAATGTTACCCATTGCTTCTTGAGCTTTACCTTCGATGTTCTTAGCTGTTGCTTTTGCTCTATCTTCGGTACTCATAATTTACTCCTTAAATTGTTTATATTTAGCCAAAAAATTGGCTCGTTTATTCTGTTTTTTCTCTTTCTTACTTAATATATTAGCTATGATTGATTTGTAATTCCTCTATCATCAGAAAATTTTTTAGTCAGTTATCTATATCTATTTACATATTTAATTCGGATGAGAGCAATTATCAGTTAACAGTTAACAGTTAACAGTGAGGATTTATCAATTAATTAAATTTTATTCACTGATAACTGATATAGCGTTTACCAGTCTCTACTCGGCATATCTCAAAACCTCACCCCAACCCTTATTAAGGAGAGGGGAGATAAAGTAAGTGTAAATTCGACTTTCCAAACATTCTCTAAAATATTTGTGTTTTTCAATATTCAAATCGAATTTCCATACATAAAATTAGATTTAATTTCAATAGACCCACCCGGACAAAAAATGCTACATAAATAATAAGAAAGGAATAGCTAAAAGGATGATTTTAACAATCAAAATCAACTATAAAATTCAAATATTTTGCATAGTCAGCATTTCAACCGTTTTAGTCACAATTAAACATACTATCGAATCAAAAGCCAAAATATCAGCCAAAGTAAACTATTTACGATAAACAGAACTAAATAAATTATCAAGTTCGTTAGCTTGCTTTATTTGTTCTAAAGCGCGAAAACTAATAATATCTCCAATATCAAGAATAACTTTGCCTTGCTTATCGCAAATAACTCGTTTTACAGGATGACCTAATATATTCTTAATTTTCTTATCTTGCCAAAAATTGTTATTTGATTTACTTTTGCTGAATTCATGTATATCAGTATTACTTATCATAATTATCATTTATTCACCCTTAAATGTTTGATTCACTATTCAACCTTTTGTCTCCTAATTTGCTTGATTAACCAAAAATGCTTTCCAAAAATTAACTTACTCTATTTATAAATAAAACTTGCCCCATTTCCCATCACTCTTAAGCCTTAAACATGCTCTACTAAAAGAATAGTTTTTCATCCTCCTATAGATAGGTATGTTAATTATTTAAATTTATCTTTAAATATCAACTTATAAGTTTACTTAGCGTAATATTTTGCTCAGGATTTCTTTATTTTTAAGCTCTCATATTTTCATCGGCTATAACCGCATAGATACCAATTGTGTTTGATGACTTTGCATGTGATGAAAAATAGTGAAAAATGTAAATAATATATTGATTGCTTTATCAAAAATGCCCCTAATTTCAGCCAACCTTTTAGCAATTTCCTCCCTAATGCCTCACGGTACATGCTATATGTGGAATCCTGGGTTAGTATGGCTGCATTTACTCAGTGACGCTGTGATTGCTTTATCCTATTGTTCTATTTCCATAACTCTTATATATGTTATTCGCAAGCGAGTAGACATTCCTTTTAATGGCATTTTTCTACTATTTGCTGCTTTTATTATTTTTTGCGGTACCGGACATTTAATTGATATCTGGAATTTATGGCATCCAGATTACTGGGTTTCGGGCTATATTAGAGCAATTACTGCTGTAGTGTCGTTTATAAGTGCAATCGCTTTAACTAATTTAATTCCTCAAATCTTGGCTTTGCCAACTCCTCATAAATTGGAGGAAGAAATGCAAAATAATAAGCGAAAAGAAGAATTTTTACGTAGTATTTATGAGGGAGTCACAGAAGCAATTTTTGTAATTGATACTACTAAAAAAAATAAATTTATTTATGAAAGTATTAACCCCGTTACTGAAAAAGTAATGGGGATTACTTCCGAAGAAATTGAAGGAAAAACTCCGGAAGAAGTCTTATCTAATGATTTCGCTTTATTAGTTGAAGAAAGTTACAGTCAATGCTTGTCAGTTCGGAAAAATATTACCTATGAAGAATGTTTGAAATTTACTGAAAATGGGGAAGATTCTTGGTGGTTAACAAGTTTAAAACCCTTATTTAACGAACTGGGTGAAATTTATCGAATTATCGGTACTAGCGTTAATATTACCGAGCGAAAACGAGCAGAAGCACGATTGCGAGAAAGTGAAGAACGTTGGGAACTAACTTTACTCGGTACGGGAGATGGCATTTTTGATTGGAATATTACAACTAATCAAGCCTTTTTTTCTACTCAATATAAAGAAATGCTTGGTTTCAGTGACTCGGAAATAGAAAATAGCTATCAAGGATGGCGAAATCTGGTTCATCCGGAAGACCTTGATTTAGCTGAAGCAACTTGGAAAGCTTACTTAAATCATGAAAATCCTCAATATCGAGCCGAATTTCGCTTGCTCTGCAAAGATGGTAGTTATAAATGGATTTTAGCTCGCGGGATGGCTCAATGGAATCAAAATGGTGAACCAATTCGCATGGTTGGTTCTCATCAAGATATTAGTCAACGTAAAGCAGCACAAGCAGAAATTGTTCGTTTAAACCAACAGTTAGAAGCGCGAGTTATGCGACGAACTACTCAATTAGAAGAATCAAATCGGCAAAAAGATGAGTTAATTGAAAGCGAAAAATTAGCAAAGTCGGAAATCAAAATTTACGAGGATATTGTTGAAAATATCCAAATTGGTTTGTGTATTTGGCAGATGGATAATATCGACGATATCACCAGTTTTCGTTTAGCAAATATTAATCCTGCTGCGTCAAAAATGTTGGGTGTTGATATTCAAGATGATATAGATAAACCGATAGAAGAATGTTTTCCGAATCTTTTAGATGAAGAACATATTGGCATTGTAGAAGCTTATGCTGAGGTGGTTAAGTTTAAACAAGCTAAAGATTTAGGAGAATTTTCTTACGGTGACGAACGCGTTCCTACATCATTTTTTAAAGTTATAGCTTTTCCTTTACCAGATAATTTGATGGGTGTTGCGTTTAATAATGTTGGTGAACGTAAACGTATGGAATTAGCTTTAGCTGAAAGCGAGCGCTTGTACCGTAACGTAGTTAATAGCGTCAAAGAAGTTATTTTTCAGATAAATAAAACGGGAATTTGGACATTTTTAAGTGGAGCTTGGAATGAGATTACTGGGTTTAATGTAGAAGATAATTTGCTCAAATCATTTACAGATTTTATATACGCTGATGAAGAAAAAATCAAAGCTAGAGAATTATTTGAATCGGTAATTTTGGGTGAAGCAGATTTTTTTCAATATGAGTTCCGCATTGTTACTCAAAATGGGGATTTCCGCTGGTTGGAAATATATGCTCAAATTGAACATAATTCTAATAGTGAAAAGATTGGGGTTTACGGTACTCTGAATGATGTTACCGAACGCAAGCAAACGGAAGCTGTTTTAGAAGCAAGGGCTGATGAGTTAAGTCAAATTAATTTAATGTTGTTGCAAACCACTGCTGAATTAGAAAAGCGTAACAAAGAATTAGACCAGTTTGCTTACGTTACCTCCCACGATTTGAAAGCACCTTTAAGAGCTATCGCGAATTTATCTGAGTGGATTGAGGAAGATTTACAAGAAGCGTTAACTCCCGATACGCAGAAACAAATGGACTTACTACGCGGTCGAGTATACCGTATGGAAGCCTTAATTAACGGACTTCTACAATATTCCCGTGTTGGACGAATCAAAACCGAACCGGAAGCGGTTGTGGTCGCTCAACTTCTAGCCGAGATAATTGACTCAATCGCTCCACCACAAGATTTTACCATCGAAATTGTTGGAGAAATGCCTACTTTGGTTACTGAAAGAATACCTTTACAACAGGTTTTTAGTAACTTGATTAGTAACGCTGTCAAACATCACAATCGCTCGGATGGTAAGGTCACTATTTCTATTCAAGAGCAAGAAGAATTTTATGAATTTACGGTAGTAGATGATGGTAAAGGTATTGCTTCGCAATATCACGACAAAATTTTCGTCATATTCCAAACATTAGAATCAAGAGATAAACGTGAAAATACTGGTATTGGTCTTGCTATAGTTAAAAGAATAATTGAAGAGAATGGAGGAACAATTACATTAGAATCTCAGCCAGGTAAAGGTACAAGCTTCCGGTTTACTTGGCTCAAGTAAAGAAGGTAAATATAATTCGTAATTCGTAATTCGTAATTCGTAACCCGAATCGAGCAAAACTTCTATAGGAATCCGATTTGAATATTGTTAGCGTAGCGTGTCCGCTAGGACATAAAAAATTAGGTATTTGTAGGGGAGGCAAAAAGCGGTGTAGATTTTCTTCCCGCTTTATTGCCGTTGCGTTACGACGCTAGTCTAACGCACCGAAACCTTTATACAATGGTGCTTTGCGCGCAGCAAGCAACACACCCTACGTATATTATGTCCTCCGGACACGCTGCGCTAACAAAAATCAAATAGTAATCCTATATATCTAAAGAATAGGGTCAATTACTGTTTAATTACTACTATTAGATGTAGGAATAAAAATACAAGTATAGTAAACTGGTTAATTATTAAATAAAATAATTTTATTCAACCAAATTAAAATTAGTTAGATGGAATTATAACTGGTAAGGGAAATGGAGGATAAAACTTTAAATGTGCTGCTGGTAGAAGATGATGAAGTTGATGTAATGAATGTTAAAAGAGCATTCCAAAAAAAGAATATCAAAAATCCACTGTATGTTGCTTCTAATGGTATTGAAGCTTTAAAAATATTACGAGGTGAAGGTGATAGTTATCCAGTAATTCCTCAACAGCGGAGAATTATTTTGCTTGACCTTAATATGCCTAAAATGGGAGGATTAGAGTTTCTCCAAGAACTAAGGGCAGATTATAATCTCAAGTCAATACCAGTCATTATACTTACAACTTCCGATGAAGATAAAGATAGAATCGAAGCTTATAGTTTGAATGTGGCGGGATATTTACTTAAACCAGTTAAATCCTCTCAATTTACTGAAGCAATAGCTACTTTAAATAGTTACTGGACTTTATGTGAAATACCTTAAACTCTTTAATTAAACTAGATTTTAAGTATATTATAAGACGTTATTGTAACTATAAAATCCGCTTGTTAAAGTTTTATTTGAAATAAAGCAGTTTACAACTTTTGCGTTTTGTTGTCTAAAGGGGTAGAATTCTGTTTATAATTTATTGTAGTATTCTCATCGTATCTGCTTAACTAGTTTCTTTCCTTTTGAAGTAAGCAAAGAATTATTTAACTGATAGAAAGCGAGCTACGGGTCAATTCATCCACTCAAAGCGTTATTCTATTTGCTGGAGGAAAGTCTCGTCTGTGCTGAGGACAGATATATCAACCGATTACGCACGGAGCAGACTATGCAAATGGGAATTCATGAATCTGACAAACAGCAGCTAACTTCCGAAACTCCTCTGATCTTAGCAGTTGAAGATAATGAAGATAATTTATTAATAATTAATTATGTAGTTGATTCTTTAAGCTGTAGGTTTATCGGTGAAGCTAACGGTAAGAAAACCTTAGAGATTGCACGAGAATCCCAGCCTAATTTGATTCTACTGGATATAATGCTCCCAGAAACAAACGGTATAGACTTGTTTCATGAATTGAAAAAAGATATTTCCACAAGTCATATACCTGTTATTGCAGTAACAGCACTAGCAAGGTCTGAGGAAAAAAAGCGCATTTTAGATGCTGGTTTTAATGCTTATATCAGTAAACCTTATATGCTTGAAGAAATAGAAGAATTAATTTGCCGTCATTTAAATTTGAAATAAAATAGGTAGGTAAATTTACTTTTTTAGTTTGAAGTAAGCTGATAGTTATCAGCAAATAAAGCAATAATACTAACGTAATTGGTATCAAGATGAGTAGCAAAAAGCATATTACTCACTTGAGAATCTGAAATTTCCTCAATTATCTTTTTAAACTCTGGCTGCAAAATTTGTTCTATACTACCTCGTGCTTTTTTTACTATATCTTGATAACCTGCTGCTATTAACAGCTTTTCAGGTTTGGTGATGGCATTTTCGATAACAATAGTTAATTTATTGTCTAAAAAACGGCAGTAAATGTCTTCTGGTTGATGACCCAACTGGTCTATAAACAAAGACTGTATGCGTTCGGCCAGGATATGTTCTATATTTTGAGAGTGCGAAATTCGAGAATGCATAATCAATACCTATTTAAGACAGTCGAGACTTAATTTTTTATAAATAAAAATTATTTTTTTACAAACAATTATTGATAAACTATTGGTAGAAAATATGATTTTAAACAGGGTTTAATTCTATATTACTGCCTTATGTTTAACAGTATTTTATTACCTTCTACCAATAGCTATAGTTAAGATTATTATGTCTGAGAATGAGTTCCACTCCTGCCATTTGATGCTTTAGGTTTTGCTTTCGGAACTGCATCAGGGTTACGAACCTCTGGAGTATTAGATAGTACAACAACAATACCGCTTCTACCAGTTTCTAAAGTTGCATCACCCATTAAATCTAATACTTTCACCTCTAAAATCTCCTCAATTAACGCTTTGAGGTTCGGTTCAATTGCGTCATCTAAACCAGAACGGACTTGTTCGGCTAATTCTTCTTGTCCTTGCTCAACTAATAATTGCTCCGCTGGGGTAATTGAGTTTTCCATCACAATTGCTAAAGAATCATCGAACAATTGGCAGATTACTTTCGTCGGTCTATGTCCTAATTGATTAGAATACAAACCTTGAATGCGTTGTGAAAGCTCTCTTTCTCTTTGTCCCCGAGTTGGAATTGTTGTTTTCATTTACATTCTCTACTTAAATTTTGACCGCTATCGATAAGCCATGATTAAGACTTAGACAGATAACTGCGTTTATAATTACCTGTAATATTGATTGGTACAGCAAACTGCGAAGTAAGCTAAACACCTCAAGATAATTTGAGTTATCAAAAGCAGTGATATTCGACTTGCCTGTAGCCCATTTCACTATTAACTAATAGGATACAGGCTGAGAATCATGAAAACAGCATTCCGGTGATAGATATTAAGTAATTGTTAATTAGCTCTTTAGATGTAAATTTTTATGGAGGAAGTATAGTCTTCTATGCTTATTGAATGATTAAAACCGCGCAGGGTGCATGATGCATTACGTGATTGCTCACGCTACCCAACAACGCTTCTGTAATTGCATTATGTCCTTTACGACCCAAGACAATTAAATCTATGTTTAAACCTTGAGCGATTTGGCAAATCTGAGAACCAACGCTTCCTGTAGCTGCATAACATTTTAAGTCCACGGAAACATTTTTTGAAGCAGCTTGTTGTTGGTAACTTGCCAAATGTTTTTCAACTTGTTGATGCTTAGTTGTATTAGCTTCCTCAACTAACTCCATATTGACCATTCCTGGAGACATAGTGGTTAGGGAAGGAGTTCCGGGTAAACCAAAATCGCTACCTAATCCTGTTTGAGACATCATTGCCATTTCTGCAAGGTCGGATAAACAATGAATTAGGATTAATTGCGCTCCTGTATGCTCGGCTAAGTTTAATGCTTCAGAAAAAACAGATTCATCTCTGGGTGATAGTTCTAAGGTTACGAGTATTTTTTGGAAACTCGTTGCATTTAATATGGATTAAACTAGTTTACTATCTCCTTACTTAAAAGAAGAGTTAATCTCGACTGTTAGTTGAAGGTTTTTTAAATCAAAATATGTTGTAATTTGAATAATAAATCCAAACATTACAGCTAAATTTATCGCTCAACTATTTAACAATATCGAATTAACAATTTCTAAACTGTTAACTTATTCTGAGTGTAGCTTTATCCAAAGAATAATAGTGATAACCTAATAGTTTTTTAATTTTTTATTGATTCTAATTTACTTGTGAGATTATTTAGTTTACCAAGTTAATTTCAATCAACATCAAATATTGCAGCATTTTAATTAATTTCAAATATCCACTTTACAATTAATTATGGTGTAAAATATCTGTTAAATCTGATATCTTGCACAATTTTCAAGAAGACCAAAAAACCGGTTTCTATTGGTAAAATGGTAAAAGCGCTATTGTCTCGTTGTTTAAGCAATAATAAACCGGGTTTATGGCACTAGTGCAAGACGTGAGTTCAATTGAAAAATATATTTCATAAGCAAGATTTATTTGTTATTTGACTAATTAAACAATATAAGTAATTCAACAAATCAAGACAAGCATCTAATTAAATATAAAATTGGCTAATAATTCATTCTAAAGATAGATTTATAAATTTAGCTCTTATGTGTTTCTAAAACTGTAAATATTTTTTATTATTTTTTGCTTCCATTTATCTTTAAATAACGAATAATCATTTTTTTTATTTATTGTTAATTATTAGTTATGATAATTCAGCTTAATAATTGAAGAATCACACTCTACCTGTGAAAACCGGTAACTGTTTGCTGAAAAAGGGAAAAGATAAAATTATCTTCTCCCCACCAATAGTTCCCTATAGTTTACGTAGTAAATTTGTAGCAATAAGCAATAAATAAGTCAGTCTGGAATTTTAGATTTAATCTTACATATTTCACCATTTTCAGAAACCCGGTTTATTTACCGATTTCACGACTAGAAGCCGGGTTCATTTGAGTTTCTTGGGAGTCAAACAAGATGTAAGCTTAATAGTATTTTCGTTCATCCCTCATTCAAATAGGTTGCAGTCCAAGCAGAACCCTGTGAATCCAGGAAATGAGGTTCTTTCTCACGCACTGCAAACAGAGTGCTTTTAAATGCGTCTGTTTGGTCTACATTACTGGTATGTACTTCGATGAGTCTACCAATCATTTCCAAGTGGCTAAACTATAAAGTAGCAATATCTTGCAGCATATCTCTGATACCAGCATCCTCGGTGTGGAAAGACTGTACCCAGTATTGTAAAGCTGCGGAAAGTTCTCCAGTTGCACCACCAAACTGTTCTAGTAAAAGCTGAGCAAAACGAGGATTTGGTTCGTCAATTTTTACTTCTTTCTCAATTAATTCTTTTTTATGGAAAAACATTAAATATGTTCCCTCTCTCTTGCGGACAGCATTAATAAAATTTAATTCAGCTATTTTCTTAGTAAGCCGAATTTAATTTCTTTCTCTCTTCTCTACTATCGATATTAGGCAATAACACCTCTAGAAAACCTTTACCGGGAGATAGATTATCAGACTATGTTTTTTATATAAAAAGAAATAGATACAAATTAAACATATGGATGATTCAACAAAATTTTACTCAAAATAATAATTTTTGTGTTTCGATTTATTTTAAGTTTATTCATTAAAAATTGTAGTAAAATTACACCTCCAGCTAGATTTATAATTTATTATTTTTAGACAAAATTAATTTATCGAATAAAATTTGTAGGGAGCATTCCAATTTTTCAAAAACCCCGCAGGCTAGAAGCCTGGGACTATAAAAACGAAGCCCACCTGCGTGGGCTTTGTAGATGTAGCCGCACCCTTGCAGGATGCCAGGTATAATGTTCGTTGAAATTGAGATGCTCCCCATTCGTAAGTACTACATTGCCAAACCACCGCAGTTTATTATGAGTCGTAGAAAAGCTTGTCTAATTTTCAACCCCGTTGCTGGTAACACTGACTCCAACCAAGAATTAGAAAGAATAAAAGAGCTTCTATCTGCTCAAATTGAGTTAGATGTTCAATTTACGACAGAAGAAATCGGTGCTGATAAATTAGCTCAAGAAGCTGTCAAAAAAGATGAGTTTGAAATTATCATTGCTGCTGGTGGTGACGGTACGCTTTCCGAAGCAGCTAAAGCTTTAGGAGAGACGACTACTCCATTGGGTGTAATTCCTAGAGGTACTGCTAATGCTTTTGCTGCTGCTTTAGGAATTCCCGATACTTTAGATGAAGCTTGCGAGACTATTTTATCTGGTAAAACTCGTCGTATTGATATTGGCAGATGTAACGGTAGGTTAATGACGTTGCTAGCTGGAATCGGTTTTGAAGCTGAAACTATAGAAAACGCTTCCCGAGAAGCAAAACAACGCTGGGGTGCTTTAGCCTATTTGGTTTCGGGAATACAGCAACTGCGAGAGTTAGAATTATTTGAGGCTGAAATAGAGACTGACGATAAAATAATTAAGGTTTCTGCTGGTGCTTTAACTGTTGCGAATGCAGCACCACCGACTTCAATCTTAGCTCAAGGTCCCGCTGGTATCCTTTACGATGATGGTTTGCTTGATATTACTATCATCTCATCCAATACTTGGGCCTCCGCGATCGCAGCTTCCTATCACTTACTGCAAACGGGTTTGCGGGGAGATGCAGCCAAGCGCGATGACATAGGTTATATCAGAACGAAGCAGGTAAAAATAACTACAGACCCACCGCAAAAAATTGTTTTAGATGGAGAAATGATTGGTCATACACCTTTGGAAGTAGAATGCGTTCCTGGTGGTTTAACTGTAATGGTACCGATGTTACCTGCGGAGAAGATTTCTGAGAAGTTAGAAGGTTTGCCAGATTTAGAAGTTGAAGAGAAATCAGCAACTGTTAACAATGAATAGTCGGAAGCTTGGTAAAGTCAATTAAAGCAGTAAAGGATGATTGGATTTGAATTGAATGTAGCTTCAGGTTGAAAGCTGTATCAAATTTATAAACTAATTTTACTTAGGTTTAAATTTAGCTCGAATAACATACTATTACTATTTTTGTAGTCAAATAAATATATCCTCCGTAGTATTATTTTTCAACTTAAGGAAGAGATTGTCAAAATTTTATTTTCATCTAAAATCACCATTAAGAGAGAATCAAAAAGTTATAAATATTTTCATAATTAACTTAAGTTCCATAATTATTATGTTTAAAGTAAGTAGCAAAACTTTGACTTTCGTTACTATGCTTTGTTGACTATAATCCAGAAGCAATATCTACACAGGCTTCTCGAAAACAAGTCTATTAATTTCTAATCCTGGAATCTTTAAAAGTAAAGTCGAAATGTGATTAATAGCAAGTATTATGAATTATAAAAATATACGAGTTGCAAATATAAAAGATTTGAAAAAAGGCGAAATGCGTCAATTCTCTGTGGAAGACAACGAAATTCTACTTGCACGGGTTGAAGACGGATTCTTTGCAACAGCAGCACATTGTACTCATTACGGCGCACCTTTAGAAAAAGGTATATTGAATGGAGAAAGAGTAGTTTGTCCCTGGCACAATGCTTGTTTCGGAATGAAAACAGGTAAATTAGAAGAGCCACCAGCACTTGATGCTTTACCTCATTTTCCTGTCAAAATAGAAGGAAAGGATTTAGTAGTACAGCTACCCGCAGAAATTCCTTCTCAATGTACGCCACAGATGGCAAAATATAATCCCGAAGCAGATACTCGCACCTTTGTAATCTTGGGTGCTGGTGCTGCGGGAAGTGCTGCTGCTGAAACCTTACGTCAGGCTGGCTTTGAAGGTAGAATTGTCATGTTGACTCGTGAAGATATATTACCTTATGACCGTACTGCTGTAAGCAAGAAATATTTACAAAACGATTCTAAAAAAGATTCTTTGGTATTACGCTCCCTAGAATTTTACAACGAGTGGGATATTGAAGTTTATTCCCATAAATTAGTTACGAAAGTAGAAGCAGCTAAGAAGACTATTACTTTTGAAGATAATACTTGTTTTGAATACGATGCTTTGTTAGTTGCTACTGGTGGTAAACCTCGCGATTTAAAAGTACCAGGTGCAAACTTAGATAATATATTTACATTACGACAGCCAGAAGATGCCGATAAAATTATCGCTGCTGCGGAAAATGCGAAAACTGCTGTAGTTGTAGGTTCTAGCTTCATCGGAATGGAAGCGGCTTCGAGCTTGGCTCAACGCGGTATCGAAGTAACAGTAGTAGCACCGGGAACAGTACCCTTTGCGAAAATTCTCGGAGGTGATATCGGTGCCACCTTTCGCAAACTGCACGAGTCAAATGGTGTATCTTTTCGGATGGGAACAAAAGTAAAGCAGTTTAAAGGTAAGGGTAAAGTTGAAGTTGCAGTCTTAGAAAACGGCGAAAGTTTAAATGCAGATTTAGTAGTAGTTGGTGTGGGTGTAGAACCCGCGACCGATTTTTTACAAGGAGTCGAGTTGAATGAGAAAGATAACAGCGTCAACGTAGATGAATATTTGCAAGCAGCAGATAATCTCTATGTAGCTGGAGATATCGCTCGTTTTCCTTACGCAGCAACAGGAGAACCCACTCGTATAGAACATTGGCGTTTAGCCCAACAGCACGGACGCATTGCTGCTCGTAACATGATAGGAGAGCAAATCAAATTTGCTAGCGTTCCCTTTTTCTGGTCGGGACAATTTGACGTAAAATTGCGCTATGCCGGACATGCCGAAAGTTGGGATGATATTATTATTCAGGGTAATTTAGAAGAGCAAGAATTTCTAGCATTTTATATTAAAAATAATCAAGTTTTAGCTGTAGCTGGCAGCCAGCATGATAAAGAAATTGCTGCCATAACTGAGTTAATGCGCTTGCAACGAATGCCATCATCAGACGAAATGCTTAAAAGTAAGATTGATTGGGTTGAGAGACTTAATTCTAAACAATTGGTTAGTAGGTAATTAGAGATAGGGAATTGGGAATTAAGCATTATAGTAGTTTTTAGGCTTGATAAATACAGATTAACCTCACCTTATTAAGGAGAGAGGTTAAGAGAAATATATTCTTTTTCCCCCTCTCCCTTCTCCCTTTACAAGGCTATTCATTAGCCACATCTTTCGCAATAAATGCGAGAGTATTTGCTCACGTTTTGTACAAGCACTCAAGTATAAGTATCTAATTTATTGTCACGACTTAAAAAACCTAAAACATTTATTATTTTACTTTGCTGACTTTTAATTTCTATTTTAT
>ERZ1740052.386-NODE-386-length-15122-cov-8.842437_pt1 | contig 15122 bp, 10 predicted proteins | sample MGYA00581750_ERZ1740052 | MGnify/ENA primary metagenome ERZ1740052 (study PRJEB43018, sample SAMN04849743) | marine metagenome | isolation source: floating plastic debris | place: Pacific Ocean | collected 2008-08-30 | study: EMG produced TPA metagenomics assembly... | reverse complement strand
ACTATCAACTAACAACTAACAACTATCAACTATCAACTATCAACTATCAACTATCGATATCAAACCGGATAATACACCGCGAATGTATTGCAGAATCACCGTTCCTCCTCTTGGTGGTAACTGGTGTTTGATGTGCGGTAATATCATTAACCTGCAACGCGCTGCTTTAGAGTGTGCACCATCAGAAATTAATCATATGGCTGCGAATGCGGGTTATTTGCAAGGAGTCAACGATCCTTCAGTGTTCTGGTTGAATAGTATTTGTGCAAGTACCGCTGCGGGAATAATTCACGGAATGATCGGTGGTTTTATTAATGTAGATTCCGGTATTGATTGGATTTATGAGTTTCCCGTTAGCGAATGGCGAAAAACTGATACTGAGTATTTACAAACGGATGATTGTTATTTTTGCGGAACCAATAATTCGGAGAATGTAGTGCAAAATTTGGATTTTCAAAGTCCAGAGTTTGAGGATCGAGATTTTGATAACTCGGATTTTGTTATTTGGTAAAGAAATTATCTTCTAGAAAAGTGGAATACGCTTATTCCACTCTCATGTCATAGTAAATCAGTAATCAAGAGAAAACAGCTGATGCAAAGTATCTATAGCTACCAATTAGAGCTAAAAGGCGATGTGTTGCACGTTGGCTTTAATCGTAACATCCCCGCACAAGGCGATCGCCTTGTGAAAGACGCACTCTCTCGAATCAACCAAATGATTGATTCGGGTTAAATTTCCGGAGGTAAGCGCATCTTAATCGATGGCCCGCAATCAGTTCCCGTTGCTTATATTCTTTCCCATAAACTCGTACATTTATACGAAGCAGTCGCCGTACTCGACCCCAAATTAGGCAGTAAAATAAATACGGCAAATGGTGCTATAAGACACAAAACATATATAGTCACCTCAGTACACGGTTCCACCGAATATAAAGTTGGAGATTTGATTGAAACCCAAGAATCCCAAAAAGAACGCTCCAGAATAAAAGTAGTTTTATGCGGACCACCGCAATCTGGTAAATCATGCTTGCGAGACGGTTTGAAGAGAGCAATTTTAGCCAGCGTCAATGCACCTTATCCATATATAATCACCGCTTGTCCTGACGGAGAAGGGTCTTGGCATCAGGAAGCTTGCGAAAATAACGAATCATTAGCATCCGAATATAAACGCAATAACAAGGGAGATGTCACTCCAGAATTTGCAAAAGAAGCAGCACGATGGGTCAGAAGTGCCAATCAGTTAATCAATATTATCGATGTTGGTGGCAGAATTACAGATGAAAATGAGACAATTATGCAACCAGCAACCCATGCAGTGATTGTATCGGGAGACGTAAATAAATTTGCAGAATGGGAAAAATTTTGTCAGCATCTGGGGTTAAAAATAGTTGCTAAAATTCACAGTCAGTTAAATGCGACGGAAGATGAAGTTTTGTTTCGTGATGGTTGGCAGGAGAATACCAGCGAATTACTAGAAAGAGCATATTTACTTACTGGTAGCGTGCATCGTTTGCAGCGAGGAGAGAATTTATCAACTCGTCCGATGGTGAAAGCACTAGCAGATGTTTTGATTCATTTGACGAAATGTTAAGGGCAGAAGGCATTTGAGGAAATCTTAAATTAATCCAAAACAAATCATTATTTCTTAAAAATAAGATTATTGTTAAATGTGATATTTAATACTTTCATTTTTTTTAATAAAGAATGTAATTTGGAAAACAAATCTAGATACTTGAAAAATAATAGAAGTCTAAAACTTGGTGTATACAAGCATAAATAGATGGTCGTTGAGCAGTTTTTAGATGTATGACAAATAAAATTTACACAGTAATTACTTTTGCTCCCGTGCAGGGTTTTATCGAAAAGTCGCGAAAGTTACGAGATTTGTACGGGAGTTCCTATCTACTTTCTTACATCTCTTGGGTGATTTGTAATGCTGCCCAAAAGCATGGTTGTACAGTGGTTTCTCCAGCTTCGATAAATGTCACTCAGGGAATGCCGAACCAGATTATTATCGAAGGTAATTTCCCAGAGAATGAAGCTAAATCAGTACTTTTAAAAGGTTGGAAATGCATTACAGAAAGTTGCCGAGAGTGGATTGAAACAAATGTTGAAGTGATTGAAGGAGAGAAAATTGATTATACGCCTTGGAGAAGAACTTGGGGTTTGTGGACAAAATATGCGTGGGAATTTTTCTGGGTTCAGGGTGAGAAAGAAGACAGTATAAGTAAAGTTAGAGAAAAGCTAAATGAAAAGAAACGAAGACGAGATTGGACTGGGATAAACTGGCAGGGAGAGAGTTCTACCCTTTCCGGTGCAGATGCGATCGCCTATCCAAAACTCGGTTTAATTTCCGACCCCCGGAAGTATAATTATCAGCAGGAAAAGAAGGATGTCACAGCTTTTTATCAAGCACTGAGCGAGAAGTTAGGAGAATCATTTATTGATTTAACTCCTAGATTAAATTTTTCTGGTGATGAAAAAATTAAACGTAGTAAAGAATATGGGGAATCTTTTATAGATCCAGATGAAGAATTGAGCCTACCGGAGTTAATCAAGAGGTTGATTACTCATAAAGCAATTGCAATAAAAATTAAAGAAAATTTCAATAAAACCTTTGAGGATAGCGAAATTTTCCAAGATTTAGAAATACTATCAGAAGACCTTAATCCCCAGAGTTTTACTGATTTAAACAGGCTGAAAAAAATAAAGCTTATTAATGATAATAAGCAGTTAGAACAACAGAAATTTTTTCAAGGTTGGTTTCAAGGGGATGGTGATAAAGCTGGTGAATATTTGAAAAAGTTTCCTCACAAAACCCATGATTTTAGTAAAGAAATGCGAGATTGGGGGAAATGGTTCAAAAATAAATCTCTAAAATTTGGTCGCGTGATTTATGCAGGAGGTGATGATTTTTTAGGTGTATTTTTTGATAGAGAAGATGAAAAAGAAAAATTAAAACCAAGCTATTGTGTTAATTGGTTTGAAGATTTTAAATCCAAGATTTGGCATGAAAATAAAACTACCAAGGAAGAACAAAAGAAAATAACTGTCAGTGTCGGATTTGTCTGGGCGTTTCCGGATATTCCGCAGCGGGATGTACTTCAAAATTGCCGCGAGGCTGAGAAATCAGCAAAAAATAACGGACGCGATCGCATTGCTTTTCGGATTTTATTTAACAACGGTAATCACTTAGAATGGGTTTGTCCTTGGTGGTTGTTAGAAAAAGGTTTGCTGTCAGGTTATCGCGATAGGGATAAAAACGAAAGTAAAGTTGAACAAAATTGGACGCACATATACAATGATGTCGCTGTGTTGGAATCCCGTCATGCTTTTGATGACGATGGTTTAGATGTTGCTTTAGGTTTATTCGAGATATATTTCCCTGACTATGTAGACGAAATTAAAAACGAACAGAAGCTATTACACCTTAACGATGCGAACTTAACGGAAGTCAGCGCTGGAATATTAGGGGAACAGCGGATGTATTATCAAGAAAATTTAGAAGAATTAGACCAAATCAAAATCAATAAAGCTTTAACCAACTGGATAGTAAACCTTGCTAAAGTAGGATTTCATTTATGTCAGCAGTAGAAACTAACAAGAATACATCCTCTGAATCAAAATATATTGATCCTCGCTCCCCATTTACCCATTTAATTATCATCGAACCCTTGGGTTTACTCTACGGTAGTTCCGGAAGATTTCTCTCACCAGAAAACTTAGTAGGACGTTCTGGTAGTAATTTTCCGACCAGTAGTGCAACTTTATCGGGTTTATTTGCAGCTTCTCAAGATGAAAATGCAGATATCCGCGATTTGATGCTAGCTGGACCATTTTGGGGAAATGTAGATGAATTAACCTCAACCGAACAAAATTTTTACGTCCCTACTCCGAAGAATTATTTAGTTAAAAATGAAAAAATTGTTGATAAATTAACTTGGAATCTCGAACATGAAGCTTGGAGAAATAAAGACAATGAAACTCCGGTTGGTAAATATGATAATAATACTTGGTTAGCAATTAATAATTGGAATAATCCTAAAGAAGTTAAGAAACATCCTTGGAAGTTTTTAGCTCATTTGCATCCCCGTTTGGAATTAGAAGAAAGACACGTAATTAGAAACTATGAAGAGCAGGGAAGTTTATTTTTAGAAAATTCAGTTCAGATGGAAACTGGTACTTGTTTGGTTTATCTTTCCAACACCGAACTGAAAAATGGTTGGTATCGCTTTGGTGGTGAAGGACATATGGTTGATGTAAAATGCGAACCTATTTGTAAATCACTTACCGATTTATTAAAAGAACCAGTAGGAAATAAGTTTGCATTAATTACACCAGGGGTTTGGGGTTCCAATCGATTATCCAAGAGAGTACCAGTTTACTTAGAAAAACACGACAAGACTTTTTATCAGCAAGAAGAGCCAATACCAGAAAATCAAGAAAACAACATTTGGGAAATAGAAGCGCTTTTTACATCTCGTCCCATACCTTTTCGTTATCGTTTGGGAGGAAAAGGTGACACTAAACTATTATCTCGTGGACGTTACGCAGTTCCTACAGGTACAGTCTACATCTTAAAACAACCAATTAATCAACCTTGGCAAGAATGGAGTCCGAACTGGTTCCCCAGAGAAGGTCCTTCACTGAAGCGTTGGGGATGTGGGTTAGCGCTTCCTTTCAAGTAAGAAGTAATAAATAACAACTATCAACTATCAACTATCAACTATCAACTATCAACTATCAACCATCAACCATCAACTATCAACCATCAACCATCAACCATCAACTATCAACTAACAACTAACAACTAACCACTAAAATGTATCACAAAGCTTACGGAATTATGGAAACCTTAGCACCTACCTATGTTGGAGCTAGCGCTGGGGAAGAAACGGGTAATTTAAACTTAATTTTCCGCGACCAATTTAGCAGAACGGGAATTATTCCCGGTAGCTCGATTCGGGGGAGATTTCGGGCTGATATGCGATTACAAACAACGGGTGAGGAACAAATTAGAGAAGAACTTAGCCCAGTTGAATATTGGTATGGAAAAGATGCAAAGATGGGGAAAGAAGATACCACTACTGAAGGTATAGTTAAATTTGAGTATGCTTCAATCTTATGGCTTCCGGTTTATTGCCCCAATCAACCAGTAGTCAGAGTATCTTCTCCAGCTTTACTCAGACGCTATCAGAAATTAACTGGAAAACCAGCACATAATTTTGAACCTTATAGTTATTACGGCAAAACTTCAAGCAAGACTTTATTTTTTAATCTAGGATTTTTACCGCTTGAAAATAAAGACGAAAAGCTCAAAGAATATATGCCATCTGAAATAAGTGATGGCGAACGTTACTTACTTTTAGTCGTTGATGATACAGAGATTTCAATGATTCACGACATGGCACTTTATCGTCAAAGTAGGGTAGCGCTTGAAGACAATCAGAAAAAAGCTAAGGGTGGTGCATTTTTTAATGTTGAAGCTTTACCAGAAGGGACGATAATGACTTTTCCCATCGCATTACGGAAAACCTTCAAAGAGAAACCAGTAAAATGGGAAGATTTTATTCATGATGCCAATATGATTCAAAGTAAAGAATTATATTTTGGTGGTTTAGAATCTGTAGGATTTGGTCGTACTCAAGTAACTTTAAAATCTATCCAGGAGTAATTAAATATGACACAAGCAGAAACACATCAAAAAAGACGTTGGCAACCTTATAATCTTGACCACTATGCTCAAAAATTAGTATTACAAAACCGAGATACTAAAGACATTTTAAATGAATCTCACAAAATGCGAATGTCAGTTGCCTATGGTTTAGAAAGATTTTGGGGAGAACATCTTAGACTTGGTAGAGAGAAACCAGCTAAAGGTAAATATTGGAAATCTGTTTGGGATACGTTAGAAGAAATTTTACAAAAGGCTGATTTTACTCTACCGAATGATGAACTAAGTTGGGGAGATACGAAAAGAATTGAAGCAATGGCGCAAAAAATTTGGTCAATGCCAATCGAAAAACAGCGTATTGCTTTAATGCTATTGACTCAATTATGTGATGCTTTAGTTTGGTGGACTCAACGTTACAAAATCAAGAGTTCTGAGAATTTCGATAATTAAAAATTACTTGAAAAAAATGTTATGATTCGAGGACTTGGTGAAGCAGCGGAAAAACTCGGTATTAAAACAGAAAATACAGCTAAAAAAGGAAAAACTTCTAAAGTCAAATCCAAAAGTAATTCTCAACCAAATATGAATATAGAGCAGATACCAATGATGTATCGCGCTCAAGTTTCAGGACGCTGTAGTCTACAATTTGCTGGTAATAACGAAGATTTAGAACAATGGCGCGATGAATGGGTATATCCTAATTCTAATAATAAGAACCAACCTCGTTATCAACATAAAGAACCAACACTAGGTATAGTTGATAAAAGTTATCGGATTAAAATAGAATTTCCGTTTAGATTATTTAGTAATTGCGGTCAAGATAGTATTCTCCGCCCAGCTTTAGGAAAGAATGGAATCCCTTTTATTCCAGGTAGCAGTATCAAAGGTTTATTTAGACGTGCTTGTACTTCAGAGCAAGCTATTAAATACTGTGGTGACAATAAGCAACTAGTTCCGGGAATTTTACGTTTTCATCGAGCTTATCCCATTGGAGATTGGGCTGGTACCAAACAAGTTTCAATCCGTCGAAATAGGCAAATTATTTCTGAAACTCGTTACCGTATTATTGATGTAATTCATCCTCAACAAAAACGTCAGGTAGAAGGGGGAGGTTCTCCCAAAGCTCTTGCAAGTATTAGTTTTTATCAACCAACCTGTATTTTTGAATTAAGTAGTAGTAACACCGATATTAAATGGAAGGAAGTTGAAGAAATTTTATTAAAAGCATTACAAAATGGTGTAGGAGGTAAAACTAGTACTGGCTATGGATTAGGCGCTCATATTCCTTTACAATCTCCTCTTCTGCCTGATTATCCTGTAAATATCGGTTTCAAGGGATTGGGTGTTAGTCCGCTTTTACGCAGTGATGAGCCAGAGTTTCGACCTAATGTATTTAAGGCAACTTTAAGAGGTCATGTAAAACGGCTTTTAGGTGGAGTTTGTAATAACAAAAATGCTCTTGAGCAAACAGTAAATAAGTTTTTTGGTAGCTCTGAAGCTCCCGGAATTGTAAATATTTTCTGGGAAGTACGGGAAGAAAATTATAACCAAAATGACCTGACTCCGACTTATGATACTGAAGGTATATTACATATTGATACACCTAATATAATAGACCTTCGCTTTCTAGAACAGGTGCTTAAATTCGCTTTTGTTATGGGTGGATTTGGTAAATCTTGGCGTAGAGTGTCTCATACAAAGTTTTACCCTCGCTATTCAAAATTGGCTCAGGGTTTACATATTGGCTGTCATTGGGAATGCTCAGATGCTGATTGGGTAAATGTAAACAGCACCAATGATTTAAAGAAATTTTTGAATGATTTATATGAACTTTGTAAAAATCGACTGGGTACACAACCACCATCAGCAGTAAATTGGCGAGAAGCTTGGCATCCTAAGCGTGTGGTAGTTTACAGCAAAGTTGTAAATCAATCGAGCGCCGTACAATTATTTCATGATAGTACCTTCAAAACTACCCCAGCTATTGGTGGTAGAAATCCAAACGATACAAGACCAAAATTTTTCAGCTCTGTCTGGCATCGAATGTTACCAGTAAGCAATAATAAATATTTAGAAATTGTAACGGTATTTTATGGCGATGGGCAAAGCCCCACCGGAGGTGAACGCACTCCTTGGAAACATAAATTAGAAGATAATCAACTGCAAAACTTTATTGAAAGTTTGGAGGAAAAAGGGTTGCAGCTATCTTGGGGAGAAAAACCGAGATAAAGTTAAACATCATCAAATATTGACTTTATAAATTTTACGGTAAAAACATCATGCGTCGTGTAATTGTATCTACCATCGGCACCAGTTTACTAACAAATCAAATTAATCGCGCTAACCCAGAAGAAAAAGATTGGTATTCCCAATTGCGCGATGCAGCAAATCTGAATGAAAACGACACACCGGAAACTGTCAAAAAAATCATTTCTATTCTTGAAGAAAGAGCGAATGTAAAGTTAGATAATGTTAATATTCCCGAAATTCGCCGTGCTAGTGCCGAATTAAATGGGATTTATGGCGTTTACCAAGAAGATTTCAGTAAAGGCAAAGAAGATTATCATTTTCTAATTGCTACCGATACAATCCAGGGAACAACAACCGCTCAAATCGTCGAAAATTTCCTGAGAAAACAAAGTTTAACTAATACTAGTATTTACGCTCCCAGTGGACTTTCAACTACAAGTACAGAAACTTTCTCTGTGGGAATTGATGACTTAATTGTTTGGCTGCAAGAAACTATTCCACCTTTAAGAGAAAGTAAATACAAAATCTGTTTTAATTTAGTGGGTAGTTTCAAAAGTTTGCAAGGTTATCTCAACACCATCGGAATGTTTTACGCCGATGAAATTATTTACATATTTGAAGGAGAAAAATCTGATTTAATTACCATTCCCCGCTTACCAATTTCTGTAGATACTTCCTTATTTAAACCTTACACCATGCAGCTAGCATTATTAGACTCTGGTGCGGGACTTTCTCCCCAAGAAACCACAGAAATTCCTGAAACAATGTTAGGTGAAGTTGATGGGAAAATGGTTCTTTCAACTTGGGGAAACTTAATTTGGAACCAGTGTAAAGGAGATTTACTATCTGGCGATTTAATGCCTTTTCCTAGATTAGAATATCAAGATACTTTTAGGGCTGATTACAACAAAGTTAAAAAAAAGCATAAGCGAGTCAAATTACAAGAAACCTTAGCCACAGTTAGTAGTTTATTAAATCAGTCAAATGGTAATACTGCGACTTTGAAAGAACATAAGGGAATACAGTATAGCAAATTAACAAATAAAGGAGATATTGACCATTTTCGGGTAACTCAAAGAGTTCGAGTTAGCTGTGCTTTTTCCCAAGGTAAATTGAATCTATACCATTATGACGAACAGCATGATGATATCAACAATAATCCTTATTAATATTTCTACAAATCCTTAAATAAAGCACCCTCTGAATTTGAAATCAGAGGGTTTTTTGTTATTAAAACTTATGCAACTTCAAAAGTTTTCCTAATCCGACTTAATCCAGTCGGCGGAAGCAAACTCCGAAAGATTTCGGCCAGCGAAACTGCGTAACATCCTGCGATAATCCGCGTTTTTACTTTTCGTTACATAGTTTGGTTTATTTGTGTCTACCTACTTATTGTAGTTGATTCGCTACGATAAGTATTCTACGCAAAAAACCTAAAAACCATTTTATTTGAAAACTTGAGTAGATTTGTCCGCATTAACACCGCTGCGTAGAAGTCAAAAGTATTATAGGATTAGGGTTTCAACCGTTTGTTCGCGTAGTGCGTCTTAAATGGGTACTTTATTTCCGTCGTACTGTATTAGTAACTATGCCAAATGTAAAAACTTTAAGTTCTTTAGAGGATGTTTTAAAATGTTAAAATGAAGATTATTCTGCTAAATACAAGCTTAGATGACCAGAATGCTGAAAAAGTTAGTTTTTGTTAAGTAAGCATTAGAGTCTGTATAGCTTTGATTTTAAGATTTGTATACAGGTTTTTAGCATCACAAGTACTCAAGAGCCAAACTTTATAGAACTAAAACTTCACAAGATAAATATCATTAACATAATATAAGAAGAAGCTCTATGCCCTTTAGAATAGTATATTTATTGCCTTTGCACTGTTTGACAATCCCCAGTGCCATTTCTCTAATTTGGTTATTACCGAGTTATGCATCAGAACCTCGAAATGCTGCATCAAATATCACACCAGTGGTGAGTATCGCAGATAAACTAGCCCAGAATTCCCCTGCACCACCTGTTAATACCAGACCAGACCCCAACCGCGACCGTTTACCGCAACCTTTACCTACTCCAGCACCACTACCGGAACAAAGAGACCCTATTCTTACTCCTCCAACACCGGAAACACAACCATCACAATCAGATGTACGTATTTCCATTACCAAAGTCAATGTGGTTGGTAGCACCATCTTTGGAGCCAAGGAAATCGACCCGATTGTAAAACCTCTAGAAGGAAGGTCTGTAACCTTAGATGAACTAAGACAAGCAGCAGATAGCATCACTCAACTGTACTTGAGAAGAGGCTATATTACTTCTAAGGCTGTCGTAGTCAACCAGACGATTACTGACGGAGTAGTGCAAATCCGGGTGATTGAAGGTAGTTTAGAGAAAATCCAGGTCGAGGGGACTAAACGGCTGAATCATAGCTATGTCAGGAGTCGCATACGTCTGGGAGCAGATAAACCTTTAAACAGTAACGACCTAGAAGAACAACTGAGATTGCTCCGGATAAATCCTCTATTTGACAATGTAGAGGCTAGTTTAAGCGCTGGTTCTAAACTCGGTGAAAGTATTCTTACAGTTAGAGTTAAGGAAGCAGATTCCTTTCAAGCAGTATTGGGTGTAGACAATTATACTCCACCCAGAATAGCTCCGGAAAGGGGTGGGGTCTATTTGCGCTACCTTAATTTAACTGGGATTGGGGATGAAATTACAGCATCTTACAACTTTGGGTTGAACTTTGATGACTTTGACAGAGCCGCATCAAATGTATATGATGTTACCTATCGCGTACCGATTAACCCCATGAATGGGACTATACAGTTTCGCGCTGCTCCCAATAACAACAAGTTAATTAATCCTCCCATCGAAGAGCCTTTTTCTGATGTGAAAGGTAGCTCAGATTTTTATGAACTCAGTTACCGTCAACCCTTAGTGCGGTCGCTTAGAGAAGAGTTTGCTTTGTCTACAGCGTTTGCTTTCCAGGGTAATAGCGGGTCTTTCAGACTTAATGGCGATTCTACTAGTATTGCTCCGAGTCGTACCCGCGTTCTCAAGTTTGGACAAGACTATCTTCGTCGCGATAATAAAGGAGTTTGGGCAGCACAGTCGCAATTTAACTTTGGTTTAGATATTTTTGATGCTACGGTCAGTTCTGATGATAATACTCCAGATGGTCGTTTTGTCAGTTGGTTTGGTCAGGTACAAAGAGTGCAAAGGTTGGGTAATGATAACCTGTTGATTTTGCAAGCCGATTTACAGCTAACACCAGATGACGTACCATCATTCTACGAGTTTTTCGTTGGGGGCGGTCAATCCCTGCGGGGTTATCGTCAAAACGCTCGCTCCGGGGACAATGGATATCGTCTCTCAGTAGAAGGTCGCGTTCCCATATTGCGTAATAAGAAAAAAGTTCCTACACTGCAACTCACCCCCTTTGTTGAACTAGGGCAAGTTTGGAATAATAATAGTAGGGATATAGACGATTCATTCTTAGCTAGTGCAGGGCTGGGATTGCTATGGCAACCAAGTCAAAATTTGAATATCCGTGTTGATTATGGTGTTCCCTTCCTGGATATAGAAACACCAAGCGATAGTCTTCAGGATAATGGATTGCACTTCAGTCTTACCTATAGTCCTTGATTTGAGTTTATTAGAAAGGTATTGAACCTCGCCCCTTTCCCTCTCCTTGATAAGACTACCGTGTACACACAAGTACTCTAAATTGCTTTCACATCTCGTAGATCCCCCTAAATCCCCCTTAAAAAAGGGGGACTTTGAAAAATCCCCCCTTGAAAAGGGGGGTTAGGGGGGAGCTACCAGATGTGTGTACACCATAGCCTTGATAAGGAGAGGGGAGTCGGTCGGACGGGGTGAGGTTTATTTGTATTCCATTAAAGTAAAAACCTCTATATTTAAGGCAATGGAATTCAATACGCTTATACAGTAAGCTTTCTAATATTGTTAAGGAATATCTGCCACCCTATTTTTCTGTAAATTAAGATTTGAAAGGCAGAATATTAGTATACTTATATACAGCTAATAACAGCTTAAAATCCGCCTTGCAACATCTAGTATTTAAACTAATTCCTGATTTACACTGATTTTACATAAAAATTAATAGGTTAAAGTGTAAATATTGAATATCGTAAAATTTACGTAAATTTTCAATACGAAAAGAGTTTAAAGACTTCAATTATGGTACATATACATATAAGTTTATTACACCTTATGTGTTGCACTACTCGCAATAAGAGCTAGAGGCTCTCGTCCTTCTAGTCTCAGACTAGGAATAAAAGTTTGAAGGCTCAGCATAAAGATTGTTGAACATGGTGCAAGATGTTTATTACATACAATATAAATCTACTAATTATCTACTAATTTTTTATCGAAACGAGCATTATAAGTAAGAAGGATTTAAAGTGAATAAGTTTAGTATTTTATTGATGACGCTCCCTTTGGTGGGGGTCGTTGGTATAGGAGAAGTGCAAGCGCAAATTACTCCAGCAAATGACGGTACAGGTGCTAAAAGTACTACTGTTAATACTAATATCGATAATAATAATCAAATTGATATTACTGGTGGAAAAACTTCCGAGACGAATCAGTTTCACAGTCTTGAGCAATTCAATGTGAATGAAGGTCAAACTGCGAATTTTGTGGCTGGGGATGGAATTACTAATATTTTAACTCGCGTTACTGGTGGAAATGTTTCTGAAATTAACGGCAAGATTCAGGTTACAGGTGGTAATAATCCAAGCTTGTTTTTAATGAATCCAGCCGGATTTATTTTTGGAAATGGTGCAACTTTGAATTTACCTGGTTCTTTGACTGTAACAACAGCTAACAGTATTAACTTGAAGTTTGGTGAAGTTAGTTTTCGTTCTTTTAGTGCAACTGATGATCCTACCTATGAAAATTTAACAGGGAATCCTACTGCTTTTAACTTTAATTCTGATAGCCAAGGAGCAATTATTAACTCCGGAAATTTGAATGTTAAGGAAGGACAGAATATAAATTTAGTGGGTGGTACGGTAGTAAATAACGGTACACTTGCTGCTGAAGATGGCCAGATTAGTATAGCTGCGGTTCCTGGTAAGGGTACATTACGGATTAGTCAGTCGGGAAATTTATTGAATTTTGATATTCAACTAACAAGGGGGAATTCTAATCCATTACCCAACAAATTGACAATTGAATCGTTACCAAATTTATTAGCTGGTGGTGATATCAACAATGTTACAGGAATTACGGTTGAAGATGGTATAGTCACTCTCACGGGTTCTGGTATCAGTATAAAGGACGGAGATGTTGTTTTATCTGCTCAAGATAACATAAAAGTAGACGGTATTTTAGGAAATAATGTATCCATAATTTCTGAGAGCGGAAATATTAAAACAGCTAGAATTGAATCTGGTGAGAAGGTCTTTTTATCTGCTGAAAAAGGGAATATAGAAGTAGATAGGATTTTCGCAGGAGATTTTTTCTTCGGCGATAGTGGTGTTACTAATCCTCGTGCTGGTGATATTGATATCAAAGCTGGTGGATTTTTCAGAGCAATTGGAACGCGAAGTGGAGGTGCTAGTATAACGGTTGTTAATCCGATATCGGAATCGCTACCTGAGAATAGAATTATTGATAGGGAAAAATTGCCATTTATTAGTATTAAAACTAAAAATGATCCAGAGCCTACACTTATCAATGAACCAGGTGATGGGATAGGTGAGGTAAAAATTGAGGTTGGAAGTAAATTTTTTGTAGTAGGAGAAGGTTCAATTCCGGATAGTGAAAGTGGTACTGTTGCGTCTATTTCCGCACAAATTAGTTCTGACCTGACTATAGTGAAACATGTTGACGGTAGAGAATTTGGTAAGCCAGATACACAAACAACGTTACCTCAAATACCAGAAGACAGAACAGACCCAGGCACCGGTACTAAAAACGGTACTGAAACTGCGACTAAAACTGGTATTGACAATGATAATAGCGAGCAAAACCAAGACCAACAAGACCAACAAGACCCAGAGCAAGACCCAAACCGAAACCAAGACCAACGACAAAACCAAGAACGATCGGAAACCACATTTTTCGGTGTGTTATCACTAGATGAATCCCTGGTTGCTCTACTCGAAGAAAAGGGTCATGCAACGGAGTTGACACTTAGCAATGATGAGGAAGGGGAATTAAAAGGCTCAGATTTTAATTTTTTTAACACTGATGATGATGAGGAGTTAGAAACTTTTAATTTTGATAGAGGTTTATCTTACAAAAATTACGTTTTTCATCGGAAGTAGTATGTTATTACTCCCTTCTCGGCAGAAGATTACCGATTAACAAACCGCAGAGACGCAGAGAGCGCAGAGGAAAGAGGTAAAAAGAGATATATAATTTTAGAGCGAAATGGGAGTAATTTGAAATATTTTGGAATATACACAATCTGAGTGCATAACCACTTTAATTGAGACTAATAGTATTGCAGGGAATAAAATACAAATCCCTATATTTCTTACCTAAGTAGATTTTTCTACCTCCACTACCATGTCCACAGCAAAGTCAAAAGCCAATTGTCAATTACCAATAAAGCTGATTGCTATGTTTGTCAGTTTTATTATTCCTGCTTGTGGAAGCGTTCCGTTTATTGCTTCACAGGTAGTTGCTCAATCCCAAACTGCTGCTAAGACGAAGGGGGATGAATATTTGCAGCAAGGTCTAAAATACTACCAAGGAAGTCAATTAACACTGGCTATTCAATCTTGGGAAAAAGCACTGACATCTTACCGAGAGTTGAAAAACCGACAAAGGGAGGGAGAAACTTTAGGCAATTTGGGACTTGCTCATAGGGATATAGGAGAATACAATAAGGCGATTGATTATCAACAGCAGGCTTTAAAGATTTTTCAAGAGCTTAATAATCGTCAAGCACAAGGACAATTGTTAGGCAATTTGGGTAATGTTTATTCACTTATAGGGGATTATAAAAAAGCTGAAGAGTATCAGCAGCAGAGTTTAACTATTGCACGGGAAATTAAAGACCGAGTAGGAGAAGGTTTTTCATTGGGTGCTTTAGGGATGATTTATGCTGACAAAGGTAAGTATGAAAAAGCGGTTAAGTTATATTCGCAAAGTTTAGCGATTGCTCAAGAAACGAAAGACTCGCAAAGGGAAGCGGGTATTCTGCATAATTTGGGTTCTGCTT
>ERZ1740052.384-NODE-384-length-15127-cov-9.331476_pt1 | contig 15127 bp, 6 predicted proteins | sample MGYA00581750_ERZ1740052 | MGnify/ENA primary metagenome ERZ1740052 (study PRJEB43018, sample SAMN04849743) | marine metagenome | isolation source: floating plastic debris | place: Pacific Ocean | collected 2008-08-30 | study: EMG produced TPA metagenomics assembly... | reverse complement strand
AGGTCAAGACTTAACTGGTGAAAACTTTGACCATAAAGATTTACGAGGTGTAGATTTTACTAGTGCGAACCTGGAGAAAGCTACTTTTGTAAAGGCTAATCTTCAAGGAGCTATTTTTGATAAAGCTTTTCTGAAAAAAGCTAGCTTTCAAGAGGCTAATCTTCAGGGTGCGATGCTCAGGTTTGCCGATTTAGAAGAAGCTTATTTCTTTGAAGCGGATTTAAGTAAAGCTAATCTTTCTAGTTCTAACCTGCGCTCGGCTTCTTTGAGAAGAAGTATTTTACGAGGAAGCGATTTACAAGAAAGTTCTCTTGAAAAAGTCAATTTCAGCGAGAGTCAAATTAATAATGAAACTCTAATCGAAGAGAAGTGGAAGTTGGTTTGGGAAGTCGTCAATAAACCAATGAGTGGTCGTAATTTAAGTCAATACGATTTACAGGAAGCAAATTTGTTTGAAGCAAATTTGTTTGAAGCAAATTTGATCGAAACTAATTTACGAGGGGCTATTTTAAAAGCAGCTAATTTAGAAGGTGCAAATCTTAAAGGAGCTAATTTAGAAGGTACAAATCTTCAAGGAGCTAATCTTTGGGAAGCATTACTAGAAAATGCCAATCTCACACAAGCTAATCTAAGAGATGCAAATATTTGTGGGGCAGATTTTAGTAATGCTTTGTTGGAAAAAGTGAATTTAAAGCACAGTCAAATCAGCCTTGAAACTCAACTCAACGAAAAGTGGAAATTAGTTTGGCAACTGGTTAATAAAATAGTTGAAAATCGAGATTTAAGTAAATTTGATTTGCAACAAGCTAATTTAATTGAAGCTCACCTTCAAAAAGCTAACCTCAGCGAAGCTAATTTGCAAGGAGCAATTTTAAAAGAAGCTAACTTACAACAGGCAAACCTTTGGGGAGCCAAATTACAGGGGGCTAATTTTGAAAAAGCTAATTTGGAAGAAGTCAATTTTCAAGAAGCTGATTTTGATAAACAAGCCAATTTGCAATATAGCAATCTCCAGAAAGCTGACTTATTAGAAGTTAGTTTAGAAGAAGCTAATTTGCAAGGAGCTAATCTTCAAGAAGCCAATTTGAAAGTAGCTAATCTTCAAAAAGCAAACTTACAAGGGGCAAATTTACAACATGCTTATTTCCGGGGTGCTAGGCTTCAACAAGCTAATTTTCAAGAAGCTAATCTTGAAACAGCAGTTTTTCAAGATGCCGATCTGCGAGGTTCTAACTTCAAAAAAGCTAACTTGAAACAAACTATTTTTATTGCAGCAAACTTAACTGAGGTAAGCACTAATGAAGAGGTTATAGTTACAAACTTTGAAGAGGCTGACTTAGAAAAAGCTGACCTCAGTTGCACGAAATTACAAAGAGCAAACCTGCAAAAAGCAAATCTTGTTAAAGCAAATCTTAAAGCAGCAGATTTAGAAGCAGCAGATTTAAGATATAGTAATCTCGCAGAAGCAGATCTTTTAGATGCTAATCTCAGAGTCGCTTTTTTACGAGAAGCGAGTTTTTATAGAGCGGATTTACATCGAGCTAATTTACAAGTCGCTAATCTTTACAGAGCAAACCTTCAATCTGCAAAGTTAGTAGGAGCTAATTTAGTCAAAGCCGACTTACAAAAAGCTAACTTAAAATTAGCAAACCTAACATCAGCAAACTTACAATTTGCCGATTTATATCGAGCAGATTTAGAAGCCGCAATCCTTAAGGAAACTAACCTAGAAAACGCTCATTTAAAAGGAGCAAACTTATATAGAGTCAATATCGAAAAAACGAATTTCAAAGATGCTGACTTAGATATAGCCGATTTTTCCCAAATCAAAAATCGGGCTGAAGGACAGATTGAGCAAGCCCAGAATTGGAAAAGAATAAGACAAGATATAGAGTAAGTAATTTGTCAATTATCAATTATCAATTAATGATTTGTAACTGATAATTGATACTACTCGATTTTTTCTAAGCTAGCAAATTTGAGGTTGATAATTATTGGACTTAAATCAGTAAATTTGATGGCTAAAGTCACCGGTGAATGAAATTCCCCGTCTCATAGCGAAAGTCCTATAAATCTCACCGAACAGCACCATTCTCAACAAGAGCCTCCGACTCTTGCCAAGGGTTCCCAGGTTGAACCTGGGAACTAGGATTTCGAGGCTCTGCTGAAGGCTACTGAGAATGGTGCTGTTCGGTAAGATAAATAGGACTCTAAAATGAGAAAAAAACCCTTCTAGAACGCAAAGAGCGCCCTTGTAAGATGAAAAGTCCTATAAATCTAAACGAATAGCACCATTCTCAAGAAGCCCTAAGAAACCGGGTTTCTTGTCGTGAAAAAACGGAGCATATCGTTATGAAGCCAGAAAGAAACCCGGTTTCTGACAGTGCTGCTGTTCGGTGAGATAAATAGGATATTCCCCGTTAACAGTTAACAGTTAACTGCTCACTGCTCACTGCTCACTGCTCACTGCTCACTGTTATTCCATTTTCTGCAACTGAGCTACTCTTGGATCGATGATTTTCTGACCTAATCCGGGGAATTTGATGGCTACAGAAACTTTATTAGCCGAACCAAAAACATGAGTTATTTCACCTGCTCCAAATGATTTATGCATTACTTTGTCGCCAACTTGCCAATTTACGTTTGAAGTTGGTTTGCTATTACTTACACTTTCAAAATCATTATTGTAAGTGGCAGAAGTACGACCACCAGTATTTGTATAAGTAACACTACGAGAATATTGTGTAGCTAATAATTCTTTCGGTAACTCATCAAGAAACTGCGATCGCACTGCTGGTTCGCGGGTTCCATACAGCCTGCGCTCTCGTGCGTGGGATAAAAACAGTCTTTCTTGAGCGCGGGTAATACCGACGTAACATAAACGACGTTCTTCTTCTAAGGCGGCTGGGTCGTTCATGGAGCGGTAGTTAGGAAATAATCCTTGTTCTAAGCCTACTAAGAAGACTACAGGAAATTCTAATCCTTTGGAAGAGTGTAATGTCATTAATGATACTGCACTTTGTCCTTCTTTGACGTTATCTAAATCGGAACTTAAAGCGGTGCTAGCGAGGAATCCTGCAAGGGAAGCATCTTGTTCGGCTTCTTCTTCATACTGACGAACTGCGTTATAAAGTTCTCCAACGTTGCGAATTCTATCTTCTGCTTCGTCGTTTCCTTGCTTATGTAAATCTTGAACGTAGCCGGATTCATCTAAAACAGTTTGCAAAATCTCTGACGCACTTATATTTTCAGTTTCTTGCTGCAAACGACCAATCATTCGGGCAAAGTTATTTACCGATTTTGCCGAGCGTCCACCCAAGGTATTAACTGATGTCTCATCGCTCAGTATTTCCCACAGGCTTACACCTAATTCCTGAGCGGCATTTGTAAGGTTTTCGATGGTGGCTTTACCAATACCACGTCTGGGTGTATTGATTACCCGCAACAAACTTACAGTATCGGCGGGGTTGGCGATCGCCCGTAAATAAGCTAGGGCATCTTTAATTTCTTTGCGGTCATAAAATTTTAACCCACCCACCACAGTATAGGGAATGGAGTTTCTAACTAACATATCCTCAAAAGGACGAGATTGAGCGTTGGTACGATAAAGGATAGAAAAACTTCCCCAATTTATATCGGGATTTTCTTGTTCTAAAGAAATAATTTTATTGATGACAAAATTAGCTTCTGCTACTTCATCTTCAGCTCTAAAATAAAAAATCTCTTCGCCTTCACCCCGCGTTGCTTTGAGTACTTTATCAATTCGCTGGGTATTATTTTCAATTAAATGGTTTGCAGCTTGGAGAATATTTTCGCAGGAACGATAGTTTTCTTCTAACTTAACCATCGAACGAGTATCATCATCTTCTAAACCATCACCAAAATCTTGCTGAAAGTCGAGCAAAATGGTGAAGTCAGCCATTCTAAAAGAATAAATTGATTGATCTGCGTCGCCTACCACAAATACAGAGCGGTTTTGCCAATTCCACTGACTTTTATTTTCTCCAAAAGTCGCTAGCAGGCTAATCAACTGATATTGAGTGCGGTTTGTATCTTGATACTCATCTACCAAAATATGACGGAATTTATGATGCCAGTAACCCAAAACCTGCTCGTTTTGTTGAAATAATCTTACCGGAACTAAAATTAGATCGTCAAAATCCAGAGCATTATTTTGCGCTAACCTATCTTGATAAATACTATAAACTTCTGCAATTACCCTTCCCTTATAATTTGGTTCTTCCTTCTCATAATCTTTTGGCGATAATCCCTGATTTTTGGCATTACTAATTGTGTAGCGAACTGAGCGGGGATTAAATTTTTTATCGCTGAGATTCAACTGCTTGGTAACAATTTCCTTTACCAAACTTTGAGCGTCAGATTCATCAAAAATCGAAAAATTTCGCTTCCAGGTGCGTCCGTTTTCATCTTGGTATTTCTCAATATCAAACCTAAGAATCCGAGAAAGTAAACTGTGGAAAGTACCGCACCACAAATCTTTAATAATATGCTTATAAACTTTCGATCTAAGCTTTACCCGATCGTAATCTGGTAATAAATCGTAACGTTCGCCGTACTCCGAGAGAGCCATTTGTTCGGCAAATAGTTTTTGAATACGTTCCTTCATCTCCCGTGCGGCTTTATTGGTAAATGTTACCGCTAAAATATTTTCGGGATTTACCTTATGTTCGGTAATTAGATTAGCAATGCGATAAGTCAACGCTCGTGTTTTTCCAGAACCCGCGCCAGCAACAACTAGCAAGGGACCGCAATAATGTTCGACAGCGCGACGTTGATGGGGATTGAGGTGACTTAAAGAGTCGGTAGTAGTTGTCATGGAGTTTGGGTAAGCAGGATTAAAATACAAGTCGTAGCAATGCAGCAATATCCTTTTTGGCGTTGCTGAATATAGGTATGAATTTAATCGGGCATATAACTATAGCCCCCTAAGTCCCCCAATTTTGGGGTCCTTTAAAATATATTTCTCCCCCAAGATTGGGGGGTTGGGGGGGCTATTCATACTTTTAATCAGCAACGCCGCCTTTTTAGTTACGTAAATAAGTAAGTTGGCACAAATAAACCCCATCATGTAAGCGAAATATAAACAGCCATCAAACTATTGCGTTAACGCAGCTTGCCCGAAGGGCATATGCTTAGTTTCACTTCGTTCCGCTCGCTGTACACATAGTTTGTTTTTTTCATGCCGACTTAATATTGCTAACTTTATAATCTTACCGAAATTTAACTGATTCAAATGATGATTATTTTGTAATTTGCCCGCTTGGGTGTAAAATATTAAAATTTATAAATTATAGGGTTTTATCGAGCAAACTATAGCCCACAATGATAAGAAAGAAGTAGGTTCTTCTGCACTTAGTACGCGGCATTAAATAATCGTCAAAGAGACAGTAGGGAAAAAGCACGCTATTGGTAAACGATGAAGACGAAAAAAATCATAACCTTTATGAATTCGATATTTCAGCTATTTTTTAATCAAAAAATATTATAATATAGAGCCAAACAAAAAGTATATATAAAAAAGGTCTCGGTCAGAAAAAATAATCGCCCTGTTCTCTAAAAGGAATATCTTCAGTTAAGATTTCAACTTTACTTTTTTATCAGTTAAAGTTAGTCTGAAAAATATAAGGAAATAAGCTAGTTGAAGAGTTTCTTAAAAAGAAACCTGACTTACTCAAAAAAATTAAATATAAGGCTAAACAACCGCTTTTAGACGCTGCCGCAGTCAATGCAACTAGGAATAAGTTAGTAAAAGTTTTATCCAATTTATTGCCTACTAAAAGTGCAACAGGAGCGCAAACGGGCGGATAACCGAACTAGGTTAAAGCTTGAAAAACAACATTGGATTGATGCGGCTTGCGTTGGTGATGTTAACAATATAAAACTATTGACTAACCAACCATTAAAAATTAAATGTCATGGTCATGGAACCCGACAAATGTGTCGTACTGATAAATACGGTTTTCCTGCTAGATATGTCCCTAGATTTAAGTTTATAAAAGGCTTTCAAACTGGAGACATAGTTAAAGCTATTGTCATGAAAGGTAAAAAAGCAGGTAAATATGTCGGAAGAATAGCAACTAGAAGTACTGGTAGTTTTAATATTTCAACCCGTGAAAAATTAGTGCAAGGTATTTCTTATAAATACTGCAAAATTATCCACAAAAAAGATGGCTACTCTTATGCTTTTTAGCATTATTTCACAGCGAATAAATGAGCCACTGCCTTGGGCGGGTTCCCTTCGCCAGCGCGCAGAAGGTGGATCTCCCCCACTCGCTGTTGCCGCCGACTTGTAGCAAGTGGCGTTCGCTGTCCGTGTTCCTCCCTCACCTGAAGGTACAGGGTTTCTCACGAGAGGATTTTTAGATGAAGAAGTAAGGGAAGGAATTTGTTTAAGAAAATCTTGTTTTGGCACAATTACATAAACCCTGTTGTTTTTTGTATAAATAGATTTTCGCCAGTGCAACTTTTAACCGATCGGTACGAGCATTTTTAGATTCACCTTTTTGAAGTTCTATGCCCTTGTCAAACTCACAATCTTCTCAAAAAATGAACCAATTTGACGTTATTATAGTTGGTTCTGGTGCGGCAGGGTTATATTCTGCCCTTTGCCTCCCCTCTCATTTACAGATTGCTATAGTTACCAAAGATGCTATCAAGACAGGTTCTAGCAGTTGGGCTCAGGGAGGTGTTGCTGCTGCCATGGCTCTTGATGATTCCCCCAAATTTCATCTTGAAGATACCTTAAAAGCTGGCGCAGGATTATGCGACTCCGAAGCAGTAGAATTTTTAGTCGAAAATGCTGCAACTTCTATTGAGTCTTTACTAAAAATTGGAGTAGCCTTCGATCGTCATGGAGAAAACCTAGCTTTTACAAAAGAAGCTGCCCATTCTCATTCGAGGGTGCTTCATGCTGCTGATACTACAGGTAGAACCATAATCAATACTATTACTGAAAAAGTTTTAGAACGTCCTAATATTCAGATTTTATCTCAAGCATTTGTGCTGAGTCTATGGAAGACTGGATCTCGCATTCAAGGAGTTAACCTTCTCCATGAAAATCAAATTATTTGGATCAAAGCTTCAGCAGTAATTTTAGCTACAGGTGGTGGCGGTCAAGTATATGCCCATACAACCAATCCTCAAGTAAGTACGGGAGATGGTGTAGCATTAGCTTGGCGGAGTGGAGCAATTCTTAGGGATTTAGAGTTTTTCCAATTCCATCCCACAGGATTAAATAAAGAAAATGCACCTCATTTTCTAATTAGTGAAGCAGTTAGGGGAGAAGGAGCGCATTTAGTAGATAGCTCTGGATATCGCTTTGCTTTTGATTATCATCCCGATGGAGAATTAGCCCCTAGAGATGTAGTCAGTCGAGCAATTTTTGACCATCTCGAAAGTAATACTAGTGATGCTTTCCCGAAGTTTGTTTATTTAGACTTACGCCCAATTCCTACCGAGCGTATAAATTATCGCTTTCCCAATATCATTAAAGTTTGCCAAAATTACGGTATCGATCCACACTCCGAGCCTATTCCTGTGGCTCCTGCTGCTCACTACTGGATGGGAGGAATCGCTACAGATTTACGCGGACAAACTTCTATTCCCGGCTTATATGCCATTGGAGAAACTGCTAGTACAGGAGTTCATGGAGCTAATCGTTTGGCGAGTAATTCCTTGCTGGAGTGCTTAGTATTTGCGGCTCAACTATCCCAAATAGAAATTGATAACAATAGTTTTGTCACTAGCTCTATCACCTCTACTGATGAATCAAGAACCTGGGATAATGAAACAGAAGCAATTTTAGCCCTCAGAGCTAGCTTACCAGAATTAATGTGGCATAGTGCTGGAATTTCTCGCTCTGAAGAATTATTAGAACAAGCAATTGCTAAAGTAAGTTTCTTTAAAGAAAAGTTAACAAATACAGATATTGGTCAGTATTTGCTTAACTTAGTCCCCGATAAAACTATAAAATTTCAATCTCCCAATGCAGAAAAACAATTGCGGTTAGCCGCCGAAACTCTCAATCTTATTGATGCTAGTTATTTAATTCTCAAAAGTGCTGCTTGGCGTAAGGAAAGCAGAGGTGGACATTACCGTAGAGATTATCCTCAAACTTCTGAAGATTGGCAAGTTCACACTTTAATTCAAGATAACCGTATCTGGCAATCGCCTCCACTGATTTCTAGACTCGCCCATAATGTTGCTTAAATATGGCTTACTGAAAAACCTTAAAAACCTAAAATAGAGAGGGATAAAGGCTCCCATGCTCCCCGTGAAACAGGAAGTAAGAGTTGTAAGAGTCAACTGGGAGGGTTGTCCATACTTTACAGAGCAGAATCCCTATAACTTTAACGAAGCGCGGAATTGATTACTGGTTACTGATTACTGGTAGCCAAACGGTGAAAGTAGAACCGACTTCAAACTTGCTCTGCACTTCAATATCACCACCCATCATTTGACAAAAGTGACGGGTAATTGCTAATCCTAATCCCGTACCACCATACTTTTTGGTGGTTGAAGCATCGCCTTGTGTAAATGGTTTAAATAGCTGGTTTAACTGATATTCAGTCATGCCAATGCCGGTATCTTTAACGATAAAAGTAATTATTTCACCGGGAATATCGTTTACAGCATTTTGTCGTCTAATTTTCAAGGTTATCTTACCGTTTTTGGTAAATTTAGAGGCATTGCTTAACAAATTCAATAGCACCTGCCGTACTCTTGTTTGATCTTGATACATGGTGCTTAGTTCCCCATCGCAATCAATTTCTAAAGTGCTACCATTTTGCTCTATTGTTGGCTTGATGGTGAGAACAAGATTGTTTATTAATGGCATCACTTCAAAGGTTTCCGGGTAAAGAGTCATTTTCCCGGCTTCAATTTTGGATAAATCGAGGATGTCGTTAATTAGTTCTAATAAATGCTTACCCGATGTATTAATTATTTCCAGGTCGGTAGCAAAATCTTCTTCTATACCTAAATCCGTAGCATCTTCTTGCAAAAGCTGGCTTAAACCGATTATGGCGTTCAAAGGCGTGCGTAATTCATGGCTAACGTTTGCTAAAAATTGACTTTTTGCTTTACTCGCTGCTTCTGCTAGTTCTTTGGCTTGCTCTAACTGTCTAGTTCTTTTTGAGACTCTTTCGATTAAATGATTTAACGATTTTGCTAGTAAGCCGATTTCGTCTTCGGTGGTAACTGGAGCGCGTAAATCGAAATTGGATTTGCGAGCTACTTGTTCGGCTACTTGAGTTACAACTATTACTGGTTCCGCTATAGCGCGGGAAGTTCGCCAAGCTACCACAACAGCAATCGCGACTGAAAGCAGCATACTGGCAATAACAATTGTTCTTTCAATTCCTTTGGAAAATTCTAAGTCTTTGGCTCTACGAGATTCTTGTGTTTCGGCATTTTTAAGAATGTTATTTAATCTTCTACCTAGCTGCTCTAAACTAATAGCTGTCTGCGAGCGGGTAAGTTGGAGTAATTTTTGCTGCGTATCAGAAAGTTGCTGTGGTTGGGATTTACCTTCTGCTTGTTGCAAGATTGAATTTAGCTGTTGCGTGTAAGACTCTAAGCTATCCCGGTACTTTTGCAGTAATATCTGAACAACTGGTTTTGTTGCTGCTAGTTTTCTAGGTTTGCTGCTAATAAATTTTGCAATCTTAGCTTCGACATCTTCAACTTTACGGACACTTTCATCAAATTCAGCTTTTTCGGCAGCAAGCTTTTGCGGTTGTTTTACTACCGCAGCCAAACTATAGCTGTTCAGTTTTACTTCTACCAAAGCATCTTTGTAATCTGCCAGCATTTGAGTTTGAAACTGGGCGTGCTTAAACTGTTCGATTTCTCTTGCGCGGTAGTAGTTGGCAATTACCAATCCAACCAGCGAACCCAAAAAACCAATCCCAATGGCCACAAAATATCCGTAGCCGATTTTTTGATGGATACGTTTAGAACTTGCTTTGAGTTTCCCACTTGAAGGAAATTCTAAAGTAGGCAGTTCATCATTTAAGGGTACATCTTCGGACACTTCTTTAGTTTCTGAACTGCTGTATAAAGCGGTTGGCTTTTGAGTTTGCATCTCTCAAATCTTTTTACCCGAGAGAACTCCTGTAAGCTTTGTCTATGGGTTCTAAGTATAAAACACTAAGAGCAAGAAGCTTATTCCGTTTTCAGATAGAAAAATTTTTATCTCACGCCATAATTTATACATAATTTATACATAATTTATACATAATTATATCAGCGGTGAAATAAGATCGACATAGTAATCAATAGCAATTATCATCTCCTTTTATAACAGTTACAAAAGCACAATTGCTAGGTACTTTGCACTCTATTTACGATATTCAAGTTATTTTACGGTCAAAATTTAACAAATTTTAACAAAGATATGTTAACAAATAAAATAAGTGAGGAGCGACAAACCTAAGGTTGACTCCTCACTTACTGTTTTCTTGGTATAAGACAGCTACCCGTCCACTAAAAACGGGGCTACCTACTTTTATGAAAGACTCAAAGCTTTGGTAGAGTTTGGAACTGCTACTCCATTTAAACTGCTTACTTCTTGCCTAAGTAATTCAGCTTTATCGGTACGCTCCCACGGTAAGTCTAAATCGGTACGTCCGAAATGACCGTAAGCTGCGACGTCCTGGTAAAAACGTCCGCCTCGTTCATTTGACAATTTGCGTAAGTTGAAGGCATGAATAATACCTGCTGGACGAAGTTCAAAGTGCTTTTGAACTAATTTCAACAAAGTTTCTTCTTCAACTTTACCTGTACCGAAGGTTTCTATCATTATGCTTACTGGACGTGCAACTCCAATGGCATAACTGAGTTGGACTTCACATTTTTCTGCCAAACCAGCAGCAACAATGTTTTTAGCCACATAACGGCAAGCATAAGCGGCACTACGGTCAACTTTTGTGGGGTCCTTGCCAGAAAAAGCTCCGCCACCATGTCGGGAATAACCACCATAGGTATCGACAATAATTTTGCGTCCGGTAAGACCTGAGTCTCCTTGAGGACCGCCAATTACAAATTTCCCGGTGGGGTTAACCAAAAAGCGGGTTTGCTCGTCGGGCTTGATTTCGATGTCGCTGAATACAGGTTCGACTACCGCAGACCACAAATCTTTGGTAATTCTTTCCCTTACTGCGGCTTCATCGCTAATATTGTCAATGCTAGGCGCGTGCTGGGTGGAAATTAAGATGGTGTCAATACCCACGGGTTTGCCATCTTCGTAAGCGATACTTACCTGAGTTTTGCCGTCGGGACGTAGATAAGACAATTCACCTGTTTTGCGAACTGCTGCTAACCTGCGAGCAATACGGTGAGCAAGGCTGATGGGTAAAGGCATTAGTTCGGGAGTTTCGTCACAAGCGAAACCGAACATGATACCTTGGTCGCCAGCACCAATTTTATCGAATTGCTCTTCGCTGGATTCTTCGCGGTTTTCTTGAGCGGTGTTAACGCCTTGAGCGATATCCGCAGATTGTTCATCCAAAGCTACCAAAACGGAGCAGCTATTGGAACAAAAACCATTTACAGCGTCGGTGTAGCCAATCTCAGCTATTTTCTTTCTAGCGAGATTCATGTAGTTAACATTCGCGCTGCTGGTTATTTCACCAGTAATTAGCACCAAGCCAGTATTGACCACAACTTCTGCTGCAACGCGGCTTGTGGGATCTTGCTCGAGTAAAGCATCCAGAATAGTATCTGAAATCTGGTCGCAGATTTTGTCAGGATGTCCCTCGGTTACAGACTCGGAGGTAAATAGATAGCGACGAGTCAAATTCAGTTCCTCCTAAAAGAGTATTTAGACTTAATTGATGCAAGCATTTTATTAAGTCGCTTTAATGTGCAATCATACCAATTTTTCGGCAACTAATAATGAGTATTGCCTTAACTTTCTCAAAATAAATAGTTATCTTAATGACTTGAAAAGAATGTGCTTTTCTGCTATATGTCTGGAAATATTAGGCTTTTTTGAAGTTATTTACCTACCTAATCTAGTTAAAATTAGTTACTTTCATTGTCACGAAAAAAGGGACACCACATAGATGCCCCTACAAAATACGAAATGTTTTCCAACAAATTGATAAGCCTATTAGATCGAGTTATTAAACTTCAACAGCCATTTTCGCTTCTGTCTGTGTTAAGCGTTCGTAAGCAGCACGCATTTTCAAACCAGTCAATACTTGGAATAAACCTGTTCCATTATTAGAACCTGGATATTCGCGGTGCTGAAGTAACAAATGAGTCATCTCTCCCTGATACTTTGTAGATGTTTTACTCAAATGTGTCTCTATATAAATGACTTCATCAAGGTTATCAAATTGACCGTCAACCTCTAATACGGAGACATAGCGACCGTAATATACATCGGAACCGTAGTACATTTGCATACCGGGGTAAGAACAAGTCAGCTTGCGTCCGCAAGGAGTCCACTGAATTGTTGAACCTTCGTCGAATAAGTAAACGGGTTCAAAGCCTTCTTTATCTTCCCGTTGCAGCATACGTACCCGCAGTACTTTACGCTCTTTATCATCTTTGATCAGATTGGTTGGTAATACCTGAAGAACCACATCAGCAAACTCTCTTTGCGGTTCGATGTAGTTTTGGAAATCAGGTTTGCGAGAATTGATTGCAGCTAAAACATCCTCGTAATTGTGACCTCTTTCTGCCATATCGCGCTGGATCTTCCAGGCAATCTTAACTTCATCGCCAATATCTAAATAGACGCTGAAGTCAATTAGAGAGCGAACTCGTTCGTCATATAAAGGATGCAATCCTTCGATCACGATAATATGATTTGGCTGTATCCTTTCAGGGGGATCTAATTCGCCGGTTTCATGGTTATAAATGGGTTTATCAATTGCTTGACCTTCTTTTAGAGCTTTCATTTGCTCGTACATCAAGTCAAAATTGTTTGCTCTCGGATCTAAAGCTGTAATTCCTGTTTCTTTACGCTGTTTGCGGTCTAAACTATGATAGTCGTCTAAACAGATGACTGTCATAAATTCTTCACCAAACAAATCAATTAGGCGACGCAAAAACGTAGATTTACCGCATCCGGAGTCTCCAGCAACTCCAATCATTACAATGCGATCCGGAATATTTGTCATAAATCCCCTCTAATTAGTTTCTAAAGATGACTGAATCAATATTTTTTTTACACAGATTTATTACAAGTCAGGGTTCCCATTAATACTTCTTTCTTCTAAAAAAACTTTAATGGCTGCCTGTCAGGAGTCCCCATTACGGTTGCCCTGCGTTCTTGCTACACAACATCAATAATATACGACAAAAAGGGGTAAGCAATAATTTTATTACTTGATCCCTGTCTTGTTAGTCGTAATATGTTGCTGTAAGTATTTAATCCTAGCTATATTTCGGATTGTAACAGAAGCGGCGTATCATATACAAGTTTTGCAACTGAATAATCGCTACTACCAGGTTGCGCTCAATTTAGGAATATTCATTTCTCGATCAAAAAATTCTTGTACTGATAGATATAAAAGCTATCTTTACCTAAGTTCTCTATATACAGATTTGATTGTGGCAATATTTCTATAATACACAATTGTATCATGTTTCGATTGGCTTATACTCGTAAAAAATCCCATTCATTGTGTTTAGAATGCCATAGCTCGATATAACCGCATACTATGCACGGCTATAATAAAGTTTCTCATTATACTACTAAACATACTCAATGTAGTCATAAATCGCAAAAAAACTCCTGTCTTTTTGGCTTATGCTCCCTTGGGCGCAAACTCTAACAACAATAATATTTGTGAAGGTTGACAGATGTTTCACATCACGTAAAACTAATTATAGTTGTTTGTATAACTTCTAATTATCGATCGAAGACGACTACATTTTGATATTGCTGTGGTGAAAGCCATAGCAAAATAATTGTGGTTGTAAGCGTTTTGACTAAATTGAGTGAAGGATAATTGCGTCATTTGAAAGTATTGAGAACACCTTTAGAAGATGAGTTGAAGAAGTGTTGCGCTTAAGCAGTATAATATTTTTCTGCGAATTATTATCAATATATTTGATTGACCGGGCGTGGTGATATCCCAGCAACTCGGGTTGATGCAAGCTATCTGAACTTGGTGGAAGGTAGAAATTGTCAAAGAAAAAATTAAATTGATTCATTATTAACATTCTGCAAGCAACTTATCAATTACCTTAGAAGGTGAACAGGTGTGTCTTTAACTAACCCCCTGCCCCACCTAAGGCGAGTGTAAGCAGTAAGATTAATGGCTATATTTGCAGCCATTTCCCTTGCAGGCAGTTGAGCTTTGTATACCGAAGTTCGGTAAATGAAGTTGAATTGTGTAAAAGGGAAAGACTTTTTTGAAAAGGGTTAAGTAATCAATCGGAGTGGTAGAAAATATGTATTATCAAGGTGCTGTTGAAAGTACTACTAACACGGAATCGGGTAGCCGCGTCTTTCTGTATGAAGTAGTGGGTTTACGTCAGAGCGAAGAAACTGACAAAACAAACTATCCAATTCGTAAAAGTGGCAGTGTATTCATCAGAGTGCCTTATAACCGCATGAATCAAGAAATGCGGCGTATCTCTCGTCTAGGCGGCAAAATTGTTAGCATTCAATCTATGGACGTTTTGGAGCAAGCTAACGGCAAAGTTGCTTCAAACGGTAGTAATGGTGCTAGCAGTGCAGGGGATGTTAAAGCCACATCAGAGTCTAGGAAGAAGGATAAAAAAGGCAACACCATGACTGAAGCGAAAGCCAAGAAGAAGGACGTTCCAGTAAATATCTACCGTCCCAAGAATCCATATGTAGGTAAATGTCTATCTAATCAAGAATTAGTAGGTGAAGGCGGAATCGGTACCGTGCGTCATCTAAAGTTTGATATTTCCGGCGGAGACTTGCGTTATCTTGAAGGTCAAAGTATCGGTATTGTTCCACCGGGAGTAGACAAGAATGGTAAGCCTGAGAAACTCAGACTGTACTCTATCGCTTCAACTCAACATGGTGATGATGTAGATGATAAAACTGTATCGTTGTGCGTACGCCAATTGGAGTACAAGCATCCCGAAACTGGTGAAACAGTATACGGTGTTTGCT
>ERZ1740052.383-NODE-383-length-15181-cov-10.714333_pt1 | contig 15181 bp, 6 predicted proteins | sample MGYA00581750_ERZ1740052 | MGnify/ENA primary metagenome ERZ1740052 (study PRJEB43018, sample SAMN04849743) | marine metagenome | isolation source: floating plastic debris | place: Pacific Ocean | collected 2008-08-30 | study: EMG produced TPA metagenomics assembly... | reverse complement strand
CTAACTCCTAACTCCCAACTCCTAACTCCCAACTCCTAACTCCTAACTCCTAACTATTCATCCACTGCTTTAGCAATTTCGGTAGTAGTTAAATTTTTAATCAGACTTAAATTCATCGATTTTGTAGAGATACTTTCTGCGTAAGCTGCTGTGAGATAAGCACGATATTGCGAGTTTTGGGATACATAGCTTTGAAAGAAAGGTAAACTCACTACTTTCATATAGTTTTGTGCTTGCTTGGGATTATCACCGATTAATTTTGAGGGTAATCCAACTTGCTCGGAATTTGCTTTGCCGTCACCGATAGTGGAAAAGTGAGTTGCGCCCTCAAGCTGGACTAAATATTTGTCAGGATTAGCAATCCAGGAGAAAGGTAAAATTTGTTCGTATAAAGCTGGTGCAACGGTGTCTTCGCTGCTTGTTACCATCATCACTGGCGTTTTTATTTGACTTAAGCCAGTTTTTCCGAAAACACTGCTAGTTATAGGGTTGACTGCGATTGCAGCTTTGACTCGCTCATCATATAAGTTATATTGCTTTACTGGTTTGTTTGCTTGCAATTCCCCGATTCGACATTGCAACAGTAAAGACATATTCCAGGTTTGTTTTAAAGCTTTTTGGTTGCAATCTTTTTCTATTTTCTCTGGATTAATTTTTGCTCCAGCTAAGGCTAAAGCTGTATAGCCACCAAAAGACTGTCCAAATACTCCTACTTGCTGCAAATCGAGACGTTTCTTAAAGCGAGGGGAGGTATTATTTAGTTTCTCTAATTCATCCAGGACAAATTTAACATCCAAAGGGCGATTGATAAATTCTTGCGGTTGTGTAACTTCGGAAGCACTGACATTTAATAAAGACTGTATTTGTTTGGTATCGCTGCCGGGATGGTTGGGAACAATAACAGCAAATCCGTTTGTTGCTAAATGATTGGCTAAATATCGAAAATTGCTGCTGTCGGTACCTATACCGTGTGAAATTACAATTACAGGCACGGAGGAGCGAATATTAGGAAGATAAATGTCGGTTAATAACAACCTTCCACGGATTGCATCAAAAAATTTCAGTGTTTGCTTTTTGGCAATAAACTCTCCCCTCCGATTTAAGTTGCGTAAATTATCAACGCTTAATGCTGTTCTTTCTCCTTGAAATCTAGCTTCCGTAGCAGACTTAGCAGAAACTGCCGCGACAGCCTTATCAGTTTCATTTACCAGGGTTTGCAACTGCTCTGCTATCTGCAATGTACGCGCTAAATCTATATCCATACTAGAGCTTGGATACTTCCGCAACAGATTCAATAAAGTCAAACCTTCCGGCTCCGAGGCAGCTAAAATGAAAGCCGAGCGCAAAGCATGAAATCCCGGCTTACTCTCACTCGATTCGCTTTTAATTACTTCCCCTAACCGTTGCAGCATAAATTCCCCTTGCGAGGTGTAGAGAAACTGCGAAACCGCTACAGGATGTACTTTGATCTGACTTGTCAAAACTCTCCGTAACTCTGATATTTGTGTTGGTTGTAAATAGTGCGTATATACCGCTAATTCTTCGCTGATTTCACCATCAAGGGCAAATTTTTCCAAAGCAGTTATAGAAATAGAACGTTGAAAAGCAGAATAAGATGCATAAATTCGTTCCGCAGTCCAACCATAATTACTGATACCAAATATAGATAATAATACAGATAGAACCAGCAACAGCCAAGATTTTCTCAGGGTGCTAGTCCATTTACCAAACAAGCTGTTCATCAGTCGTGCTTTACCAAAAAAATGTGCTTCAAATAGGCAGATTTGGTAGCTCAGACACCCTGGCTGATATTAATTATTATTTGCCTTACTAATAACGTATCGATTTAATTGTGAAGGTAGATAGGTAGAATGCTGTTTTACATCTAAACCGTATTTACAGGTAAGTTATATTACTTACTAATAAATAGATTAAATAACTTTATTGATGTTCACCATGACATGATAGCAGATAAAACTAACATCTGCTTCCGTAGTTCAAGTTAAACTTTAAAATAAAAATAAACTGAATTTTAATTACACGTAGAAGTACCGAATAAAATCGAAACTTATTGTTTTTTCCCCAATGCAATCGCCGTAGAACCACATACAACTAAAATAGCTCCAAGTATTCCTAACATTGTAAAATGTTCGGCATCAATTAAATTTGGTGATATTTCTGATACAAAGTACGATGATATTAATGTTACAAGAGGGGCTAAAGTTAATACAGCACTAACTCGGGATGCTTGCCAATGCTCTAATGCTTCAGCAAAAGCACCGTAAGCGATAAAAGTATTTAAGGCACAAAAAACTAGCATTGCACTTTGTAGTAAATTAAGTGTAAAAATTGTTGCAGGGCTAGTAAAGAACGTGAATATTAAGGCACATCCCCCATAAATAATCAGCATAATATGAGCCGAAGATAAACTTTGCAAAAGCTGTTTTTGAGCTAAAGCATAAATAGACCAACTTATCGCAGCTAGTACAATCAAACCACTACCAAATAGATAGGTCGATCGCGCGGTAATCAAATTAGATAATTGTTCGTTAAAGAATAAAATAAAACCAGTAGCAAGAATACCTATACCGATACACTGAAACAAAATATAGCGTTCTTTAAAAATCACTAATCCCCCCAAACCCATAAGTAGAGGGGCTAACTGAATCAAAACTTCAGCGTTTGCAGGGGTAGTAAGAGCTAAACCTTTGACAAACAAAATGTAGTTAATTGCCAGACCGATAGTTGCAATAGCTACCAGCTTCGGAGAAGTAGAACGTAATTGTGAAAAAGTAGGTAAATTCCCGCGCCACTTTAAGTAAATTGCCAGCAAACAAAAAGATACCAGAAAGCGGAACCAAGTTAAGGTGAAGACATCCAACCCCTGCAGCGTTATCGACAAGGAAATCGGTAAAACACCCCATAAAACAACAGTTAGTAAAGATAAAGCCAGCCCAAATTGCCAGCGCCCGGAAGTTTGATGCATCAATCAATTTTGGATTTTAGATTTTGGATTTTGGATTTTGGATTGGGAATTGGGGATTGGGCATAGGGCATTGAAACCTAAGAGTTAGGAGTTAATAATGTAGAGACGTAGCACTGCTACGTCTCCCGCCATGTGAAATCATTATTTAATATTGCGATTAAGCAAAGCCGAATTTTTTGTACCTCCTTGTCCCCTTGTCCCCTTGTCTCCCCATCTCCCCCATCCACTCTCCGGGCAATTGTTGTAAAATTGTATAACTCTTAACTGAATATTTAACTTCACTTCCGATCCTCGACTATATTTAATACATCTACCAATTCAGCCTATTGTTACCGTACCGTGATTAGGAAACTTTTACATAATTTCCGTGTTGCGTTTTTAAGTAGTAAATCGGGTACTTTGTCACAGAGGGATGACACTCTAGCTCCCCTAGTTGCAGATAGCACCCGCGATAATTCTATTCAAGATTCAACTCCAATAAGCTGGTGGAGAACAATTCTTGTTACCAGTTTGGGTGTTACTGCTTTGGTGTTAGGGGCACGGCAATTAGGTTGGTTGCAACAGCGGGAATTACAAGCTTACGATCAAATGATGGTTTTACGTCCTCCGGAACCGAAGGATAATAGAATTTTAATAGTGACGGTAACGGAAAAAGATTTACAAAAGTATGGCAATGAGCTTTCAGATGAAATTATTAATAAATTATTGAGAAAAATTCAGTCTTATAAACCCCGTGTTATTGGTTTACATATTAAGCGCCCCGGACAAACTAATTTAGCAGCAGGTATAAACAAAGATAATATTGTAGCTGTTTGTGCTTTTGAAGATAAAAACCGTAAGGAAGAAACAGAAATACTACCACCGGTCAATTTTAATCCAGATAATGTTGGTTTTAGAGATTTTGTTTCGGACAGTAATAATGTAGTTCGTCGAGCTTTACTAATTCAAAAACCCCATAAAGATGGTAAATGCAAAACTGATTTCTCTTTTGCTAATTTGTTAGCGATTAAATATTTAAATAAACAAAATATAGATTATGATTTTCCAAATGATATTTTTAAATTAGGTGATGTATATTTTCCTCGTTTAAATATCAAATCTGGTAGCTATGTAAAATCAGATAAAGATAGTGGTGGTTATCAAATTTTAATTAATTATCGCAATCCGGTACGAGATTTTGCTCAAAATGTAACTCTTAGGGAAGTTTTAACTGATAAGGGAAATCCGGATTTAATTAAAGATCGTTTGGTTATTATTGGAATTATTGCTCGTAGTAAAAGCCAAAAATTTCTTACTCCTTATAGTGATTCTGAAGAAGGTTCGAGGATGATTCCTTCAGTATTTATTCACGCACAAATAACTAGTCAACTTATTAGTGCAGTATTAGATAGAAGACCTTTAATTTGGTATTTACCTGAATGGGTCGAAGCTGCTTGGATATGGGTTTGGTCTTTAGTTGGTGGTGCTTTAGCCTGCAAAGTAAGAATACCTGTATATTTATTAATAGTATCTGGTGTAACTGTAGCTGGCCTAGTGGGAATTTGTTATCTACTAATTTTACAAGCTGGTTGGATACCTGTAGTACCGACCGGACTTGGTTTAGTTTTTACTGCTATTGGCGTATTGGGTTACACGAGCTATCAAACACAATTGCAAACTAAAGTTATTCTTGTAGAAGTTGAAAAGCAGAAGGAAGCAATAGAACAATTAAATACACTTTTAAACGAAACAACAGGTATTCAAGACACACCTCGAATACAACCTATAGCTTCCGTTGCTGCTATTTCTAATTCTTTGTCTCCCTTACTTAGCAATCGTTATAAAGTCACAAGAGTTCTTGCTCAAGGTGGTTTTGGCTGCACTTACTTAGCTAAAGATACCCAACGCCCCGGTTTACCAACTTGCGTTGTAAAACAGTTAATGCCAGCTAGAAGAGATACCAGATTTTTACAAGTTGCGAGAAGATTGTTTGATTCAGAAGCAGAAATTCTCGAACTGTTAGGAAAACATCATCAAATACCCGAACTGTATGCTTTTTTTGAAGAAGAAAAAGAATTTTATTTAGTACAGCAATTTATACCCGGACATCCTTTAACTGATGAATTACCACCTCATAAGAATATTAAAAGCGAATCTGAAGTTATTAATATACTTAAAGAACTGTTAGAAGTTCTCGCATTTATTCATCAACGTCAAGTAATTCATCGCGATATTAAACCAGCTAATATTATTAGATGCAATCAAGATAATCGCTTGGTACTAATTGATTTCGGTGCCGTCAAACTAATGCAACCGCAATCAAAAGAACAAACCGAATTAGCCACCGTAGCTATCGGTACGCGGGGCTATACACCACCAGAACAATTTGCAGGGCACCCCCGTCTCAGCAGCGATATTTATGCTTTAGGGGCGATCGCCATCCAGGCATTAACCGGATTGCTTCCCCACGAATTGCAACCAAATCCCCATACAGGTAACTTAGAGTGGCGAGAATGGGCAAAAGTCAGCGATAAATTTGCAGCAATTTTAGATAGAATGGTGCGCTATCATGCTTCCGAAAGGTATAAATCCGCTGATGAAGCCTTAGAAGATATTAAATCAGTCAGCAGTTAGCGGTTGCCATGTTTCTAACATCTAAAAACTAAAATCGGGTCAAGTTAGTATCTTTTACGGCGGTAAGTACGGTAACGGCATACAGTTTTGTAACGTCCGCGATAGCAGATACGACGACGATAAACGCGGGGATGACGGTAACGACGACGGTAAACGCGACGAAGGCGATGACGACGACGGGGACGACGACGATAGCGAACGCGATGACGACGACGAATGCGACGGCGGTAATGACGAGCTATTAAATCTTCTTTAGGTATTTCCGATTTAATTTCTGCTACAGATTCTTCAGCAGCTTTTGACAATCCTGCACTAGAAGGAGGTGCCATTGGTAATATAGCTGAAACTGCAACCAATCCTAAAGCTGCAAGTTTTATTTGTTTAAACATGAGAGCTTAAAAAATTTTTATCGTTATATATATATGAAATAATATACAAGTATTCTTAAGGTTTTCGATAAGTTTTTAATTTGTGAGCTTTATTCGCAAAACTTATAGTAAGTAAGTCGGCACAAATAAATCTAACGACGTAACATAATCTAAAATCCACAAAACCCTTGGGATTGCTAATCGTTACTTCGTTCCACTCGCTGCGGACATACCTTTAATTTTTTATGCTGACTTACTTAGTTTGCAACCCCAAGCGGGTGTGTGAGGGGTCGAGAGCGTTTATTAAAAAACCGCAGAGAGCGCTGAGGACGCAGAGGGAAGAGGGTTTAGAGGATTATTCGATTTTCAATCAAATTGATTTTTACCCCTCATAACTTATGTGGCGAAGTACTAGTAGTCCACCACATTAATTTTGATGGGTAGAAAGGTTCGTAGTAAGGGCTTTAGCCCCCAGAACTAGGACTAAAGTCCCGACTACGAACCTGGAAGTACCTTGCAATTTTTATGTGGCGGAGTACTAGTAAGCAACCGCATAAATTAGCACGGGTAGTCCTAATCATGTCTATGGGGGTTAGATAATAGGAAATAGGTAATAGAAAATAACGATAGCTCGCTATATAGTAACTGATTAGCCGGACTTAATATAAGAAGTAATAATAATTATTTAATTGATTCAACTATTTACCTATTGTCTCTAAAATATAAACCTACCAGGTTTACTAACTCTTCACTGCTAACTGATTAACAAGCTGTTTCTAAAACAGCAAAAGAAGAACAGTTAATTAAACCAGGTTTACCGAAGTGAAAACCTTGTGCGTAGTCAATATGCAATTCTTTTAAAACATCAACTATCTTTTGATTCTCAGCAAATTCTGCTATTGTCTTAACTCCAAGAGCTTTTGCTAAATAATGTATGGCTTGTACCATTGCTTTTGTTACAGGTTCGGTATGGATTTCTTTGATAAAAGAACCATCTATTTTTAAATAATCTACAGGAAGATTTTTTAAATAAGTTAGCGATGACATACCTTTTCCAAAATCATCTAAAGCAAAGGAACATCCTAAATTTTTAAGAGTTTTGATGAATTTTGATGCTTGAGATAAATTATTAATCGCTATAGTTTCTGTAATCTCAAAACAGAATAATTGTGGAGGCAACTTCTCGTGTTTAAATTTCTGATATAAATATTTGAAGAATTCGTTATCATTCAGAGATGCTCCAGAAATGTTTACAGAAAAGCATATATTATCCCAACTAGTAAAGTTAGCATTGGATAAATAATTAAATAAGCTATCAATTACCCAAAAATCTATTCTAGGCATCATTGAATAGAGATTAGCTATCTCTAAAAATTCTTCCGGCATGAGAATTTTTCCATTATCATCTAATAGCCTAAGCAGAACTTCATAATGTATTTTGCTATTACCCTTATTTAAAGGAATAATTGGCTGAGTATATAAACGGAACCGATTTTTTTCTAAAGCATGACGTAATTTCTTGACCCATAATAGCTGAGAATTCCTTCTAGATTTTTCTCTAGCTATATCGTGCATATATATCTGTTCTCTATTCCGTCCTTGTGCCTTTGCTAAGTATAAAGCATGATCGGCTGCTTCTAATAATAAAACGGGATTATCTTCGTTATTAGGAATCGAGCCAGCAATTCCCATACTAACAGTAACTATTGAAGATACTGACGAACTACTATGAGGAATATTTAATTCACTTATTTTATTTCTAATCGCTTCTGCAACTTTTAAAGCACCTCTTGCTGGAGTATAAGGTAAAATAATTACGAATTCCTCACCTCCATATCTAGCAACGCAATCCGCCGGACGCTTTGCCGTACAAGAAATAGCATCAGCAATCATTTGTAAACATTTATCTCCTGCTTGATGTCCGTAGGTATCGTTATACGATTTAAAGCAGTCAACATCGCACATAATTATAGATAACGGTGAAGGAATACGCCGCAAACGATTCCATTCTTGAGACAGTTTATCATCAAAAAAACGGCGATTATATACTTTCGTTAAGGGGTCGCATAAAGCAAGTTGCTTTAGTTCTATGTTGGCTGTACTCAACTTATGATATAACCTTCCCTGCTGAATACCAATTGCTAATTGATTGACTAGACTTTTGATAAATTGGATTTCGTCAGTTTTCCATTTTCTGGTACTTTTACACTGATGTACTGTTAAAAATCCCCACAAAAAACTTGTTGTTGGTATTGAATTCTCAGAGTTTTTATTACCTCTGAAAATTAATGGAATCGTGAAAGCTGATTTAATTTCAAAATGCTGTAAATTCTTCAAAAAGAAACTGTCTAAATTTGACTCTTCGATATCGTCAATTACCTTAATTTCGCCTCTAGCAAATTGAACTTCATCTTCTTTATTTTGAATAAAATGCTTATGAACTATACTCTCTTGAGGAATTTCTGAGATTCCAGGCTTAGTAGCTTGTTCTTCAATATAACTATAGATATTGTCTAAGCGACTGATAATAACACGGTCGCATTCTAAAAACTGTAAAATTTCTTTAGCAGCAGTTTGTATAATGAAATTAACATCTAAGGAATCGCGAATCCGTTCGGAAAGTTGAAATAAAAGTTTTTCTTGCCGTGCTTGCTTTTGTAAAAGAGCATTTTGTTTGACTAAATCATGACGATATTTTTCTAAGCTAATATGAGTCTGAATGCGAGCAATTAATTCTTCTTTTTGAATCGGTTTAGTAACATAGTCTACAGCACCTAGTTCAAATCCACGTAGTTTATTGATGCTATCGGACAAACCAGTCATAAATATGACAGGAATGTCTTTAGTTATATCATTGCTTTTCAAGCGACGACAAGTTTCAAAACCGTCTATCCCAGACATCAAAATATCCAACAAAATTAAATCTGGTTTACTATATTCCGCACTTTTAAGAGCATTGTTACCAGTTTGAGCAACTAATACTTTAAATCCAGCCGAGCGCAAATGGCTAAACAATACGTTTAGATTATTTGGGGTATCGTCAACGACTAATACTGTTCCTTTATATCGATCGGTTATCTCTTCTAATTTTGCGAGCATAATACTTTTGGTAGATATACATTATCTAATTAGCAATTTATTCTAGTTTCAAGAATTATCTAATTAATATAATTAGCATTGTTCGATCCTTATTAGTTAGAATATGTAGTTCATAAATATATTTACTTAGCTAGTTTAACAAGCTTTTCAATAATATTATTTATACATTAGTTTATTTGTTTTAGATTATTAATCACCGATACCATAAAAGCTATCTCCAGTAATGAATAAAAAATCATAGAGCTTCTTATTTAAGTACGTCAAATTTCCATCGGACTTACATCGATATTACCCATATAGCTATATAGCCTGTAAAAATTTACTGCCAAACAGTTAAACTTTTCAGCACAAAGAACTTCTATGGACAAAAAATAAAATAGTTACAAAGTTGTTGAATATATTGTACTTAAATAAGGAGCGCTACGCGTACCTTATTCTAAACGTAAATATATACGTAATTGAAATCTCCACATACTTGAATATAAACTACATTACATTTAAATATTCACAGTGATTTTACATATATTCAATAGTGAAAATACTGAATTGCATCGAAACAGCCGTTATTTAAGAAATTCTTCCAAAAATTTGAGTAATTTATGCTGTTGAAAGGTTTCAGCAAGTTCGCAAACTTTCTTAATAAATGAAAGGTACTTGGTATCTAAATCTTCAAGACTCTCTGCAAGCTCGATAATTGCTTCAATATCTCCTATTTGAGTTAAATGTATGAGTTGTGAAAGTTGCTCGTGTGATGGAGCGACTATTGACTCCGACGCATCATCTTGGTAAGCAGCGATTTCTTGAGGTTTATTATCCTCAGTAGATGATGCTAATTTAGGAGGCTGGGGATAAATCCATTCTATTTCTACAAATTGGGCTATAGATTTTATCAGTAGCTTTAAGTCTATAGGTTTTGATAAGAAAGCATTACATCCGACGCGATAGCTGGAAAGTTGAGCATCAAACATCGCGTTAGCAGAAACCGCGATAATTGGCAAATCTTTAAATTGAGGATTGTTTCTTAAGGCGCTGGTTGCTTCAAAACCATCCATAACCGGCATGACTAAATCCATTAAAATTAAATCTGGATTGAAACTTTCAACTTTTTCTAATCCTTGTTTACCATTGCTAGCTTCATCAATCTTAAAACCCAATTTTTCTAAATAACTAACGACTACAGCACGGTTAATTTTATTATCATCTACTACTAATACTCTTGGAGGTTCGCCTTTAACACCTATTGGCTGTATTTCTAAGTTGATGTCGGTATTGATTTGAGAATTTTCTACTTCTGAAACACAAATATCAAAATAAAATGCACTTCCTTTTCCTGGGGTACTCTCTACAACAATTTGTCCCCCCATCAGACTGACGATTTTTTGGCTAATAGTCAAACCCAATCCACTACCTTCATTAATAGAATCATCTTGTGTTAATTGATGGAATGGTAAAAATATTTCCTTGGCTTTCTCTGGAGGTATACCAATTCCTGTATCTTCGATTTTAAAACGAATCAGGCAGTCTTGATTTTTTTGAGTAGATTCTTCGCACTTTCCTAAATTTGTGACATAAAAATTAACGTTACCTCGATCGGTAAACTTAACAGCATTACCTAATAAATTGAGCAAAACTTGTCTCAAACGGGTTTCGTCACCTCTAATTACAGCAGGCAGAGGTGATAAAGCTTCATAATTGAAAGTAATATTTTTTTGTTGAGCGCGGACATTAATAATAGAATTAATTTTTTCTACAAACAGTGGAAATGGTATATCTTTGAATTCTAGTTCTAGCTGATTTGCTTCAATCTTTGACAAATTTAATATATCGTTGAGCAATGTGAGTAAATGCTCGCCGGATTGATGAATAGTATCGATTTTTTTCAGTTGTTCTTTGGTAAGAGTATCATCTCCTTGGAGAATTTGAGCAAAACCTAAAATTCCATTTAGAGGTGTTCTTAATTCGTGGCTCATATGAGCGATAAAAGAACTTTTTGCTTGATTAGTGCTTTCTGCTGCTTCTTTGGCGCGAGATAATTGTATGGCACTCTTTTCTAACTGATAATTAGCTCGATAAAGCTGTTCTTTAGCATTTTTTATTTCGGTAATATCAATACACGAGCCAATATAGCCAATTACTTCACCTTCGTCATTAAAACGAGGCACTTGTCTACCCAGCATCCAATAATATTGTGCGTCAAATGCTCGAATGCGGAACTGTATTTCAATTGGTTGACTTTCATCGCTTATCTGGCATAAACTTTCATAGCATAAATCTCGTTCTTCAGCATGAATACTTTCGAGCCAAGCGTTACCAAGCTGCTGCTCTAAAGTTTTTCCAGTAAACTCCAACCATGCTTTATTGAAAAATATTGCTTTACTATCGGCATCACTCATCCAAATAAGTACGGGAGCGCTGTCAGCCATAGTTTTGAACCGAGCTTCACTTTCACGTAACGCAGCTTCGGCTTGTTTGCGCTCGGTAATGTCAATAATCACCGCTAACGTGCGTATTATAATTTCGTTTTCATCTTTGTCGGCGATAGCACTTAGCAGGGTGTCAATTATTTCGCCATTTTTGCATACAAATTGATAAGGAATATCCCAACAGCTACCATTACGGAAAAATTTGGGTAGAATATTTTGTGCGTAGCTACGGGATTCTGAAGTAAGGAAATTAACAAATTTATTGCCGATAACTTCTTGACGAGAGTAACCGAGTTTTTGCAGCCAATAGTTACTTACATCGAGAATTTTACCATCCTTATCCATAGAATGAAGCATCACCGGCGTTCTTAAATACAAACTGCGAAATCTTTCTTCACTATTACGTAAATCGGCTTCAGCCTGTTTGCGATAACTAATATCTCGAATTAATTTTAAAAAGCCGAAAATGTTACCTTGACTATCCTTAACAGCGGTTTTTAAAGTTTCGCTGACAAAAATTTCTCTATTGCGACGACGGAAGTTGATTTCATAAGGCTTGATTTCACAGAATTCAGCATTATCGCAGCTTAAATCGCTTAATTCCAATGTGTATTTGTGAAAATCTTCTGAATTTGTATATAATATTTGCGGACTTTTGCCAATTAAAGCTTCAGGTTGATAGCCAAATAGATTAGTGAATCCGGGATTAACTACTCTTATTTGGCGATTTTTATCGGTAAAGATCAGCGCATCGGGTAAAGAATTAAAAATAGCTTCAAATTCTGCTTGTTTTTGATTCAATAGTGTATTTACATCTTGTAGCGCATCAAGAGTTTCTTGCAGTTGGTTTTGAGCGGTTTTAATGTCATTAATGTCAATAAAACTAAGTACTACACCATCAAAACTGCCGTTATCCTTGATATAAGGATTAATCCGCATCAATAAATATCTATCACAATTATCTAGTTTGAGTTCTAAATCAAATGATTTTTCACTTTGAGCAGCTTCCTGAATTATTTCAATAAAATTACCGCAATCGAGATTATGGCTGAGATGTTTTAAAGGACGATTTATATCTGTTTCGATCAGATTAATCGCAATAGTTGCGGCAGGAGTAAATTTACGAATTCTTAAATTTCTGTCTAAAAATACAACTCCGATATTCGTACTTCGGAGTAAATTATTTACATCTTCGTTCAGCTCAATTAATTCATAAATCTTTAACTGATATTCGGAATTAACTGTATATAGTTCTTGGTTTACCGAATGTAATTCTTCATTTGTACTTTGTAATTCTTCATTAGAAGCAGTTAGTTCTTCATTAGCTGCTTGATGCTCTTCATCAATTGATTCTAATTCTTGAATCAAAGTTTGGAAGCTTTCTTCAGCTTGCTGTAATTGATATTCTAGTTGTGAAATTCTTTCCGATGCTTGAGAGTCAGGTTGAAAACTTTCTTCTTTTTTAAGCGGTATTGATCTGTTTTTTTCTTCAAAACTCACCATATATAAATCATCAGCTACTTTATTCTGCTCATACAAATCTACTTTTAATTGCATTGTGCGAACATTATTTTCTTCAGCTAATTTTATCCCTTTATAAGTAACGCTATGCTTTTCTTTGCGCGCTCTATATAAAGCAGTATTTAATGATAACTGTAAAGATGGCAATACAAGTTGAGTGACATCACTAGTCAATTTTCCTACAGGTATTCTTAAGACTTTAGCTAAGTCTTCAAACACTTCTACTACTTGATTATCATTATCTACAACTAAGCAAGTCGCTTTACTAGCATTTAAAAAGGTTTTTAACACCTTTTCCAGCATAAATTCTCTTTGATTTTGCTTGCGCTTAGCACTAGAGATGTTTGAAATTGAAAACTTACTAATTTTATCTGGCTTGTCTATAGGTATTGTCGGTATATGTAGACTTACATCCCGCCGTTTGTGATAAATTTTATGTTTCTTACTTATCGGAATAAATTCATCTTCTAAATTACCTAGGTGTTCGGAACTTCCTAAAAACAAAATACCTTTACTTTTGAGAGAAAAATGCAAATTTTGCAGCACTCTACGCTGTAATTCTGGCTGCATATAAATTAATATATTTCGACAGCTAATTAAACTGATTTTAGTAAAACCTACATCCGTTGTTAAATCGTGAGTAGCAAAAATCAACATATCTCGTAATTTTCGCGTTACCTGGAATGAATTTTCCCTATTAATAAAGTATTTTTCTAATCTTTCGGGATTAACATGATTAACAATAGTTGTAGGATAAATACCAATCGCAGCTGTTTCTAAAGCATTTTGATTAATATCTGTAGTAAAAATTTTGACTCGTAATTTTTGTGAAGAATTTTCTAAAGCTTCATCAACTAAAATAGCTAAAGAATAAGCTTCTTCCCCTGTAGCGCATCCACTTACCCAAAATCTTAATTCTTCATCTGGTTGACAATTCTCAATTAAATTTGGAATAACCTTTTGTGATAAAAATTCCCAACAAGCTGTATCTCTAAAAAAGTTAGTAACGGTAATTGATAAGTCTTGAAACAAAGCCTGCTTCTCTTCATCCGACTCATGTAATAATCGAATGTATTCTTGCACGTTATCGCAGGAAGTAGCACAACAACGACGATGGATTCGTCTTGATAAAGTACTGTGTTTGTAAAATGAGAAATTAACTTGACGATATTGAGTTAATATATCAGTAATTTCTTTAAGCTTTCCATCATTTAAGCCCAAACAAGAATTAATATATTCTTGCTGCATAGATATAGGTGAAAGCAGATAGCCATAGATTAGCTGTGCCAATTCAGCAGGAGAATCTATGTGATTTGTTATGGCATTGTGATTTCTTAGAGGCAATCTCTGTAAATTCAATGCCGCAATCGCGCTCGATGGCATACCATCAAATTCAGCAGTTGATGGATCTTGAACTAAAGCAATACCGCCAGCTTGATTAATAGCTTGTAAACCCAAAGAGCCATCACTTCCCGTACCAGATAAAATTACTCCAATTGCATTTTCTTGATAATATCTTGCTAAAGAATTAAAAAATAAGTCAATTGGAAAATTTGGTCCTAAATATTTTTTATCTTCCCGTTTGAGCAAACGTAATTTATCATCTTCTACAATTAGATTTTTGTTTGGTGGAATTAGATAAACAGAATTAGCAGCTAACTCCATACCATCTTCCACTCGGTGAATTTCCATCTGAGTATGTCGCTCCAATATCTCCTTCATCAAACTTTTGAAATCAGGAGATAGATGCTGCACAATCACAAACACCCCACCACTATCAGCAGGCATATTTTCAAAAAACTCTTCGATTGCCTGCAAACCACCAGCAGACGCACCAATGCCTACAACAAACAATTTGCGATTATTCTCATAAGACGAGCATCCCTTATCTATTTGTTTAGTAGACATACACACTCCCGATAGTTCGTCATCTCTATAATATTAAAAAATCTTAAAGTTTGTAAGTAATTATACATATATTTTGAAATATTTTGGAGCATTGGGGATAGTTAGGGGTTAGGAGTTAGGAGTTAGGAGTTAGGAGTTAGGAGTAGCAAGTAGTAAGTAGCAAGTAGCAAGTAGGGAGTAGTGAGTAGGGAGTTGGGAGTAGGGGGTTGCAAGTAGCAAGTAGGGAGTAGGGAGTAGGGAGTTGCAAGTAGCAAGTAGCAAGT
>ERZ1740052.382-NODE-382-length-15267-cov-5.186037_pt1 | contig 15267 bp, 14 predicted proteins | sample MGYA00581750_ERZ1740052 | MGnify/ENA primary metagenome ERZ1740052 (study PRJEB43018, sample SAMN04849743) | marine metagenome | isolation source: floating plastic debris | place: Pacific Ocean | collected 2008-08-30 | study: EMG produced TPA metagenomics assembly... | reverse complement strand
CTTCTATGGGGTTTTATGTCATAGCTCTAAGCTCCAACGAATCGCACTTGAGACACACTTTTTGCACCCTCTCAAGACGTATGCCTTTTGCGTAGTTCACATACGCTGTGCGAGCAGTAGTATATCGCCGTCGAGGCTGCTTGCGTGAGCATTTCACAACCTTGACGCGTCAGAATAGCGTGCCATATGCGTATCTTTTTCAAGTAGTACGGTGCACCGCATCATTCACAGCGCATTTTTCCGGTGGCACGTTGGTGGGTTCGGCCGCGAGTGGACGCTCTGCACTGGTTCTATTCTCAAAAAGCCGACGATGGTGCGGGCTCACATGGGGGATTAACGAGTGAGGCTTCTCCAGTCCGTGTGCTTCCATTAAGGCCTGGTCACCCATGATGTCGAGCGGGTCGCCGTCGGCGATGATTTGGCCATTGTCTATGAGCAGAATGCGATCGCACACTTCCAGAACAAATTCCAAATCATGAGACGAAATCAGCAGCGTCTCGTGAGACTTTTGCATAAAGCTAATGAGGCGGCGGCGAGTACGTAAGTCTAGGCTGGCAGTGGGTTCGTCATACAGGACGACCTGGGGCTGCATGGCGAGGATGCCTGCGATCGCAACCATCTGCTTTTCACCACCCGATAGATGATGCGGTGCCCGCTCAGCCAAAGGCTCCATACCCGTCATCTTTAGCGCGCGGTCTACCTGATTGGCTACATCCTCCGCAGTACAGCCCATGTTTTGCGGGCCAAAGCCGATATCTTCTCGCACGGAAGGAGAAAATAGCTGATCGTCTGGGTCTTGAAACAACATGCCAACATCAGGCCGAAACTGCCCTGGTTCCACAGGTTTGTTGAGCAGAGAAATCTCGCCTGATGTGGGTGTGAGCACGCCACACAGCAGCATGAACAAGGTTGTTTTTCCGCAGCCATTGTGGCCGATAATGCCAACGCGCTGACCTTTGTGAATGTTCAAAGAAACTGACGCTAGCACCGGGTCTGCGCCAGGATACTGAAAAGTCAGATTTCGAGTGGAGATAGCGTAGTTGCAAGACTCAGCCGCCGCAGATTTTTCCTTCATGGGCTGATCGGCTGTCTGTGAGTCGGCTGCATTTGAACGCAAATCTGAACGCATACTGGTCATCCTATTATCGTTGAAAAAGTTATCTCGGCCATCACAAAACCCAGCGCTGCGGCCACCGTCACCATAGTTAGCAAAAGACTCCGAGAATCTATCGGCTGCTGAGCTGCAAGCTGTGGCTGCTTGAGCTGGCCATATCCTCGCAACTGCATCGCTTTATAAACGCGCTCCGATCGCTCATAGCTGCGAATAAGCAGTGTCCCTAACAAACCCGACAGCTGCAAGAGTGTTTTACCCTCTAGCCGAAACCACTGGCGGCGGAGACCAAAGCCTCGCAAACGCATAGAGCGCTGCATGGTAGAGAGCATATCTGCGGTTTCAAACAGGTAGCGGTAGGTGAGCAGAGTCATATCTGCAAGGAGAGTGGGGAGGCCGAGAGATCGCATCGCCCGCAACAGCGTCAAAAACGGCGTTGACCCCAGCAATACAAAGCCCAGTGTGAGAATAGACACAAACCGGCAAACCACTAGCACCGCCGTGATGATGCCTTCCTGACGCAGTGCCAGCGGTCCCCACTGCGCTAGCACCGTACCCCCAGAGGTAAAGGGTAATAACAGCACCACCATAAGAATAAACAATCCCGGATAGCGCAACCGTTTTAGCAAATAGCTTAACGGTAGACCGGAAAGACCATACAGCACCGCCACTACGCACAGCATTGGCAGCACAAGCGGTAAATGCTTCACCGCTGCAAAAGCAAACATCAACAGACTTAGGCTCAGCAGCTTGAGCCGAGGCGTCCAGCTGTGAAGTGAAGAGTTTGCCTCTACATAGGTTTCAAAATTTGCAGATGCCATAGCAACTTATCTCCCTGTCAGCAGTTCGGGCTTCACCCGCTGCAAAAATACTGCCAACATTGCGGTAAAGCCACCTTCTATAATCGCTAGCGGTAGATGCGCGAGGGTCAAATAGGTCACCGCCACCAGCTCCGTTTGCACATCAAATTCAGCAGATACCAGCGTCACCATCAGCACAAAAAAGATCAGCGCCGTTAACGCGAGCCCTAATGCACCCCCTAAAAAAGAAAACGCTCCAATTCGCCAAATAGACCCATTGGATTGCGAAAACGCCTGTTCCTTTGGCTCTAGCACAAATCTAAGCTGAAAAATATGGTAAGCCAGTAATGCTGGAAACCCCAGCATGCTTGCATTCACACCCAGTGTCGTCAGCCCGCCATGGCCAAAAAACATCGCCTGAAACAATAGCCCAATCAAAATCGCAGGCACTGCAAAGTAACCCAGCACCACGCCCAGCAATCCATTTAACAACAGATGAACACTTGTGGGTGGAATTGGGATAGAGATAGAAGACGCTACAAAGAAAGCCGCTGTCAACAAAGAGGCCTTAGGAATCTTGGCATTGGGATTGCCTTGCCGATTGATTTGCCGCAGAGAGTACCAGGTTAATAGGCCAGTGTTTCCATATCCAGCGATGCACACCTGGGCTGGCAGAAAGCCTTCAGAAATGTGCATTAATGTTGACCCCCAGAAGAACCACTGACAGAAACCGGATCGGCTGCGGTTCTGCTTACAGGCTGGTTGCTTACAGGCTGGTTGCTTACAGGCTGAGGTAAAACAGTTGGATCCAAAGCTGGTGTCTCTGTAGAAGACCTACGAGAAAAGAACAGCGCCGTACCCACAAAGCCCCAAACGATAGCAGCCATACTGAGCCACTTTTGCACAGGCGTGCTGGTCTTTACTGTTGGCGTGCTGGTAGCTACTGAGGCCTCAGCACTCCCTACGGCAAATGTTGTTGTTCCGCCATGACCGGCTTTTCTTACGGTGACTTCCCAAGCGCCGGGCGTTCCAGCCTCTGGTGCAAACAAATACCTACCCTCGGCATCAGTTTGTCCTTTTTGCCAGGGCGTTTCAAGATTGCCAGGCGAGTAAACCAAGACCTGAGCATCGGTCATGGGTTCACCGTTATCAAACGTTGCCGTAACCGCCACAGCCGTCTGTGTCACCTCGACCACTGTGCCGTGGGCACTGGCCGCAGGTGCGTGGCCCAGCCCAACCGCTAATAAAGCACCGAAAACCAGGCCATTAACCGAATCACTGACTGAACAGACAGAACACTTGTTCTTCGATAGATCGTTCGGCATTAGATCTTTGGACGCTAGACCATTTGACATTTGCCGGATTCTCGAATTGCTCATTAGCTTGCTGAAAATTAAGTTGTCATGATTAGCACGTCGGCGTCAGTGTGGCTGACTGCGTCTATGTTTCGTTTGTGATTCTTGCACCGCAGTGGCCTTCTCCCACATGTCCTAAGCTGAGTAAAGTCGCTTGTAAAGTCGCGTAGTTTTTCTCGCTAAGCTGTTCTTGCAGCCCTTGGCTATCTATTGTGAGCTGCCCTCCCTGCGATAGCTCAGCCAGCGGTTCAAAGCCTAACGCACCTAAATTAATCTTGTCAGTTTCAGGCGCTTCTACATCGCCGAACATGTGGTCAAAGTGGAAGGTAGCCTCTACTTCGGCGGTTTTTCCGTTGGTTAAGATCCCTTTACGTTCGTCGCCAATAAAGTCGCCGCAGGTATAAGCGATTTCATCTGCCAATCCAATCTCAAACGAAACCGCATCCGCATCCTTCGTCGCTGTCCCAATCAGCATAATGGGATAGCCCTCAGCCGGACCCGTCTGCGCGGGTACCAGCTGCCAAGCTAATTCGTTATATCGTCCACTCGGTGCATCTGCAAAATCTATGGCCTCGGTCGGGCCATTTCCCGCCGCTAAGTCTACCGTCACGGGCGATGCTCCGTACACGACAGACTGCTGAGGTTGTGTGCTTTCTTCCGGTCCTGCTTCAGATTCTCCCGCTTCAGTCAGCGGGTTTTGAGCGGCTGTGACATCGGTCATCGTCACGTACAAGTGGTCAAAATCAATCCGCCAGCCGTCTTTGCCGGTAAACCCATTGCGAACAAAGTCCTCACCATTTGCCTGAACCAGCAAAGTCCCTGTTCCGCTTGCCGCCGCATCACCATTAGGACCAGCTGTTCCGCTACAGCTAGAGAGCATCAGCAGCAGCAGCGGCATACAGGCCGCTATCTGCCTACACTGCTGTCGCTGAAAAAGTAAGCGGCATCGCTGTAGAACGTTGCTGTGTTGACTCATATTTATTGGGGTCAAAAGTCTGTTCACGATACTCATCACTGAGAAACAATATCTGCCTGAAATCATGATGACTATCTCCCTTCTTTGCAATGCCCTAGGGGGGTATCCTTTTACATCTTCAGCTTCTTGTTACGATTGGTGTTGCGCATAAAAATTAGCTAATTCAAAAGCTCGCACAGCATAAGCAGAAAAGCCCACTGGCTTACGTAAATCCTTATGTCAATTGGAGTCCGTGCCTTCGGTCAGTTCGCTATGCTGTTAGCACCTACTCATACGAGGCGTATCACACGCTTTTACTCACACGAAGCCTACTGGCTATTACCTCAAGAGTAGCTTTACGCAACTTCACTTAAATTATGCCGGCTTAACACTGCTTGTCAGCTTAAAACATGCCTTTAGTCCTGGCTGCTATTAGCCATTCTCACCACGCATTACATCGCGCATTACATCGCGTATTACTCAGTGAAGCCCTATCAAACCTCGCTCCATTCACATCAAGAGCATCCCCAGCAAAAGCAAGAGAATCCGCGACTAGAAAACACACCTACCGCCCCTAAAGGCACCAGAAACGACACCCAAAAAAGCCCTTCACCCAACCCTGAGGTGAAGCACGTGCTCGCAACGCCCGCACATCCACACCACGAGTCGCTGCATCAGCACATTCACAGTGAAGAATCACTACGAAAGCTTGTCAATCGGCTGTCGCGGCTAGAGGGCCATATTCGCGGCATTAAAACCATGGTGCAAGAAAATCGACCCTGCCCAGATGTGTTGATTCAAGTTGCTGCCGTTCGCGGTGGATTAGACCGAGTCGCTCGGTTGATTTTGGATGAGCATTTAAATGAGTGCATTACGCGCGCTGTCGACGAGGGAAATATTGCGGCAGAGGTCGATGCGCTCAAAGCCGCGCTGGATCGGTTTATGCCCTAAGGAAAAATGCACAGGAAACAACCCATCTACTCGCGCTTCGCGCATTTTCTTTGGCAACAACAACAGTTTTTATTCTCTCCTTAGTCACTAGCTCATGAAACACATCGCCATCGTAGGTGCCGGTCCTGCAGGCATCGCGACAGCCCTTCTGCTTGCTGAGCAAGGATTAAAAGTTACCCTTCTAGATCAAGAGCTTGAATTTGATCGCGTCTTTCGGGGCGAAGGGCTGATGCCCTCTGGGCTAGCAGCACTGTACGAAATGGGGCTAAAAGAGACTTTTTTCAGCATTGAGTCTCGGCAGCTAGACGCGTGGGACTTTTATGTGGGTGGTCAACAGCGCATGAGAGTGGTAGAGCCGGAGGAAAACGGGCTCGCAACACACATCATCAATCAGTCGGCGCTGCTGAAGGCCATGGTAGAAAAAGCCAACAAGCTGTCGAACTTTGAGTTTTGCCCAGGGTGGCAGGTGGTGGAGCTGCTGAAAGCTCAGCGTAAAAACGACCCGGTAGGTAACGTCATCGGTGTGCGTGCCAAAGCAAAGGGCAAAAACGGCGGACAGAGTAGAGACATTTTGGCCGATGCTGTGATCGCAGCCGATGGTCGCTATTCACGGCTGCGCAAGTTAGCAGGGCTGAGCCTTGACCAATCGCCTACTCAGTTCGATGTCCTGTGGTTTAAGCTTCCTGCTCCGCCCACGCTAAAAGCAGAAACGCCTTTTGTCGCCTGCCTTCAACCCGATCGACAGTTTGCCTTTTACCCCTCCTGGGATAACCGCATCCAAATTGGCTGGATTACCCAAAAAACAAAGAGCATCAAGACAACGCCCAGCGTTCAAGACTTAAAGAATCGAGATTGGATTGAAGAATTTGCCCTTGCCCTACCCTCGGACTTAGCAGCGCATTTTCGATCACATAAAAATGAATTGGAAGGGCCTATTTTTCTAGATGTGCAAGTGGGCTGCTGCGCGCAATGGAGCCAACCTGGACTGTTGCTGATTGGCGATGCAGCGCATCCTATGGCACCGAACCGAGCGCAGGGCATCAACATGGCCCTGCGAGATGCCATTGTGGTCGCTAACCACATGCAGCAGGTGGACAACCGCAATGGACCGGTGCCAGTTGAGGTATTTCAAGCCATTCAGGCGGAACGGCAGCCTGAAATAGAAGCGGTGCAAAAGATGCAGCTGGCTGAATGGCGTAAGGTGGCGTTTATTTCTACGCCGGGATTGCCCTATGAGGGATTTAAGGCGATCGCATCCCTATTCGGCCGCTTCAAGTTCGCCCAAAACATTTGGCTGCACGAGCAAGCGGGCCTGCGCAACGGCGTTTTACCCGTCAGCCTCAGTTTGTAAAGCATCCGGCCCAAATCATCGAAATATTCGCAATAGCCGATAAACTAAACTAACCGGTTTAGAGACTGTCCTGCCTATCCATGCAGCCTCTGATACTTTGCCTATGTTTAGGAAAAATCAGTATCGACTGTGATTGTTTCGTCTGCTGCGACGACAGCGGCAGAAACACCTATGAATATCTCTATTGATCACCCCTTTGACCGTTCACCTCGCCGCTTTGACCGTTCACATGGAGCGCATTCGCTCAAAGTACGCACCCTAAGCTGGATGGCAGGGCTGTGCCTCAGTGCGCTCATTCCCTTTGCTAGCGCAACCTCAGCTTCAGCGGCCGAACGCGTTACCCTCACCTATGGTTTTGTAGAAATTTCCACTACAGTAGACGCGCTGCAAAGCTATGCAGACACAGGCATTGCTGACCGAGAGCTAAATGCTTACCTCAGATTTTTGAGCACGGAGCAGCGGACTCAGTTTCGTCAGGCGCTCCAAGTTCGTCAAGACATCGACCACGTCCAAATGTCTCAGTTTTTGTACTCGGCGATTGGTGACAATATTTTGCGCGTGATGGGCAACATTATCCAAACCCAAGGTCGCCAAGATGGTGCCAAAGGGCTACGCGGCGCGCTGGTACTCGCCGCTGCCGAACCCGAAGGACTGTCTTTACTCAGCGTGCTAGACCAATTCCCAACAGACAACGTTCGCATCGACTCGCAGAGAGCGTTTCGCGCTTTTGGCGCACTGACAGGGTTGATTCAAGACACCGATCGGGCGATCGCAGCCATCCGTGCCCAAAGCGCTCCTGCTTCACTGATGCAAGCCAATGCGCCCACATTAGATGCGCTCTCTGCGCCAGGGCCCTATGCCGTCACTGCCGAAACCATCACCGTAGTAGACCGTGATCGGAATCGCGACCTCATTACCGATCTGTACTTACCTACCGACGCACCACCTGCGGGCATCATTGTGATTTCTCACGGATTAGCGGGCGATCGCAAAGGCTTCGTCACCGTGGCAAATCATCTGGCTAGTCATGGCTATGCGATCGCCGCCTTAGAGCACCCCGGCAGCAACACCGCTCGGCTTTACGACCTATTTCGCGGCGTGGCTAGTGAAGTTTCCGACCCCACAGAATTTAGCGATCGCCCCTACGACGTCTCCTATCTGCTAGACGAACTCACCCGTATGAACGAACCGGGCGATACCCTTGCTGGCCGCCTAGATCCTAATCGCATCGGCATCATCGGCCACTCCTTCGGCGGCTACACAGCGCTAGCCCTCTCTGGCGCACAGCTCGACTACGACACTCTACAGGCCAACTGCGACTCCATCGCCTTCATCTACGGCGGCGCGAATCCTTCTATGGCCTTGCAGTGCACAGCGCTGCTAGACCCAGCCCAGTTTGACGAAAATCTTCGTGACGCCCGTATCCAGGCCGTCATTGCCCTAAATCCTGTCACCAGCAGCCTATTTGGCCCAGAAGGCTTTGCCGAACTCGCCATTCCCAGCCTCATGGTTTCAGGCAGCGTCGACCCAGTGGCCCCGGCCCTACCAGAACAGATTCAACCCTTTACTTGGCTGAATGAAGGCGATCGCGCCGCCGAAGAGAGTAACCCAACTCAGCGCCCAGCCCACTATCTCGCACTGATAGAAGGCGGCTCTCACCTTTACGACCCGCTGGATATAGAGGGTGCCGATAGAGTTGCACTGGCAAACGGCCTCGTCAATGCCGACCCTGAGCTCGGCTACAGCTACCTCAAAGCACTTTCACTTGGCTTTTTGTGCGCCGAACTAGAGCAGGATCCTGTCTATCAAGATGCCTTTGACGATGCTTCTATTGTGCAGCTCGGTGCGCAGCCACTGCCGCTGTATATTGTGCGATCGCTCACCGCCGCCATGCTCAATCCGCCACCTGCACCAACCGAACCCCTAACACCACCACCTGTAATAGACGTTGCTCCCCCTCAGCCCAACCCATAGAATTAAAATGACAAAGTAAACAACCAACCCCTTTCTCTCGCCCACTTTTTGGTCGCGATCTGTTCTTATGAGTCTCAACGTCTACGGCATCCCCAACTGCGGCACCTGCAAAAAAGCCATGGCCTGGCTAGAAGAAAACGAAATCGACTACACCTTCATCAACACCAAAGAGCAGCCCCCGACTGAAGACATGATTCAACAGTGGGTCGCAGAGCTGACAGCACGGCCCATGCGTAACACCTCTGGACTATCTTACCGTGCACTTGGCGAGGAGAAAAAAGAATGGAGCGACGAAAAGTGGATATCAGCCTTTACTGAAGACGCTATGCTTCTCAAGCGCCCCCTTTTTGAAAAAGACGGCAAGGCCGTGATGGTCGGATTCAGGGCAAAGGAGGAACAGAAGATTGCGGCGCTATCGTAAGCCTAAAAGGCAAGGTTGTTCGTAAAGCGCTAGCTCGTCAAATTGCATATAGTGAGAACAGATGAAAAGTGATAATTATAGCCAGCACGCTGATACCAAGAATTTGCTAGAGAGTATGGTAGAAGTCATCGTTGAGATAGCTTCTCCTGATAAGATCATATTATTTGGTTCAAAGGCTAGAGGAACGGCTAGGGAAGATTCTGATTATGACTTTTTAATTATCGATGCTGAGCCATTTGATGGAGGGCGAAGTCGATGGCAGTCTGTGAGTAAATTAGGCAGGGCGTTAGCGAAGTTCAGAGTACCAAAAGATATTTTGCTGTACAGCGCTAAAGAGGTAGAACAGCGACGTCATTGGCAAAACAATGTTGTATCTTACGCACTAGAGGAGGGAAAAGTTCTCTATGAGCGAGCTTGATGAGGCAAAAACTCTCTACAGAGCAGCCATTAGAGATCTCAACGCCTTGCTCGGAATGCTTCAGGTCAATGATTTATTCGCTGATGAGATATTTGGGCAGCACGTGCAGCAAGCTGTCGAAAAGCTGATTAAAACATGGTTGTCGGCACGGGGAGAAAAGTACCCGTTGATTCATGATTTGGATACATTGCTTCAGATGTTGGAAGACTTAGGCTGTGATGTTAATGAGTACTGGGATTTAACTAGGTTCACTACGTTTGGAGTGCGGTTCCGATACGAAGATTTTCTCTCTGATAGTGAGTCAATCCAACGAGAAGATGTCATCGGACAGATTCAAGGCTTACAGACTCGTGTAGAAACGATATTGCAGTCTGCTCAGGCAGATGAGTCTGAGAATAAGACAGATGGAGAAGTCGAGTGACATCCCTTCAATGCTTCGCTAAATGCTGCACAGAGACACCTCCTTTCTCTTGTACGGGCGGATTGGTAGAGCTGTTAACTCACTGAATAGGAAGTGCTGACGTATTGTTATCACTATCGTTTGACGTAATCATATTCCAGCCGATGACAAGAAAAAGCACCACCATAGTCAACAGAAAAACTATGGCTTCAAAAAACCAGTGAATAATGCTGTTGTTCTCGACTCTAACCATAGGTTTGCAGACTACCGTACTCACCAGCTCGCGGCTACTTTCAGCATGTTTCATATACCCTGTGCAGTGTTCCCTCAGCGCAGTATTGAACAAGCGTCAGTGTTTTAGAATTCTCATAATACAAGCGGTAAAACCCTGTGCCCTTAGAAACAGCAGACATCATTATTATTGGCAGCGGCATTGGCGGACTGTGCTGCGGTGCGCTACTCGCTCACTACGGACTAGAGGTCACCGTCTGTGAAAGCCATACCCTGATTGGAGGTGCAGCTCATGGGTTCCAGCGTCAAGGTCATCACTTCGACTCTGGGCCTTCTCTTTACTCCGGTCTTTCCTACAGTCCTTCACCGAATCCTCTGCGGCAAGTTCTCGATATTATCGATGAAGATATTGCCTGGGCCAACTACGACACTTGGGGCTGCCGTTTGCCCGAAGGTGATTTTGACACTGCTGTTGGGGTCGATCAGTTCTGCGAAGTCCTTCAAAGTTTGCGCGGTGATAAGGCCGTGGCCGAGTGGCGAGAACTTCAGCGCATTATGAAGCCCTTGGCGAGTGCGGCTGTGGCCTTACCTACCGCTGCCGTTCGTTTCGACTGGGGTGCGGTTCGCACTGCTGCGCCCTTCGTTCCACATCTGCTACGCCATACGGCTAGCACGGTCAAACTCACCGGACCGTTCAGCAAAGTGATGGATGGTGTCATCACCGATGCCTTCGCTCGTAACTGGCTAGAGATGCTGTGCTTTTTGCTTTCTGGGCTTCCTGCTAGTAGTACTAGTACTGCCGAAGTCGCGTTTATGTTTGCCGATTGGTATCGCCCCGGCGTGCAGCTCGACTATCCCATGGGTGGCTCGGCGGCTTTGGTGGAAGCTCTGTCTCGTGGCATTACGAAGCACCAGGGGCAGATAAAAACGGATGCTCACGTTGAGAGCATCGAAATAGCAGAGGGCAAAGCGACAGGTATTAGGCTACGCAACGGAGAAACTATTCACGCTCGCAGGGCTGTTATTTCCAATGCTTCTATTTGGGATACGCTGCCGCTGATTCCAGAGGATGCACTGCCGAAACAGTTTGCGAAGAAGCGACAGTCGCTGCCGCCTTGCGATAGCTTTATGCATTTGCATTTGGGCATAGACGCAAAAGACCTGCCGTCGGATTTGGCCTGTCATTATATTGTGGTGAATGACTGGGATGTGGGCATCACCGCACCGCAAAATCTAGTTCTCATTTCGATTCCTTCTGTGCTGGATCCTAGCTTGGCACCAGAGGGAAAGCATACGATTCATGTGTATACACCAGGGAATGAGCCCTACGAGCTGTGGGAGCCCTTGAAGGCAGGGACGCCTGAATACAAGAAGCAAAAGGAAGTGCGATCGCAAATTATGTGGAAAGCCCTAGAACGCGTCATCCCAGACATCCGTACACGCACCACCCTAGCCCTCACCGGCACACCGCTGACCCACCAACGCTTTCTTCGACGGCATCGTGGCTCTTATGGGCCAGCAATTCAAGCAGGGCAGGCTCTATTTCCTGGCCCCAAAACGCCTATCGATAGACTGCTGTGCTGCGGCGACTCTACTTTCCCTGGAATTGGGCTACCGGCAGTGGCCGCTAGCGGCATGATGACAGCCCACACACTGATTCCGGTACAGCAGCAGAAAACAACACTCCGCAAAATACTCAATTAGAGCTGCTAAATCCAAGTTTTTTGGAACTAAACTACCTTGCAATCGTCCTCAACGTCGGTAACAGACCGAATCGCAAATAAATCCAAGGGTATTCTGCCCTTCAGCAAAAACACTACTGAAACGGCGTATATTAGTATTGTTTAGCTGCGCAAGCTCTGTAAGATTTCGGATTCGTTGACTATATGGCACAGGATAATGACAGTCGGTTTGCCATCGTAGCGACCTTGCTGGCCTTCGGTTTGGTAGGGGGCATTTCGCTTTTACTATGGACACTGACTGGCCGTGTAGATAGAGCCGTACAGCTCCAGTCCAACGGTGGCAGTATTGCCCTGAGCGAATCTTTGCCCGAAGCCGTCCGAGCTCGTGTCAGCGTAGGAGAACAGAGCCTATTCGATGCGGGTTCTGCCACAAAAGCAGAAGGTTTAGAGGCGATCGCAACAGGTGAGTTTGCCAACGCGGTCACCGTTTTCAACGCCGCACTCTCAGATAATCCTAACGACCCAGAAACCTTTATTTACCGCAGCAATGCCCGCATTGGTGGTGAGCGCGCCTATGTCATCGCTGTCGTTGCGCCCGCAGGGGATGCGAGCCCTATTGGACTAGAGATTTTGAGAGGCGCAGCCCAAGCCCAAGACGATATTAATAGAGGCGGCGGCATCGACGGTACGCCCGTACGTCTAATACTAGTCAACGATGGCAACGATCCTGAGACTGCTAAAACCATCGCCAGCAATCTTATCGAAGACCCTTCAATTCTGGGCGTAGTGGGCCACTACAGCAGCGACGTCACCCTAGCGACCGCTCCCATTTATGCACAGGGCGAACTCGTCACCATTACCCCTGTCAGCACAGCGGTTGACCTCTCCGGCATTAGCCCATACCTGTACCGCACCGTACCAACAGACAGCTTCGCCGCCGCTGCCCTCGCGGCCTACATGCTCTACTACCGCGAAGATCGTCAGGTCGCGGTGTTTTTCGATTCCACCAGCGAGCTTAGCGGCTCACTCAAAGATGAATTCAACGCCTTTGTAGCCGCGTGGGGTGGCGACGTGGTCAGCGAATACGACATGACCGACAGCAGCTTTTCACCCGACGTTGTCGAAGACGAAGAGGCTGATGTGCTGATGCTAGCGGCCAGCGCCGATACCTTAGAAGCGGCAGCGACGGTCATTAACGCCAACAGCGGTGACAAACCTGTCCTAGGCGGTGATGAAATCTACAACCGCTACATATTAGAAGAAACGGGCAGCGACTCCCAGTCGCTTACCGTTGCCGTTCCTTGGCATTTGCTCTCACGCGATACAGAAGCTGACTTTGTAAAGACATCTCGGGATTTGTGGAAAGGGGATGTGAGCTGGAGAACGGCTACTGCCTATGATGCGGTAATTGCGATCGCAGCCGGACTCACCGGAGACGCCAGCCGCGAAGGCCTCAAGGCCGCCCTCGACGATAACAACTTCAGCGTTGATAGCGCTACCGGCCCCATCAACTTTTTGCCATCAGGCGATCGCCGCCAAGTAGATAGACTCGTGCAGGTAGAAGCAGGCACCCGCTCTGGTACTGGCTACGACTTCGTTCCCTTCACGCTCGACTAGCGATCAACTAGCAATCACAGACACCTCAAATACTGCGCGCCACTACTAAGCTTCATCACTGGCGTGTCAACAGTAGGACACATACACAAAAGAATTTCTTTCCTTTAAATAGATTAAGAAAGGTAACCTCAAAGCCTTTGACAGAAGCAGTTTTATGAGAAAAGACGAGCAGTCGACTTACTCATAACAGGTCTAATCCCTTAGGAATAAGGCTTTTGAGTGATCCCAAAAGGCGGCTAAGCTTGTTATACTTGTTTACATAAATGTTTCAAAGCTTAATAGTTCGTCCTCATATGAACATCTCTTCCCTCGCCAATCTGGTTTTCAAGCCTAACGTCAGCGCAAACACGGCTTCTCAGACGACGCTTGCTATCGTCCGCGTCGTTCTCGGCCTGATGATGATTCACAACGGTCAAGACAAGCTCGCTGACATCGAGAGCTTCGCCCAGGCTTACGTTGCGTATCTCGGTCTTCCTTTCCCTATCTTCCTCAGCTACGTTGCAGCCTACACTGAGCTAATCGCATCACCTCTCGTGATGATTGGTTTGTTCACTCGCCCTGCCGCGTTCGGTCTGTTCAGCACGATGTGTGTTGCAATGTACCACCACATCAAGGTTGCAGGTCTCAGCCTCCCTTACCTAGAGCTTTCCGCTATTTACGCGGCTTGCTTCCTCTACCTCTCCATCAACGGTGCAGGTTTGTTCTCCTTCGACGCACTGCTTGCTAACAAAATCGACGCTAGCGCACTTTCTGCCAAGGCTAAGCGAGTAATGCGCCTAGAGAAAGCTTTCCAAGCAGAAAGCGTACAAAAGTCTGAAGTAACTGCGCAGTAAGCCACTACGGTTTAACGGTGCCTTCGGGTTCAAAAAGTCTTTTGGAACGGTCCTAGCTATCTCAGCTAGGACCGTTTTTTGTGATTGGATAAGATGCGCACCGACCGCAGCAAAACTAAGGCCAAACTTATACAGCCGTCAAATGACCTACATGCTATAGAGTTTATGGATATCTGACTATAAATATCTGACTGGGAGAAACTGACGCGTGCCATCCACTATTCCACTGTATTTCGTCAATGAGGCGCAAATCAAAAAAGACTATGTTCATCAGTCAGTATGGCTAGAGATGTCTGGGTTCAATGGCAAACCCGGCACCCACTGCCTTCTCCCCTCAAAAGACGGCGAGCTAGAGCGCGTCTTGGTCGGCAAACCAGAAACCTTTGATACCTGGACCCTAGGCCGCTTAGCCCAAACCCTCCCGGCGCAAAAATACACCTTAGCCGACGAGTTCGACAGCACAACAGTCACCAGGCTTTGTCTCGGCTGGACCCTCGGCCAGTACCGATTCACTCGCTACAAGCAGCTAGCGGATGCCCTCCCCGAGCTAGAATTTCCAGAAAGCGCAGACCAGCACTACATCACAGCTGCTGCCGAAGCAACATACCTCGTGCGTGATTTGATCAACACGCCTGCTTTGGATATGAATCCGCAGGCTTTAGCAGAAGCGGCGCAGCAGATTGCCGAACGGTTTGGGGCCGAGTGCAACATCACCGTCGGCGAAGCACTCGTAGAGCAGAACTACCCCATGATCTACTCGGTGGGTCAGGCCAATAGCCACTCCAGCACACAAGCGCCAAGGCTTATCGACATTCGCTGGGGCAACCCAGATGCGCCCAAGGTCACCCTCGTTGGCAAGGGTGTCTGCTTTGACACGGGTGGCCTCAACATGAAGTCATCAGCGGGCATGAAGCTGATGAAAAAAGACATGGGCGGCGCGGCGCAGGTGCTGGGCCTAGCCAAAATGATTATGCAGCTGAAGGTGCCCATTGCGCTGCGAGTACTGGTGCCTGCGGTAGAAAACAGCATTGCGGGCAATTCTACCCGGCCATCGGACGTACTCACCGCGCGCCAAGGAACCACCGTGGAAATTGGTAATACAGACGATGAAGGTCGCTTGGTACTTGCCGATGCGCTCACAGAAGCGAGCAGCGAATCGCACGACTTG
>ERZ1740052.381-NODE-381-length-15285-cov-6.111031_pt1 | contig 15285 bp, 13 predicted proteins | sample MGYA00581750_ERZ1740052 | MGnify/ENA primary metagenome ERZ1740052 (study PRJEB43018, sample SAMN04849743) | marine metagenome | isolation source: floating plastic debris | place: Pacific Ocean | collected 2008-08-30 | study: EMG produced TPA metagenomics assembly... | reverse complement strand
AGTTAATTTTAATTACTCCGGTTTTTGATGCAAGTATGTCAAATCCTGAAATAGAAAGTATAGCTGAAAAAGATCCAATGTTAAATGTATCGGGAATACTTTCTGCAAAAGAGATGTGTGCTAATGGTTTAGATTTAAAAGACAAAATCATTTCTCCTTTATATGGAACATTTAAAGGATTTCCTAAGACAGAGATTTATATTGGAGCATATGATATTATGTATCCAGATGCAAAAATTGGAGTTCAAAAAATGCAAGAAGAAGAGGTAAATGTAAAACTTACAGATGGAGCTAAAATGCCTCACATTTATCCGTTACTACCAGTTTTACCACAAGCAAAAAAAGCTTTACAGCAAATTATTGAAAGTATAAAAGAATAATGATGTCTTATGTTTTCTAAAATGAATTGTAAAAACATTGGCAATGTTTTAATATGTCTTAAAGCTTACAATTAGTAGTTTAGCTTATGCAGAAAAAGAATCTAATTACATTTTATTTTATTGTTTTTATTTTAGGAGTAAATGCTCAAAAAAATAATTATTGGAAGGATAATTGGAAGAAAATTACCATTACAGATGATTTCTATAGAGATCATGGAACTTCTTACAGTAAACATAATAGATGCGAAATAAATAGAGATTACGAGCTTCGTTCATTGATAAATAAAAACACTGTAATTACTAAAGTAAACCCTGTTTTAATAGATTCTTTGTTTATAGTTATTCAAACTCAAAAAAAGTCAAAACAGAATCCTCTACAAATGTTTAGTAAAGATTCAAATTGGTTGGTTAGCAATGCTGAAGAATTATGGGAAAAATATTGGTATAGAATAAATAAGAAGAAAAATGGGCAAATAGATTCTTTTGCTATTGCGACTATTAAAGATTACAGTAAAATTAAAAATTTAGTCTGGTCGATGCAGGGAGAAGGAATAGATGGAAACTTATCATTTGTAAGAGTCCAAATCTTAACAGAAAAAGATACGCTGAATATTACTTCTACTGGTAATTTTCCTTATATGCTTCCTTGGTATGTAGAAAATAGAAAGATTTACAATAGTGATATTTCAACAATACTATCTAAGATTATTCCTGACGAAGTAGAGGTGAATAAGGAAAAACTATTGGGAACTGATTTTAATTTTACACTTTTAAATCTTATCAATGAAAAATACCTGAAGGATAGAATAGAGTATATAAAATTTAAGAAGAAATATAAAAAACAATTCAAATATTTAGAGGAAGAGTTTGTTATTAAGAAAGCAGAAGAATCTTATATGTCTTCAATTGAATGGGAAGGTATCACGACAAAATCTTTGGAAATACAACTTTTAGATAAGAAAGGGTTTGATAATATCGAGTTTTATACCATATTTAATGCAAACTTTTTTTTAAATTCTCCTAAATCAATTATTCGGAACAAGGAAAAGTTACTTAAAGTTTTAGAAAATAATCCAGTATTTAAGTATACTGTCAATTGTGAAAATTGTGTAGGTGAAATTCATTGGGTGAAATCTAAATCATTTAGTAAAAGAGCGAAAAAACATTTTTTAGAAGATCTGATTGATCGAGGAATGGATAGAAATAAATATAAAGGTCGTTACAAAGATGCTGTTTTTTTTGAGTTAACAGAAGAAAGAGAATCTAATAAAAGCTTTTCAAGATGGGTTTTTCTGAAAGACGGAACTTTAATTTTATGGGAGTTGAAAGGAAACTATTTAATGAACTTGCCAAAAGAACTTGTTAAAGAAAAAGGTTTTGTGTGTTTAGAAATCAAAAAAGAAGAATTTGATGTTAAGTAGAGAAGAACAAAAACAATATAACCGTCATCTTATTTTAGAAGAAATAGGAGAAGAAGGACAAATAAAATTAAAACAAGCTAAAGTTTTAGTCATTGGGGCTGGAGGTTTAGGCTGTCCTGTTTTACAGTATTTAACAGCCGCAGGAATTGGAACAATTGGCGTTATCGATGATGATGTTGTAGATCAAACGAATTTACAGCGTCAGATTTTGTATACTATTGAAGACGTTGGAAAATTTAAAGCTGAAACAGCTGCAAATCGATTATCAAAATTAAATCCTTTTATCAATTTTCAGATATATAAAGAGCAGTTAACAAAACATAATGCGATTGAGTTATTTAAACAATATGATATTGTTGTAGATGGGAGTGATAATTTTCAAACTCGATATTTATCCAATGACGCTGCTGTAATTACCAACAAACCTTTAGTTTATGGTTCTATCTTTAAGTTTGAAGGTCAAGTAAGTGTTTTTAACTATAAAGGAAGTGCAACATATAGGTGTTTATATCCGACTCCACCAAACCCAAAAGATGTTCCTAATTGTTCTGAGATTGGAGTTTTAGGAGTTTTACCAGGAATTATAGGAAGCTTACAAGCAAATGAAGTACTTAAAATGATTGTTGGTTTAGGTGAGGTACTTGCAAATAAATTATTAGTGTTAGATGTGTTATCAATGCGTCAATTAGTGTTAAACTACAGTAAAACTGAAAGAGCTGAAGTAACTACTTTAGATGAAAATTATGAAGCATTTTGTGGAGTTACTATTATTGAAAATGAAATAACGTTAGAAGATCTAAACGAAAATAAAACAAAATACAACTTGTTAGATGTTCGTGAAAATTGGGAGCGTGAACAACATCATATTGGCGGGCAACATATTCCATTAGGAGAATTACCTAATCGTTTTTCTGAAATCGATACATCGAAACCAGTAGTTGTGTATTGTAAATCAGGAATACGTAGTGCCAGAGCTATCGATTTTTTACAAGAGCAAGAATTACAAGGAAACTTTATTAATTTGAAGAATGGACTTTGAAAAAATGAATTAATTTCTATTCCAGAAAAATCTTTATCATACGAATGGATTTTATATATTTAAACTCCAAAAAATGTAAGACTTGAAATTAATTAAACAAAAAACGCTATACTTCTCAGAAGGAAAGTCAGATAAAGTTTATGAGGTAGATTTATGTGAAAGCCAAGATTTGTTCGTGGTTAATTTCAGATATGGTAGAAGAGGTGTAAACTTAAGAGAAGGTACAAAAACTGTTTTTCCTGTGTCTCTAGAAGAAGCAGAAAGTGTTTTTTCTAAATTAGTTGAGAGTAAAGAAAAAAAAGGATATTCAGAAGATTTAGGAGCTGTTAAAGAAGTTCATAAAGAAGAGAATACAATACAAAAAGATACGATTCTTAAGTATCTTAAACAAGCCTTGTCAGGAACTTATACTCGAAGTTGGAAAGTTTCAAAAATAATTTCTCGAACTACAGTACTTCAAATTAAAGAAGCAGCTCCGTTAGTAAGTCAATTTATCACATCAAAAGATGAATTTGAACAGCATAATGCAATAGCGGCTTTAAGTCATTTCGAGGTTTCCGAATACACATCAACGATTTTAAAAGTATTAAAAGAAAAGAAATTTCAAACAATAACAGGAAGAATAGCTAGTGCATATATTCTGAAATTTGGAAGTGCTTCTGAAAAAGAAGAACTTCATGAACTAGTTAAAGAGTACATCACTTCAGAACAAATTCAAAATTTACCTATGCAACTTTTAGGTGAAAAGCCTAAGGATCAAATGTTATTGTATTATGCATATTTATTTTCTTACAAAGAAACTGTTTACCGAGAACAATTATATTCAATTGTAGAGCAGCTACCATTAAAGGTAAATACATTTAAGTCTATTAGATATATGTACAGAACTTCTGTAATTACTGAAGATGCAATGTTCTTTGGATTATTATCGAAACGAATGGCAGTAAGCAACGCGGGTTATACATCAGATTATTTTTATGTAGGAAATCAATGGGTTTCTGCTCAAGAAGAAAAACAAAAGAAAAACCCAGGAGTTGCCTTTTCAGGAAAAACGAAGCAATATTTTATTAAGAATAGTTACAAGAAAATATATAATTTAAGTATTGCAAAAAAAGAAAGTTATGTGAAATTCGCGACTGGAATGCTATGTGCTTTAGATGATGATAATGATCGTGTTAGTGAAAGAGTAGATTATAACTATAATTACAATTCAGAAACTAGACGTTACGAAACAGTGAAGAGTTTTTATCCAACGTATTCTAACTACTTAGGATTAATGTATGTGTTGTATGGAAATTCAAATAGATTTAGTGATCAACATCAAATCTTTTTCTCAGAAGAAGAAAAAAATACAGCTTCCAGAGAAGAAATTTTCCCTGAATTATGGAATGATAAACCAGAAGAGGTTTTATATATTTTAGTGAATGCTAAAAGTACTATTGCTATTAATTTTGCATTACGTATAATTAATGATAATCCGAGTTTCTTAAATTCAATTTCTAATGAAAATTTATTGAAACTGTTACAGCATTCTCAAGAGGAAGTATTAAATCTAATAACTTCTTTTTTAGAAGAAAAATATAAAGAAGATAAGCCTGAAAACGTAATATTAATTAATTTATTAAAGTCTAAAAATAATAAAGCAATAACACTAGCTTTAGGCTGGTTACAGAAATTTGAAACTACATATTTGTCAGATGTTACTTTTATAGTAGAATTATTACATACAGATGAGGTAAGAGTAATTAATTATTTATCTGAATTATTTATTGAAAAAGTGAAGTATGAAAATAAGATTGCATTAGCTTCATTAAGTGCTTTATTTGTAATACCATCAAATTTCTCATATTTATTTTTAAATCAGATAAATGAATTAATAGGGAATACTAAATTCGGAACATTAATTGAAAATATAACTAAAGAGAAAATTATAGAATTAGCAAGTTCTAGTTCAATTTCTAATAAACTCTTTGCAATCAATTTAGCTAAACACGCTAATGTTTCTGTTTACGAATTGTTTAAAGATACTTATAGCGAGTATATTATATCAGATGATTCAGCTTTAAGAAAAGCAGGAGTAGAAATTCTAGCACACTTTCCAGATGTCTTTTTATTAGAAAATAAACAGCATTTAGTAATGTATTGTTTTTCTGAATATGAAGAAATAAGAAAAGCTATTCAACCAAGTATACATAAGCTTGTAAAATTAGATGGCGTATTCAAAAAAAGTTTATTAAATCAGTTGCTTTTACAGATCTCAGAAGCAGAAGTGTATGAAGGAATTCATCAAAATAGTTATGAGTTATTAATTGATATTTATGGCGAAGATTTAAAAGAACTTTCAGAGAAACAGTTAATAGAGTTAGTCTTATCTAAATATGAATTTGCTCAGAAATTAGGAACTCCTTTGTTTCAAAAAAGAGTGTCGTTAAGCACTTTAGAAATGAGTGAAGTAATCCGTCTTTCAGATAGCGATGTAATTGCTGTTAGAAAGTTGATGTATGAATATTTCGAAAAAAATATTCCAAGAATTAATTATGAGTTAGAAACTTCATTAAAAATATTTAATTCTAATTGGGAAGATGTTGTAGTATGGGCATGTGATTATTTCGATAAACATATAGATACTAAAAATTGGACAGTAGATATGTTGGTTTATGTATGCGATCATGTTAAAGAACGTGTGCAATCTTTTGGAAGAAGTTTAATAACTAAACATTTTTCAGAAGAAAAAGGATTGCCTCTATTATTGAAACTACAAGAGCATCCAACTAAAGAAATGCAATTCTTTGTAACGAACTATTTAAAAGAATACGCAACAGATAATGTTCCAGTAATTTTGAAGTTAGAGAGTTATTTTAAGACAACATTATTTTATATCAATACTAACAGGTCTACCAAAACAAGAGTTTATTCTTTTTTAGAACAAGAATCTAAAAAATATAAAGAAGTTGCTTTAATGTCGGTTCGTATTTTGATATCTATTTTAGGGTCTAAAACAATTACAGATAGAGATTATATCTTAGATATTTTGTTAATGATAACGGAGACTTATAACGACGTAGAAGTTCCGCTAACAATAAAAGAAATTTAGAAAAAGAATGAAGTTTAATTTTAAATATAGCGGTAATAGTTCTGTTCAGAATAATGCTTCGTCAACAGGAGTAAGTTTTGCTCCAGATGTGTTAAGAGATCCAACTTATTTTGTAGGTACTCTGGATAAGAAAATTCCTTTTAGAGAAGCTATTTCAGCTTTACATCATGTCGTTACAGCAGATTTTAATTTTCAACCTAAAGATAATACCGAATATTTGGCATGGTTAAAAAGCCAAGAGGATATATGGGTAGCAGAAGCTTCTGCAAATTTGGTTTCTGTAAAAGAAGAAATAAAGAATTTACAAGAGCAATTAAAAGAACTGCGCTCTAAACGAGATGTAATTACTAAACCGTATTACGAAGCACAACGAAAATATTTTAAATATTTATTTGTAAGAGATTATGCAGCTTGGTTTGTGTTAGATCCTGTGATTACTGTTCATCCAGATCAAATTTTCTTTGAGTGTTTTAGTAAAGATGAATCGGTTTATGGAAAGTTATCTTGTGGCTATGATGTATTTAATTCGATAAGTGATTTTAAATGCGGAACAACAAACATTGACTATTCCAAGAAATTATATAATGAATTTCAAAAAATAAGAACATATAAAGAAACGAACTTTAAAGTAGATCCTGGAGGATTTGATGTGCAAACGACAGGTGAAACCGCTTACAGAGAAGTAAAAATAGATTTACCAGATAGCTGGGTAAGAGGATTTTTACAAGTAAGTACTGCAATGACGAATGATAAAGTAACTTTTGATTTGCATCCTATAGATATAACTAATTTTATATCAGTTTTAAAAAGACATAAAGAGAAAACAGGACCAAGAGCTATAAAATATGTTTTAGAGCCAGGTAAACCAATTGTGGCAGTTTTTGAACCGTGGAATATAGAGATTGTATGTTCTCAGTCTATATATACAGGTAATGAGAAACATGAAATAAGAGTTTGGGGAAGAAGAAGAATAACGTTACTTGAGCGTTTATTACCTATTACAAACAAGTTTACTGTTCACTTGTTAGGAACAGGTATGCCTTCTTTTTACATAGCACATTTAACTAATGAAATGTATTTTACATTAGGATTATCAGGTTGGACGGCTAACGATTGGACAAAATCTACAAGTCTAGATTTACTTTCACCTAGGCAGAAAGTGCCAGCGGCCACTATGCAAAGTATTTATTTAGCTTTACGTAAAGATTGGTTCAATACATCTCATAAGCTAACGGAAAATTTAGGAATAGATAAATTTTCAGTTCAACAGGCGTTACAAACTTTTACACAAGCTGGAAAAATCGTTTATGATTTAAAAAATCAGGTTTACCGAATTAGAGAACTTAAGAGAGATGGAATAAATATTGAGGAACTTCGTTTTTCAAGTGAAATTGATAAAGAGGCATACCGATTAATGGAATCAGGAGCTGTTAAAAATTTAAAAGTAGAAGAAAGTAGAAAAATTAAAATAACAGCTACTGTTGATAATCGTTACGATACTAAAGTTTTTATTAATAATGACTTACAAATAGATGACGCTTCATGTACATGTAGTTTTTACTACAAAAATAAGATGACAAAAGGACCTTGTGAGCATATTTTAGCTACAAGAATAACATTTGATAAAGATTAATTAATATATTTAAACCTTGGTAGTAATAAGATAAAAACCTTGCAACCCGATTGGTGTATCGCCAATCTTGCACACAGATACCGAACGCGTCACTGACTCGAACTTAACTTGTGAAATAGGTACTATAGTACCATTTCCGGTTATACTTCTGCGAAGTGAAATAGTACTATAGTACCTATTTCACTGGAGTTGTTCAATTCAGTCTTTAGAATCGTACGAAGGGAAACTAAAAAATACATCTTATTGCTACCTTTTTGTTTATGAATAATTCAGCTACGAGAAAACAAGAGATTTACGATAAAATCAAAGAATCATCGAAAGATGAATATATACTTTCTGAAATGAAACGTTTAGGTTTCTGGAAAGAAGGAAGTGTAGATTTTGAAAAAGTGAATGCGTTTTTAAAAGAAGAAAGAGAGCTTTCTAATAAACTTCGTAAGTTAACCAGAGAACAAAAAATTCTTACAGATACTGAGGCTTTTATTGCTAGAAAGCATTCAGAACGAAAGAAATTGTCTAAAGAAAGACAGAAGGAAACTAAGTTAAGAAGAGAAGAGTTAAGGAAAGCAAAAGCTGAAAAATGGAAACAAACCAAAGAAGAGGATATTATTTATTTGGGAAAAGGTTTTTCTCATCAATTAAATCATACTGATTCAAATGTTGATAGGCTTAATAAGAATGGATTACCAATATACAACTCGGTTAAAGATTTAGCCAAGGCTATGGGGATTTCTGTTAATGAGCTTAGATTTTTAGCTTTTTCGAGAAAGAATTCAAAAATTTCACATTACAAGAGATTTAAAGTAGCTAAAAAAACAGGAGGCTTTAGGTTAATTTCTGCTCCAATGCCTCGTTTAAAAAAGGCGCAACACTTTATTTTAGAAAATATTTTAAATAAAGTAACGGTACATGAAAAAGCTCAAGGATGTGTTCAAAAAAAATCAATAGTTAGTAATGCTGCTTTACATGTGAATAAAGCAGTAGTTATAAATCAAGATCTTCAAAACTTTTTTCCATCAGTAACATACAATAGAATTAAGGGAGTATATAAATCGTTAGGATATTCAGAACAATTATCTGTTGTTTTTGCATTATTATGTTCAGAACCAAAAATATTAGATATTAGTTTGCTTGGGGAAAATTATTATACGCAACGAGGCGATCGTTACCTACCTCAAGGTTCTCCATGTAGCCCAGCTATAACTAATATTTTATGTAAAAAATTAGATTTTAGATTAGACGGGCTAGCTAAAAAATATGGTTTCACTTTTTCTCGTTATGTAGATGATATTACGTTTTCAGGTGATGTTGAACAATTTCCAAATATCACAGCAATTTTAAAATATTCTAAAAAAATAATTAGAGAAGAGAATTTTAAATTACACCCCGACAAACTTAGAGTGATGAAACAAAATCAGAGACAAGAAGTAACTGGTATTGTTGTAAATGAAAAAATAAATATTAATAAAAAATCTCTAAAAAGATTTAGAGCTTTATTATTTCAAATTGAAAATGAAGGTTTAGAGGGGAAAACTTGGAATGGTGGAGCAAATGTTCTTGCTGAAATAGATGGTTTCGCAAATTATATTTATCAGGTAGATAAGTTGAAAGGGGAAGTTTATAAAGAAAGAGTCAAAAATATTTTAAATAAATATGAATATAAAGAACAACATAAAGCCAAGTTTGTAAAAGAGAAAAAAGATTCTAGATCTAAAATTGGAAGTATTTTTAAGAAGATAAGTTCTTTTTTTAAAAAGTAATCGATTAAGTTAGTCCAAACGAATAGTATCTTTTATCCTAAAACAACGTTCAGAACCTAAAAAATTAGGATCTCCAAACTCTTCAGACCAAAATCCATCTAGTATATCTTTCGTTAAGCATCGATATACTGCTACACCTTTATAAATAGAAGAGTCGTTCCCTTCGTATTCAAAATTTATAACTAAGATATTATCTTTAAAAAATCCGATTCCTCTTTGTTTTTGATCGTTGTTGATTGTCCAATCTGCTAAAACCTTTTGATAATCATTTAATTTTAAAGTTAAAATACCTTTATAAGTTGAATCACTATCATTTTGATTTGAACCAATAATAGAAAAATTCCCAACAAGATCTTTTACAGTCATATTTATTGAATAAAATAGATGGCAAATATAACGACCTATATTTAGATCTGTTTAAAGAGTGTTTATCCCCTTTTATGGGGGTAAAACTGTAATTAATCTTTAACATATGTTAATTCTATGTGAAAAAAGCTATATTCAAACGTAAATAAATCTAAAGTTGATATTATGGCTAAAAACATTTACTTCTCGTTATTTTTCATTGCATTTAGTGTATCAACTTTATTAGCTCAAAATGGAGATAAAAAACAAATTAAGAATAGAAATAATATTTCAGATTCTATTAGACCAGAATATATTTTAAAAATTAAGTTAAAAAAAGTTCCTGATAGTAAAAAGGTAGTAATTACTTCAATAAAATATGAAAAGAGACAATCTCAGATATTTAAATTACTATTAGCACAAAAAGAAAGAATAAAAGAATTAGAAAAGAAAAATAAAGTATACCAGCAGTAGATTAAAAAACTAAAAGAATTACTTTTGCTGGCATGAAACAAACTACCAATACGATTCTAATGATTCGTCCTATTGGTTTTAGGATGAATGAACAAACGGCAGTAAATAACTATTATCAAAAGGTATTAGATAATGTTTTGCCGTCTACAGTTAACGCAAAAGCACAACAAGAGTTCGATAATTATGTAGAGAAACTAAGAAGTTACGGAGTTAACGTAATTGTTGTTTCTGATACTGACGATTCAGACACACCAGATTCTATATTTCCTAATAACTGGATATCTTTTCATCAAGATGGAACAGTAGCCTTGTATCCAATGTTTGCTGAAAATAGAAGATTAGAGAGAAGGGAAGATATATTAGAGGTTCTTGAGGAACAAGGATTTGTAATCGAAAATGTTGTTGATTACACTTCTGCAGAAGAAGAGCAAGTGTTTTTAGAAGGAACAGGAAGCTTATTGTTAGATAGGGTGAATAAAAAAGCATATTGTGCTTTATCACCTAGGGCAGATGAAGAATTGTTTATAGAGTTTTGTGAAGATTTTGAGTATACACCAGTGGTGTTTACAGCAAATCAAACCGTAAACAATGAAAGAAAAGCAATTTATCATACTAATGTTATGATGTGTTTAGCTGAAACTTTTGCTGTGATTTGTTTAGCTTCTATAGATGATAAGAAAGAAAGAAAAAATGTTGTTAAACATTTAAAGGAAGATGGAAAAGAAGTAATAGACATTACAGAAGCTCAAGTGAATAACTTTGCTGGAAACATGTTACAAGTAAAAGGGAAAGATGAGGAAAGATTTTTAGTAATGAGTCAAGCAGCTTTTGATTGTTTAACTAAAGATCAAGTAAACAAAATAGAAAAACATTGCAAAATTATATCTAGTTCTTTAGATGTAATTGAAGGCTGTGGAGGTGGAAGTGCCAGATGTATGATGGCAGAAGTTTTCTTACCAAAACAATAAACAAATAAAAATCCGCTTTAATAGCGGATTTTCTTTTTCAGTAGATGTTAATTTTAGTGTATTTCAGATATTAATGTGACTTATGAATAAAAATGGTGTCATATATAGTGTAATTAAAATTTATAACTATGACACTAAAAATAAAATTAATATCAGTTTTAATGTTTTCACTATTAATAGGAATGAAAACTGTAGCTGCTCAAAAAGTTGTAGTTAAAAATGGAGTAGAATACTTAGAAAATGAAGATGCATCAGAAGATTTAAGTTCTATAGAAGCACCTAGTCAAACATTACATATTAAAGTAAAGAAAAAGAAAAGCAAAAAAGTGATTAGTTCAGCTACTATTGAAAGTATTAAGAAAGTATCACAAAAAAGAAAAACAGTATTACGATTTAGAAAAAAAAGAGTAGTTAAGTCATCTAAATGCTATAAAGAGACTGAAAACAACTGTAAATCAATGAAAAAGAAAGGTGAGTAATTTTATAGAGTTCGTTTATAGACCTTTTTTAAATTTGAACCATTCATCGATACAATAGTGCGCTTTATCGATATTTACTTTTTTTATGGCGATTTTTTTCGTAATTTAGATGTATTCCCAAATTAATGAATTATGTATGCTAAAAATCCCCTGTTATTAGTAGTAATCATTTTACTATTCATAAATTCCCAAGAAGCTTTTTCTCAAAAAAAAGTAGTTGTTAAACATGGTGTAGAATACCTTGAAGATTCAGAAGAAGATGGAGGTTTAAACTCGATCACAGCACCTTCTAACACAGTTACAGTAAAGGGAAAAGCCAAAAAGAGTAAGAAACTAAGTAAGGAAGCATTAGCTATTAAAAAGTTAAGTAAAGCTTCACTTAAAAAGAAAAAATTAAGATTTAGAAATAAGAGAAAATCTGATGCAAATAAATGTGTTAAAGATGAAAAAAAGAAGCAATGCGATTCATCTAAACCAAAGAAAAAATAAATTAAAAGCTACCATAAGGTAGCTTTTTTTGTTTAAAGGGGGCTGTTTAGGATGAAAACTAAAACCATTCATCGATACTAAATTTCCATTCATCGATCTTACTGTAATCTGCTAGAGACTTAAAGTTACATTTAAGTATGTGAAACAATAATCAAAGAAAGATGAGAAGAAAACTACATTTCAGAAAGATCGTACTAATTTTAACTTTAAGTATTGGAGTTGGTAATGCGCAAAAAATAATCCAAGAAAATGGATTGGAGTATTTACAAGATAAAACTCAAGAAAGTATTAATAGTGTCGATCGACCTTCTTTCGTGATGAATGTTAAGATAAAAAAAGTAAAGCATTGTAAAAAAGACGTTCTAGTCAAAATTGAAAATATATACGAGCGAAAAAATGAAAAAGTATCACTCAGATATAGAAAAAAAAGAAAGTCCAATTTAAAAGATAAAAAATAACAAACCAAAATATTCTTAAAAGCCACCTAAATGGTGGTTTTTTTATTATGCTAAATCCATTGATTTTATTAGGACTAGGGGTTTGATATAAGAAAAACTTATTCTTTTTTGTAAAGTTATTGAGAATTGTGAGACTACTATAATAAGCATGCTGACATTAAATAATTAGAAGTTTAACCAGATAAAAGTTAATTATTATGAACTCAAAAATTAAAAATATACTAATTCCCCTAGCAGTAGTATTAGTTTTAGGTATTCAGCAATTGAAGGCACAAAAAGTAACTAAAAGTAATGGGATAGAATACATAGAAGATAATTCTACAGATGATTTAAGTACAATTAAAGTCCCTGAAAAAAAGACTGTCAAGTCAAAAAAGATTACTAAGAATAAAAAGTTAAATAAAAATATAAGAACAATAGCAGATCTACAAAGAATCGTACAAAATAAAAAACGATTAAGATTCAGAAATAAAAGAAGAACAGAAAATAAATGTTACAGTCACACAGATGAAACTTGTAATACAAAAGAATAAAAAAGAGCACCCTTAGGTACTCTTTTTTTTATTTTAATGCTTTCTCAATAACCTTTCCTGTCGATCCATTTGGAAATTCAATTCCTAACAAATTAGAAATCGTAGGTGCAATATCAATCACTTCAAAATACTCTTTAGAATTTCCGTTTGAGATTCCGTTTCCATAAAATATAATAGGAACATGAGTGTCATATGAGTAACCAGAACCATGAGTAGATCCCTTCTTTGGATATATAATTGTAGAAGGATTTGGAATTAATAAAACATCTCCCGAAAATTTCTGGTTATACCCATTTTGTAAATGACTTAAAATACCAGAGTTAAATTGAGTGTTTTGCAAAGTTGAAGCCGTAATAGATTTATAAATTCCTTTGTAATTAATCACATTTTCACTAATCACTTCTGCTACTTCTTTTACAGTTAGTTTTTTCTTTTCGATATTTTTTTTGTTAAGGAATATCTGAAAATTAGATATATTTTCAATGAAGTCGTTAGACTTAAAATATTTTTTAGTAATGTCATTTACGTAGTCTAGAAGTTTTTTTCCGCTTAAATAATTTGCAGGGATTTTCACTGATTTTAAATAGTTAGGAACTTGAACTGCGGCATGATCTGCAGTTAAGAAAACAGTATAATTATCTTTACCTACTTTTTCATCTAAAAATATTAATAAACTCTCTAGTTCTTTATCAAATCTAAGATATGTGTCTTCAATTTCTTTTGAATCAACTCCGAACTGATGTCCAACATAATCTGTAGACGAGTAACTTAAAGCTAAGAAATCAGTATGTTTACCTTGTCCTAATTTTTCTCCAATTATGGCAGCTTTAGCAAAGTCAGTAGTTAAAGAGTTTCCTGCAGGGATAGCTTTTATAATGCTATAATTGTTGTTTTTACTTCTTAAGTTCGGAATATCATGAGGAAAAACAGGGCGCTTTTCTCCTTTAAAAGTTTTTTCAAAATTATTATCGTCAGCAATACTTTCAGTATAAGTACTAATATCATAAAGAGTTTCCCAAGGTTGTTTTAAATATTCATCGGCTTTACCAGAAGTATTAAAATCAGTAACCCATTTTGGTAATTCATTCATGTAAAAAGAAGAGGTAATCCATTCACCTTTACTACCACCATCAAACCAATATGCTGCATTAGCAGTATGTCCGGCAGGTAAAATAGCAGAACGATCTTTAATACCGATTCCTATAGTTTTACCTTGCATGTTTTGAGCTAATCGTAATTGATCAGTAACAGTTGTAGTTAGCATTCTGTATGGAGATTTTTTACCTCCATCACCATCGTTACCAACAGTTTTATAATTACTGTCATCAACACAATAAATCGATTTTTTTTCAAATTTATCGTACCAGTTGTTACCAATAATTCCATGATTATTAGGAGTTGTACCTGTGTAAACAGAAGTATGACCAACAGCTGTATATGTAGGGATGTAATTAAAATGGGCATTTTCTAAGGAGAATCCATTATTAACTAATCTTTTAAACCCACCGTTGCCATATTTACTTTCAAAACGAGTTAAATAATCGTAACGCATTTGATCCACAATAATACCTACAACCAATTTAGATTTATTAGTTGAATTATCTTTTTGTTTTTCTTTTTGATTACAACTAAAAAACAGAATAGATAATGAAAATATAATAGGTTTTAAATAATAATTCATTGTTTAAATTTTGAAGAGCAAAATTAAATAATTCATTAATAAAAATAGAGATTTAACTAGGCGTGTTAATGATTTTTTAATCTTAGGTTATAATTTATACAAATGAATATTCTTTAGTACATTAGCAAAATAAATTGTATTAGATGAATTATATCGAGCATGTTGGTAAGTATTTTATGATGCTTGGTCAGGTTTTTAGAGCTCCACAAAAGTTTCGAGTTTTTTGGGAAGCTTTGTTTAGAGAAATTGAAGAATTAGGATTAAAATCTATAGGTATAATTGCATTTATATCTTTCTTCATAGGTGGAGTAATAGCCTTACAAACAGCTTTAAATATTAGTGATCCTTTAATTCCGAAAATGTTAATTGGTTTTGCAACTAAAAGATCTGTTATTTTGGAGTTTGCTCCAACTTTTTGTTCTATCATTTTAGCAGGAAAAGTAGGTTCTTATATTACTTCAAGTATTGGAACAATGCGTGTTACAGAACAAATTGATGCATTAGAAATCATGGGAGTTAATTCTTTAAATT
>ERZ1740052.380-NODE-380-length-15303-cov-10.753082_pt1 | contig 15303 bp, 11 predicted proteins | sample MGYA00581750_ERZ1740052 | MGnify/ENA primary metagenome ERZ1740052 (study PRJEB43018, sample SAMN04849743) | marine metagenome | isolation source: floating plastic debris | place: Pacific Ocean | collected 2008-08-30 | study: EMG produced TPA metagenomics... | reverse complement strand
AAACCTCACCCCCTTCCCCTCTCCTTCCGCCAGGAGAGGGGTGTTCGTAGGATGGAGTAAGGTAATTTTTTTATTTAAAATAACTTGATTCAAAATTAATTAAATAAAAAAATTAGTGTTAAGCAACATAGATGTAATAGCAGAAAAATCGTATTTAATTTATTGCAACTAAGCTTTGTGCTGCCCTTAAATCCCAAAATTAAAGCCCACGCAGGTGGGCTTTGTAATTATAGCCCCAGGCTTACAGCCTGCGGGCATTTCAGATATTTGATTTAATTTCTAAACCCCTGAAAACAACACCGTCAAACCTATACCTAAAATAATCGACAAACCACCGACAACGAAAGACCAAAAACGGTGATAGCTCTTAACAACGGTACCATTTTCACTTTTTAATTCGATTAAATCCATCCACGGCATTACACCACGACGAAACCAACCAACAGAAGCAACATTCATATCAATTAAGCTTTCTACGCGCTTCATTCCAAATAAGAAATTACCAAGAGATCCGAATCGAGAAGCATAGCGCAAATAAAGCATTCCGCTAGGATCTTGTATTTTCAAATCGGAACCAAATTTATAGCCAGCGTCACCTCTTCCGATTAATTTACCTTCAAGCTTTGCAGGTTTACCGCGTAAAGGACTAGCATAAGGATCTGACATTAAAGTGAGAACGTCTGTTTCTGCTGCTTTGGCGTAATTGGGATACATTACAAAGGCTTTAACCAGTATTCCAATTCCCAAACCAATTAACGGAAAACCAAAAACACCGAAATATTGTGCGCCAGAAGCGAAAATGATAACGGCAATGGCAATACCAGCAAAAAATCCAATAGTTTCGGCACCATAAAGGAAAATATCTGAGACAAAACTACCGTAAAGCTTCTTCTTATTTAAATGCTTGCCTTCCCCAACAACTTTACCCATATCGAATTCGGTTTCTAAACCCAATTGCTCGGCATAGGTACTCAAAGCGCGGACTCTTTTACCTGTCAGAGGGTGAGTTGAACTCAATTCCATCCACCAACCCCAGGGATTAAACATATCCCAGAGAAATACTCGACCAATTTTTTCAGGTTGGGAAGCGATGCGGTAAGCATTTCCTGTAGTCGCTGCGGCTTTAGCATCGTAAATACCTAAAGCACGTGTTCCTTCAATTAAACGACTGGGTTCTTTTGCTCTCGATCCTTCTTCGATAATTCCGTAAGCTATCTTTACCAAAGCCCGCGATAAACCATTGGGATTTCCCGTAACTTCTGCTGCAAAATGATCTGCAAAGTATTCTCTAGTGCGAGAAAGATACAGTAATAGATAAGTACCAATAAAGTAAAAAATGTATGCAACTAATGAAGCTGTTTTCGCTGCATCTGCAAGTTTGTTATCACCCATACTACGCATTATTGTTCTAGCAGTGGTGTAAATCAAATAGCAAATTTGTACCAAAGTTGAAGCCACAGTCATTACCGCAAAGTCCCAATGGACAATGTGTCCGAGTTCGTGAGCGTAAACTGTAGCAACTTCATCATCATCAAGATAAGTAAAAAGACCTCTACTTACGACCAATCGAGCGCTGTTAGGTAATGAACCGTAAGTAAAAGCCGTGGGGTTCTCGTCTTCAATGATTCCCAGACGCGGTGTTTTGATTTTCTTCTGTTGACAAACCCGACGAATTACTCTAAGTGTGTCCGGACTAAGATTTTCAATTTCTGCTAATTCCACCCAACGAGTTTTGTACAGCCAGTTTTGGGTTAAATCCATTAAAAACGGAGATAGGAAAAAAGCTGCAACGTTGAAAAGTAGAGTAATGGCGATCGAAATTCCCAAACCTAAAATTGGATTCTCGCTATCCGCAATCAATACTATGCCCAAAGCCAATACCAGCACCATGCCAGACATCAAAGACATGGTTACAACAGAAGCTAAAGCCAGATTTCCACCAACACCTGCCATTGCTAGCTTCACCCCAGCAGCACCCACAGCTTTTTTATTCGCAACAGGATTTGCAGCAGTTTCAGTTTCCGGTGATGGTGACTCATTAAGCTTCTGGTACATTTTGCCAGCCCAATCACTGACTTTCTCATGTTCGCTTTGCATCAACCTTTGGCATAGAATCAAAGCTTTTTCGATTTCTCCAGTAGCTTTATATCCCCTCACCAACCACATCTGTGCCGTACAATATTCAGCGGAATTCTGTTCGGCACAATTACGACAATATTCTTCTAAGATTGGAATCGCTTCTTGATAGCGCCCTTCTTTCGCAGCATCAAACCCAGCTTGGAGTGACATAAAATTTTGTCTAAATCTAAAAAGTAATCTTTGTTCGATTGATACTTAATAAATTCAGTTCTTGTCACGGGTATTCCTTAAAAGTTAATGTAAACATACGTAAACAAGCATATCTAACCATTTCACAACAAATCTTTATATTTATGCGGAATATACTTAAATACAAAATATCTGGCGACTGAAGTCACACGCCATTTGCTACAACGGGGGAACCCCCGCAACGCAATGGCTCTGCTACACAGGCAAAACCCGCTTGCGTGGGTTAAAAAATATAGATGCGACCTCAAAAACCACTGCTCACTGCTCACTGCTGACTGTTCACTGTAACAGGTACTTTTTTTTCAGCCTTATTTTTAGCTTCCAAACTTAAAGACTCACCGCTGCGTCTAGCTTCCCAAGGGCCAGAATTCCAGCCCTCGATTGTCCATTTCCCTTGAATATAATCTTCCGAATCGGAAATTGTACCAACGTATTCCACAGCATCCGGCGAAGAAGTAAAATAACTTTTAATAAAGCTAATGCGACGACCTACAACTTCACCGCTTAACTTAGCTTCTCCCAAATAACTATCGTCTAAAACCCTGCCAGTCAAACTATTACCGCTTTGCACGAGTACAACTTCAAAGCGAGTCGGATTACCATTTTGCCAATAAGTTCCCAACCAAGTACCGTTTACATCAGACATAATCAGTGAGTAGTTAGTAGTTAGTAGTTAGTAGTTAGTAGTTAATGTAGAGACGTAGCACTGCTACGTCTGTTAGAAGTTAGAAGTTAATATTTTTAATTCTTCCCCCTCTGCTTCCCAATTACCAACTACCAACTACCAATTACCAACTACCAATTACCAACTACCAATTACCAATTACCAACTACCAATTCAATTTTAAGAATGTTTAAATACAACAGAAAGATTATTTGCTGGCATTGAATAGGTTTTTTGTAGAATCAAGTTGTGAGTTTTGGCTAATTCTACTACATCTTCTAAATTACGTACTCCCCATTCCGGGTTTTGTTCTTGTAAGTACTCGCTGAAGGCTGCGTTGGAAGGTGCTGTATGTTCTCCACCTTGTTTATAAGGACCGTATAAATATAGAATACCTTCTGGTGGGAGTATGCGACCGGCGGCTGCTATTAATCCTAAACAAGCAGTCCACTTGGAAATGTGAATCATGTTAATATTCACGATGGCACAAATATCAGATATTTCCGATAATATTTCTTTTTCGGCTTTCCAGACTGGTTGACTTGCATCAATATCGAGGGGTTGGTAAAGATTTTCGCTGGGAGAATATTCAGCCCATGCGGCGATACTTTCACGCAGCGAAGCATCTGGATCGGAAGGAATCCATTTTCTCGGTTTTAATTTTGGCGCAAAGTATGCGGCGTGTTCACCTGTGCCGCTGGCAATTTCTAAAACCGTGCCTGTGGGTGGCAAAACTTCTAACAGTACTTGTAAAATTGGTTCGCGGTTGCGCTCGGTTGCTAGGGCGCGTTTTCTTTTATCCACTAATTTTCTACTCTCCCCGAAAACGCTTGCTTGATCTAGCTTAGCTTATCATCTGGGGGAGAATGTGTTTAATATTCGGTATTGTCAATTATTAAATCGCCAATCGCCCGCAGCCTGGAAGGCTGGGGCTACAGTTGCGAAGCCCACCTTCGTGGGCTGGATTTTGGCGTGTTTTAGATAAGTTGATGAATTTTATTGACTGCATTAATTAATAAAGAGGATGCTGTTTCGATTTCTTGGTTGGTTGTAAATTTACCAATACCAATTCTTAATGCTCCCTCAGTTATATTCTCCGAAAGTTGCATTGCTTGCAAAACGTGAGATGGAGCCATTGTTCCCGAAGAGCAAGAAGCACCTGTGGAAATAGCTAATTGCTGGCGTACTCTGGCAATAATGGCACTATTCGGAATTCGGGGAATAGAAATATGTAAGTTACCCGATAAACGGTTATTTAAGTCTCCGTTAACTACTAAATCGGGAATTTGAGCTTGCAGCGAGTGTTGCAGTTTGTCTCGGAGAATAGCGATCGCCTTTTCTTCTGCTTCCATTTCCAACCGTCTCAATTCACAAGCTTCGCCTAAACCAGCAATACCGGGAACGTTTAGTGTACCGGATCTAATTCCTTGTTGATGTCCACCACCATAAATAATAGGTTGCAGATGATAACCTTTTTTGATTGCTAATGCACCAATACCTTTAGGAGCATAAAGTTTGTGACCGGAAATAGCAAGATAGGTGATACCCCAGTCTAGGAAGTTGATGGGTATTTTACCAACTGCTTGAGAAGCATCGCATAGGAAAGGAATATTATATTTTTTAGCAATTAAGCCAATTTTTTCAATTGGGTAAATTGTCCCGACTTCGTTATTCGCAGCCATTATACAAAGTAAGGAAGCACCATCAGAGCAAACTTTTTCTAGATGCTCTAAATCAATTTGAGCTAGTGAGTTGACTTTTAACCAAACAATTTCCACAAGTCCTTTTTTCGCTAATGCTTGAAGCGTATCTAAAACTGCTTTGTGTTCAACTGGGGAAACAATTATTTTGCAAGGGGTATTTTGTTGAATATATCCTTGAATTGCTAAATTAATGCTTTCTGTTGCACCGGAGGTAAAAATAATTTCTTTTGCAGAAGCGTGGATTAATTCAGCTATTTGTTGACGGGCTTGTTTAACTGCTTGCGCTGCTGCATCTCCATAATAATGATCTACACTATTGGCATTACCAAAAGTATCAGTCATGTAGTACATTACTTTTTCCGCTACTCTAGGATCTACGGGAGTAGTTGAATGGTAATCAAAGTAAATTATATTTTCTTGTGTACTCATTCTCTGTTATTTGATTCTATAAAACACTTCTGAATAATTAGGAACAGAGAGAGCATAGCGCGAAGGTAGAAAATAAAGTAACCATCTCATCAAGGTTTGCCATGCTCTTTCGGGGTTAACATTAGGAATATTTGCACAAAGTAAGGATGCTAAAAAATCTCGGACAGCACCGAATCTTCGAGGAATTTGAACAAAATTATCTATTTCTTGAATTATCGGTTTTTCTAAAAGTAGAATACCCACATAAGCATTAAAATTATTTTGATTAAGATTAGGGATAATATTCAGATAGTTTAAATCGCTGATGGCATTATTACGCGCTATAGCTGTAAGTTTATCTTCTTTTCCACAATAGGCAAGATAAAGTTCTTCTGGATTTCTTAAAGTTGGTATCCAATTCTCATTACTTACGATGTCTAAAGATAAATCAGTTGAAAATCGTAATTGTTCGAGAGGAATATTTTGATTTTTTATTTGATTAATTATAGTAAAATATTCCTGGTATAGTTGCTCGTCAATTTGAATAGATTTTTTGAATAATTCCCATTCAAATTCTGGTAAACATGAATGATTTACTGGGAGTTGAACTAAAAGTTCTAAATTCGGTTTATTTGTCCACCCTAAAGCTTTAGCTGTCAAATTTGCCGAACCGATTAAACACTGTTCGTCCGATCGATAATATTTAGCGTGTAAGTCATTTCTCAGCCATAAAGAAGCACGGGGATGAGATTGAATGATTGTCCATATTTCTAAGTCGCTAACTCCGATTATAATTTCTTCTATTAACCAGCGAGTGAAGCACTTTACGGTAACTTCTGGTTTTATATAGGTGAAGATTTCTTTTAAAACAGCAGCTTTGATGAAAGGTGCTGCAATAAAGATTTCAGTTTGAGCAGTATTAAATAATGTTTCGAGTTGAGTGCCTAATAAATCCATTTCATCACTCATTCTCTAAAAATCTTCTGGCAACTCTTCCCCAATCAATGCGGGCATCTATTGCATTTTCTTTGCGTTTACCATCTAATTCATCCTCATACCTTGCCCATGCCATTAGTAGTAGTTTTAAACCCTCTAAAGAGTTAACTAACCGAGAGCGTAAAGTATCAATATCAATATTATCCACGTCCTTCTCTAAAATCTCAACTAAGTTCTTATACGCAGGATGTTCTGCGTTCAAAGTAATAATAATTGCTCCTCCTTTAGATTGAACGGTGAAAAATTCAGGAGTATCAATAGAAGCTTTTTCCCAAACATATTTTAAACCATCATCAACTGTAGTAGCTGCTAATAATTCCGCTTGAGCTTCAGTAACTCCTTTATCTTTTAGTGTTTGTTGAATTACCTGTTTTCGTTCTTCTTTTGGTAATTCCTCATCTTTATCGCTTTTTCCTTTATAGCCCTGTGCTTTGCGTTCTCTGGTAATACTAGTAGCTATTTTTTGAATATTATAAGAATTATAACGTTTTTCGTTATTACGACTACCTTTGGTTTGGTTTTTGATATTGCGACGAATAACACTTAATTGAGTGTTAATTTTATGAGCAATTTCTAAAAGAGGTTGTTTCGGATCTTCATCTTGAAGTAATTCTTCCTTAAGTTGAGCAACTGTTTTTCCTTCTTCTAATAAGGATTCTATATCTAGCTGTAAAACTTCTGCAAAGTTACGTGCTGATTGCTTGTTATTCGTAACTCCAAATAGTTCATCAAGAGAAGGCGGAAATTCAATTTCAATTCCCCACCAACGTTCGGTAGGGTCATAATTATTAACTAAATTTTGGTCTAACTCTAGTTCTCTTCCGGCACGAACTACGGAAACACCAATATTTTTCTTCGCATGTTGTCCATGTGGTAGACTTCCAGGATTTTTCCCTGATTCAGCTTGACGTGCTTCTTCTTTCGCAAAAGAAAAACGAATCCTTACTTCATGTTGTTTTTCCTTAAAGTTTATTTTCAAAATTGCTTCATAAGTTCCTTTTCCTTCTTCCCAGGGTTGGAACATTGCGTGATTATTAAAAGGTGCAGGACAAGAGGTTTTTTCCATTAAATAACCGGGGTCATTAGGTAAAGCATATTTTTGATTCAGTACGCTGTATAAAGCATCTAAATCAAACGCCATCATCCTAATTTTTACTTGTCCGTTATTCAAAAACTTGCGATACATTCTACCAATCACAAATTCAGAATTATCAATAATTGCTTTTCCAGTTCGCCAAATACATCGGTCTATTTTTGACCAAATTACTAACGTTCCACTATTACCAAAATTTTTACTTACTCTCGTCCAAATAGCCGGAATTTGTTTAGCAGCAGGTTGGGGAACTTCAGTCATCTGACGACTTTTTATTTCATCTAAATCGAGGTAGCTATGAAGAGCATTTTCTATTCCATTTTGCCAACTCCATACATCTACTCGTTGACATTGAGAAATAGAAGAAGATGGTAAACCCATACCAAAACGACCAATTCCCGTATGTTTATCTTCATCTAAATAAGTACCGTTTCCAAATTGCAGCGCTAAACGTAAAATATCTGCATCCATACCGCGTCCATTATCTAACACGGCGATTTGTTCGATACGCGAAAGTCTTCTTTGGTTTACCTGTTGTTTACGTTCCCCACAAAGTAACTCCACCTCAGATGCACCCGCTTGAATGGCATTATCCATTAACTCGGCGATGGCATAAGCAGCGTTTTTGTAACCGTTGTCGCGCATTGCTTGTACTGCTAGATGAGCCGGAACAATATCGTGGGGATTTATAGCCATTGATGCACCTACATTAAGAATTAAAAATGTTTATACCTATACTTTTAAAGTTCCCAAAAATTTAGTAATTATCACCAAACGTCTTCCCAATTGTGAAAAGCTGACGCAACCGAACCAAAACCGGGAAGTTGATTATCAACAACAGTGACAATTTCAGCAGTAGCATTACCTCCAGCTTTGATTCCTCGAATAGCTCTTCCTACCATTTGGCTATAGAGTACAAGGGATTTGGTAGGGCGAGCAATAACCGCTGCACTGATTTTTGGTGCATCGAATCCAGTGGTTAAAACGCCGTAGTTACATAAAATCTTGGTTTGAGAGCAATCATCCTTAAAATTTTGAATCAAATTTTCTCTTTCTAATTTAGGAGTACTACCCGTAATTGCATCAGCATTAAATCCCCTTAAACGCAAAATTGAAGAGATAAGTTGAGCGTGTTCGACAGAAATATTAAAAACGATGATACGTTGATGATTTTGAGCAAGTTTTTCTAATTCGAGGATAATGCAAAGATTTCGCTGTTCGTCATCTGCCAAACGATTAAGAATGTATTGAGGAATATCTAATTCAGCATTGATGCGATTAAGGTCTTTTTTATTTAACTCAATACCAGTTTGATAAAATAACGAGCGATAGTTAGCTTTAGCAAGGTATTGTTGCTTAACCAAATAATCAATTGGGTTGTCATAACCTGCAATTTCTAAAGTAACCTTCTGACGAGCAAAGAATTTAGCAAGTTGTGCATCGGTATCAATATCAGCCCAAGTTCGTCCAGGTGTAGCGGTTAAACCTAATAACGCAGTATTTTCGTAAGGTACTACTAAAGTATCTAATACAAGTTTGTAAGTTTGGGCAATTGCTTGATGTGCTTCATCAACAATTACCAACGAACAACGTACCCCAAGTTGATTGATAAACCGAATGCTTTTTTTGGCAGCATTGTAAACTTTCGCTAATCCTGCAACTACTAAACCATCTTCAGCTTGCTCCAAATCTAAATCGTGGCTACCCCAAAAGCGATAAGTTGAAATAGGGCGATCGCCTAAACAATCCCATGCTTTTTGAAATTCTGTAACCGCTTGTTCGCAAAGTTCTTCACTATATGCCAACCAAATAACTAAAGTTGGTTCGTTGTTTCTCAGATGAGTGGCGATAATATTCATTGCAGTACGGGTTTTACCTGCACCCGTAGGAAGGTGAAGAAGTACACGACGAGGGGGTTTACTTAGATAATTTTGAACTTGTTTCGCTGCCCGCCGCTGGTGAGAAAATAAAGCATATTTAGGAGTATTTTCGATAATCGAAGGAGCTTCAATCGTTCTTTGATTTCTGGGAGTAATGGGTATTTCAAAGAAGTTGAAAAGATATTTTTTTGCTTCTGAATTACCGCTTATTTTGAGTTTTTTTAATGCTTGATAGGGATTTTGATGTTTTGGAGCTTCTAAGACAACGGCGAGGATTTTGGCTTGTTGTGGGGTGACTAAATCAAATAGTAAATCTCGTTTTTCTTTGGATAGTAATAGTTGTTCGGGGGTATGGAGAGTTAGGAGAACTTCTTGGAGTTTATTGGGATGGGTTAAATCGGGTTGTAGGAGTTTAAGTAATTGGAAAGTGGCACTACCTAATAGATGTTGTAGTGTTTCTTGGTTTGCTTTTGAGAGGAGGTAGTTGAAATTCAAGTAATACTCCAAAACAATTAGGATAACCAGTTATACATACGCTCCCAAAGAATATCGCACATACGTGCTGTTCTTTTTTCAACAAAAGCTTTATCCCATTTTCCCGTTGCTCCTAATTCAATAATAGGCTTTATATGGTGTGCGTGTTTTGCTTCTTTTAACAAATCAATGGTTGATTTTTTTAAATCAACCCCTTTAACTTTTGCTTCTTGTTTCAATTTTGCTAGTTTCTGAGGGTCTGTTTCCGCTAAATGACGATAATAAATCCATTTCTCAATCCATTTTTTGTTTCCAGCAGAACTATTGAGTTTAGTAGGAAGTAAGGTCAAATTACCAATTTGCTCATAATCATCGTTTTCGTATAAAGCTTCGTCCCACGAAGCATTACTTTTGCAATCTGGCTCTTGAGGTGCTATGTGCTCAATACTTTTCAAATCCTCAGACGACCATTGACTCGGTTCTAGGTAAGATGAAAATGAACCACGTGTTCCTTGTTTCATTAAACCGAGGTTATTAGGATCTGAAATAGTATCTTGCGATGTAATAAAGAGAACAAAGCGGCATACTTTTTGGACGTTATCATATCTTAAATAATTAATTGCTTTGCTTTTCCAATTATCTTTATTACCTATTCCTTTTTTTTCAAGAGCATTTTTCAAATGTTCCTTTAGCACACTTGTCGTAACTAAATCATTACCTTTTTGCCAAGAAAATTTTTCCTGAAGTAAGTCTCTATAAACATTATCAAGACCCGTATTTGGTAAAGCAGAACGCCAAACAGTAAAAAATGCTGCAATAACTTTACAAGCTATGGCAAACTCTTTATGGGGATTAATTTTGTTTTCTCTCTCTTCATTTTCTTCTGTAACTTGACTATCTTCATCTTCTTCAATTATTTCATAACGAGTAGCTAAAGCATAAAAACGACTTAAAATTGTATGTGCCATTTTATGATTTGCATCTTTAAGATAAAGTAAGCAGAAGGATGCAAGCTTTTTATCTGATTCATCAAGTGAGTTCAATTCAGATAAAAAATAATTAAATTTTTCTTCATAATATATTTTTTGACAATATTCAGCTACATCACCCATCTGCTGAATAAAGACTTCTTTTTCTGCTACTGAAGATTCATGATTAGCTATCGAAGAACAGCCTTTATCAAAATTATCAATCAACCATTTTCTTTGAATACTAAATTGCTTCGACAAACTTTTTCCCTCATAAGTCAAGGAAAATAAAGTCAAGTAGTCGTTAGTTATTTTATTTTTACGAGAAGCACTCTGCAAATTTTTTGTTAAATCCTCTATTTTAGTAAAAGATTTATCAAGATTTGATTTTTTAAATCCTTGCCCATTAGATTCGGCTATATTCACTACCAAAGGTTTGAAAGTTTCAATCGCTGTTAAAGGAGTTCCTGTGGCATTTAATGATTGAAACATATCAAATGCTCTGACTTGTGATACAGGTTTAATAACAGTAAAACAGCATCTTTTGAGCAAGTAGCTAGAAAAAGTAAAAAGCTGTACTAAAGAACAGATATTTATTTGGTTTTTATTTAAATCTGAATGTTGGATATTTTTATATTGTATTACTGTTTCAAATAATTTTGGATATTCGTATCCCCATAATTCAGATAATTCCATATCAAGTTTTTCTACGATTTCCCAGGCAGAGGGATATATAGTGTCGCTTTCTTCATAAGATTTTATTACTTGATCTAACCATTCTTGTATTGATTTAATATTTTTGGCAACTAGAGATTTTTTTACAGGACTAGGAAATTTTTGAAAATTATTATTATGATTTTCATATATGACCCTGATAAAATCAGCAAGGTAGGATGATATATCAGATTTATAATGTTCATTTTCCTTTCCCTCTATCGTCCAACCATCCAATGAACCTCTAATAATTATTGGCTTATATTCTGGTTTACCTCGTTTCATCTCAAATGAAAAAAGTTCTTGGAGATTAATTAAAAATTCATCCGCGGCCTCTTGCACTTCCTTGATTAAATCATCGAAATCAGGGTCTTTAGTAAATTTTAGTTTATTCTTAATTTGAAATATATTTTTATACAAACAACAACCTAACAAAGCAATAGTTGAAATTCTTTGTTGCCCATCAATAACATTATCTATACGAGTAGGAAGTGCGCGAGGTTCTTGAGGCTTGATATTATTAAATTTATCATTCTCTTCCACTAGAATGATTGTTCCCATAAAATGAATAGACTCTTTATCTTCAAGTATCTCAGACACCCCAGAACAGATATCATCCATTAATTGTTCAATATTCTCCCTATCCCAACTATATTTTCGTTGATATAGAGGAATATAGTATCCAAGTCCTTGTTGGTTGAAAAAATATAAAACTGGTTCACTTGAAGTGGAGAAAAATTTGTCGATATCCATGTTTATTTACTGAATAGATGACCCTAAAATTAACTAAATAACTATTTAAAATTAATAAATTAATATACAGCCAATGTCTAAGATTGATAAAACATATCTAACCGGAAAGGTATTCCAAAATTTCCGCTATTGCTGTGTTTTGTATTCTTCTCGCTTTCACTTCCCCAACACCAGTAATCTTACTAATAATTGCCTGTTCAGAAACATTTAAAACATCTTCTATTGTGTTAAACCCATTATCTATAAGCTTTCCTTTTTGCCAATTTGTTAAACTTAAATCGTTAATTGATTTTTGAAGAAGATTATCAATTATTTTTCGTATCTCTGAATCAGATTCTAAACTTATTGGATTTGGAAGCTCAGAAAAAGCATTATTCCTTCGACTATATTCAGTAAATAAATAGTTATGTAAGTTATCGATTATTTGGTTAGCTACCTTATTAGATTTTTCAAGAGCTAAAATGCATCCTAACTTAATTTCATAACGTGTACCAATGTTAGAACCTGTTGCTCTTATTCTTTCTCCATTTTTTCTTACAATACCTGTATACTCTAAAAGCCTTAAAGACTCTTTAACAACTTCAGGAACATCTCTATGAATCCAGAAATAACAGGTAGATTTTTTATCATTTGCTCTGAGATCATTTTTCTTTTTAGTTTTAGGTATTACTTCTTCTTCAATAAAATTTCTTCCCCAATCAACAATTTCCCTATGTCCTATATATTTTTCTCCTAAAGCTGAATGCTCTGACCAAATTTCTGCAATATAAAAGTCCTTAATTACTTTTATTATTGTATCGGTTTTTAAATTTTTAGATTTTTCTAAAGTTCTTAGTAATATTCTAGGATTACCACTTGCAGAATAAGCAAGGATTTTAAAATTACCTTTTTCATCTTCTATTTTTTTTATTTTTTCTTCACTTGCTTGTTTATAAACAATTTCTTGCATAGTATGCAAATAATCATCATCTTGAATATTTCTTTCAAGACTTATCAAATTTGCATCATGAGATATTTCAAATGAATCACCGAAAGAAGTTACACCAGGATAAACTGCCGCATTGCAATCAATATAGGGAGTTCTCAGCTTTCTAAAAAGAGAAAAGAAGTCTCTCTGTTGCTGTGGTCTGAACATATGAATAGCTTCATCAAAAAGAAAACATATTCTTTGAATAGTATAAAATTTACATATATGTTCAACGACTGCCAAAAAATCTTCTATTTCAGGAATTTCAGTAATAATTGAATCATCAAATTTTTTATACTGTTTTTTGTAAGAGTTTTCATAAGCTTGGGCTATATTATTAAATGTTGAAGCAAGAGATTCTGTGTTTAAATCATTTCCTAACAGTAATCGACTATTAGGAATATTCTCTACTAAAAATCCTTTATATATAAGTTGTCGATATAATTCCTTACAGATTTTTGCCATCATCCAATTCGTAAATTGATTTGGATCGTTAGTTTGGATAAGTGTAGTTCTTGATAGACTTAGATATATAGGTAATACTTTTTCTGTACTATAATTATCATTTAATTCAATCTGAGACATTCTTAGTAGAAAAGTCTTACCAGTCCCTCTACTTCCTTCTAAAATAATAGGGTCTGGTGATTTCAAAGAATTAATAACCCTTCGTTCTAAATCAGTTGATACAAATATATCTTTTATTTCTTCATCTCTGATACTTTCAGTTCTTAAATAAAACATATTGCCGATTACTATTTGACTATACAGGTCTTCCTAATAAAACTCTCGTAATTTTTATATCATCAATACTATTTATTAAACATCCTTCTACTTCTGATAAGTGTTCTGGAGACAAGTCTTGAGAAAATCTAATGAGAAGTGAATAAAGTATAATTCTTGAAGTATTGTCTGATAATACTTTCCATAGTTCAAACTCATTTTGATTAAATCCTATGTCAGATTGTTCAGTTTCCCAAGTATAGTTACCTCCATGAACGTATCCCGATAATTTTCTATATGTTTCCTTCGCTAATTTAGCAATCTCTCCTATATCTTCTTTATCTGTTTCATCAGGCTCTAAATTCAAAAATGCTTTTAACCAAATTGTAGAAAAAATACCAGTATCTTGATCTGTTATTTTTTTCCAAGATATGTCTGCTAAACCTTGTTTCCATTTACGGAAATAAAACTCATCAGATGAAAATAAGATTCCAGATAAAGCTAATTCTAAGATCAATCTAAGTGATGCAAATGCTTGTCTATATAGTCCAGATGATACTAAAAAAACTGAGAATTGTAATTCATAGGCAACATTTTCCAGAACTTTCATTTCAGGTCTTTGTGCTTTCAAAATATTAGACCATAGTAATAAATCACTTGAGAAAACATGATATTTTCCTAAATTTAGGTGCGTGTGTGAATGATTCAGAATTGATTCTAAATTTTTACAAATCCCTAGATGATAATTTTTTAAATCCATAAATTACTTTGAATTCTACAAATTACAAGTTAAACAAGGTAAATCATTATCTTCTTCATCTAAAACCGCTTCTAATGATTCAGCTAAAGGACGATTTGGAGCAGCTTTTTTTTCTTTAGCCATCAATTTTTTATGGTTGGCAATAATTTCATCCTTACGTTCTAAAAGTTCTAATAACGTCTCTCCTTCCGTCCAGGTATAGGTTCTACCGTCTTTATGATTAGATTCATATTTAACTGCTTCTTGAAACAAATCGGGATGTTCCTCAGCTAACATTACCCATTCATACTTGCGTTGGAAAAAGCAGAAGAAACAGCCACTTCGGCTTCTCCAGCGATAATAATCGGGAAGTCCAATTCCGCTATCTTCTAATAATTGGAGAATATCAGCCTTAACCAAACCCCTTTCTTTAAAGGGAAACACGGGTTTAATATTTGGCTTAGTGGACATATAACCATCACGTTTTTCATCAGCACGAATGCCAATGTAACTAATTGCTTCGTCATTTCCAACAAAATCTTCAAAAGGCTTAATTTTCATCTTGACGGTACACCAACGCATTTTCGGCGAAGGAAGTAAACCATCATGAATCGCTAACCAATGGTCAAAACCTCGTTTTTCACTGAGATAATGAATTTTGATACCTAAACGTGCTTTGATGCGATCGAGATAATCGTAAGTTTCCTGTAATTCTTTATGGGTATCGCAAAAGAAATATTCCATTTCAGGAATTTCCTTGTGCAGCAATACCGCTAAAGCTGTACTATCTTTACCCCCTGATAAACCCAAAATATGTCTAACTTTTTTCTTTGCCATGCTTATTTATAAGTGCTTCGTGGCAATTATCTTAGCACTCAAAGTATGTTAGCAAAAAT
>ERZ1740052.379-NODE-379-length-15307-cov-10.137228_pt1 | contig 15307 bp, 10 predicted proteins | sample MGYA00581750_ERZ1740052 | MGnify/ENA primary metagenome ERZ1740052 (study PRJEB43018, sample SAMN04849743) | marine metagenome | isolation source: floating plastic debris | place: Pacific Ocean | collected 2008-08-30 | study: EMG produced TPA metagenomics... | reverse complement strand
GCCGCACCCTTCTAGGGTGCTGGTTAAAATATTTGTTCAAAATTGGGATGCTCCCAATTTAATCGTTAGTGGTTGTACCTTATTTACTTGCAAAGTGCTGTATTACTCCCTTCCCGGCTTTATGATTACCTATGACGTAGGTTGGGTTGTTAGCGTCAGCGTTGCGAAGCAATAGGTCATCTGATATCTTGCACCATTGTCGTTAAGCCCATATTCGGGCCTTAAAATCAATTTTAAGGCTCATATACAAAGTACGTTGAAACGCACTATAATCGGCTCAAAAGCTTACCTAGTCTGATTTATCAGACTTTGTATATAAGCCTGAGAATTTAATAATACGGCGGTTATTGAGAATGGTGCAAGATGTGAGTCATGAAACCCAACACCAACGTTGGGTTATGCCCTTACCCTAACGGGTCAGCAAGCTGAACGGGGACGCTGCGAAGTCCGTTCCTCAACCCAACCTACAATTTTTAGGTAATCTTAGAGCGGAATGGGAGTAATTGATTTAAAGCCAATTACCAATTAAAACAAAAGCGGACCAAAAGGCAGGATGAGTATATCTACTGCCTTTTTTCTCTGTGATGAATTTAATTTGCACGGCTTGTAAAGCCTCTGCTTTAGTCAAAATTTTGGATTCAGATAATAATTGGGCATAAAAATCAGTAGCAAATTCAGCAGTTGCAGCATCATTTATCGCCCATAATGAAGCTAAGGTACTTTTTGCACCTGCTTGTACTGCGACACCTGCCAATCCCAGAGCCGAACGGTTATTTCCTACTGCTGTTTCACAAGCGGTTAAAGTTAATAATTCTAAAGGTTCCCGGTTGCTAGTGATACGACGAATGAGTTTATCTAATTCATTAAAAGTAAGTTTTTGATTATTACCTATAACGATAAAAGTATTTTCTGGTTCGGTACCAAATGAACCGTGAGTAGCAAGGTGAATAATTGGATAAGATTCTCGACTGAGTTCTTTTTCTAGATTCTCCCGTGTAAACTCTTCATTTAGTAACGTATGTCCCTTTATTTGCTGTTTGACTCCAGCAATTTCTGCATTCACATATGTCAGAGGTAAAAATTGTTTACCGTTAACATTAGCAGCTTGATTTAAGCCTAAAGCTAATACTTGTAAATCTTGGCGATTGAGTGGTTTGGGGTCTGTTAAACTTAAGCTCGGAGTTGTGGCAATAGCGTACTTTTGGATTAAAAATTCATTTCCATCGTAGAGTGCTGCCATTGGTACGCTTTGTAAAATACCATCGTGAATGAATACTAACGTCTTGATTCCAGAAGCTTGAAGATAATCATCAAAAGGAGCAATCATCCAGTTGTATATTCCTTGAGATGCTTCTTTCTTAAAATTCTTACGGACTCTTTGTAACCCCTTACGAAATTCGTTAATTTCTTCAACAACTTCCTCACGAGGTTTGTTATACCACCTATACTCTTTTCTTCCCTTAATACTTAAAATAATTGCCGTTTTATCTTCGAGAATTATTGTACTAAAAACAGCCGTGGTGTCGTCAACAATTTGATCGACTTCTTCTTGAATGAAAGCATCAATAATACAATTATTGCCAAAATAATTTTGTAATTCTGCCAGTTTGAGAGAGTTAACCGTATCAATTACAGATTTTAAGTTATCTTTATTTGCACCAATATTTTGCGATAGTAACGATTTATTTGCTACTTGTCTTGGTGGTTCTGATTCCAGTCGAAGCTTAACCACATCGCGATATATTGGTTCGATAGTATCCCGAAAATCAAATTGAATATCTCGATTTGCTGTGAGAATATCTTCGCGGATATCTTCTAAAGTGTTTATTGCTCTGTCGTAAGCTGAAATAGCCTCATCAACCTTTCCTTGTTCTTTAAAAATACGTCCAGTTTGCCATTCCCATAAATATAAACTATCTTGCGCTTTTAAACCTTGCTCCGCAGAAAATCTTGCTTGTGCAGTAATTTCTAATGCTCTATCATATTGTTGACGACATTCATATATATGTCCTAATTGTCCTTGAGCAAAGGACTTACCGCGCAAATCTCCTATTTTTTCAGAAATATTAACTGCATTTTTAAGTAATAATTCTGCTTGGGGTAAATAGTTTGTATTTTTACATTCAAAAATACCAATTGTTTCATCTGTAGCGGTATTTCTTAAAAAACGTACTAAGTCAATAGTGGCATATACTCGCGTCCGATTTTGTGGTAAATATTCCAATAAATTGATTGCTCGTTGCAAATTGGCTGTGGCAGAATTTGTATCTTTGGTACGGTAGTAAATAGGGATAATACTTCGTAAAGCTTGTATCTGAGATTGATAATCTTTTTGATTTTTTGCTAAACTCAAACTGTTTTGCAGATACGAAAGCGCTTTTGCATCTTTCTTTTTGGCTGTATTGAGAAATTGTTGCGGAGTATCAACATTATCTGCACTTTCCAAAGCTAAATCCGCACGACCACGGTTTAATAGAGCTTGACTGTTGTAAGCATTACCCAAACTATTTGTAGCTGAGATAATATAAGCGGGATTTTTTAACTTCCGAGCAATTTTTAGACTTGATTCTAACTTTTTAATTGCTTTGTCGTAATCCCCCGTCACTCGATAAGCATCACCCAAAATTCCTAAAGCTACTGCTTCCAAATTTAAATCTTTCATATTGCTGGCAATTTGCAATACGCTATCTTCAGTACAAACACTGCTATCTTCGGGATTACACAAAATGGCGATCGCCTTTCTAGGTTGTCCCAAACTGCTGTATAACTGCGCTTGTTCTGCAAGGGTTCGTCCCACACCATTAGTATTTTTCAATTGACGGTAAATTGAAGTAACTTGCTGCCAATGTTGAAGTGCTTCTGAAGTTTGTCCAATTTGTTGATATGTCCGCGCTAAGTTTTCGCGAACAATTGCTTGATGATTCAGATTTTTACTACTTTGATATATTTTTAAAGCTTCCAGCCATTGGTTAATAGCATTTTGGAAATCTCCCGATTCGTAATATTTAACACCTTGATTTACTAGTTGATTGGCATCAGTTGTTTTGGCATTGACGACTTGTCCTCTTAAAGACTGTTTAGTTATTAAAGGAATATCACCCAACCACAAGCAAAACGTGAGGCTGCATAGGAAGAGAACTGCTAAAAAGCGAGGTATACGAATTTCGCGGTGTTTATTTGTCATCACAAATTTGCGATATTTATATGAAGTTTTGATGAAAAGTGTATAAAAAATTGATTAGAAACAATCCCAGCTTCGTTATTTGATATATCCGTTTTTTGGTATTTTTGCAATAAATATAAAGTTTTAGGAACAAAATCATCAAAGATTATTGTACGTGATATTTTGTTTTTAGATAAAAATACTGAGTTTAAAGCTATGCTGAATAATAACAGCTTAGTAAATTTACTTTGGCGCTGGGGACTGATTTTAACTGCATCCGGGTTGGCTGTAACTTTTGGGAATAGTGCTTTTGCCCAAATTCAGCCAGATAATACCTTGGGTACAGATAATTCCGTTGTTAATGATATTGATGCATTCAATCAACGCATTGATGGTGGTGTAAAACTGGATGCGAATTTATTTCACAGTTTTCAAGAATTTAATATTGGTGAAGATAGAAGCGTTTATTTTGCCAATCCACAGGGGATAACTGATATATTTTCTCGCGTCACTGGTAATAATCCTTCAAATATCTTCGGGAAGTTGGGGGTGTTGGGTGCTGCGAATTTATTTTTGATTAATCCCAATGGAATTGTATTTGGGGAAAATGCGAGTTTGGATGTAGGTGGTTCGTTTGTAGCGAGTACTGCGAATGGGGTTGAGTTTGGGGAGCGGGGTTTGTTTAGTGCGAGTAATCCTGAAGTTCCGCGATTGTTGAATGTTAGTCCTTCGGCTTTGTTTTTTAATGCTGTTAATAATCAAGCGGGTATTCAGAATAATTCAATTGCACCTTCAGGAACAGATCCAGCAGGTTTTGATGTGTTTGGTTTAAGAGTAGCAGATGGTAAGAGTTTGCTGCTGGTGGGTGGTGATGTCAGCATGGATGGCGGAGAATTACATGCTTATGGTGGGAGAATTGAGTTAGGGGGATTGGCTACACCTGGAAATGTTAATATTCTTTTTGAAGGGGATAATTTGAAGTTGGGATTTCCTGAGAATGTGACTCGTGCAGATGTATCGCTGAACAACAATGCGACTGCTGTGGTATCTACAGGAAGTAGCATTGCTGTTAATGCCAGAAATTTAAATATATTAGGGAGTAGTATCGTTTCAGGAGTAGTAACTGGGGAAGTAAACAATGAGCTTGGAAATATTGAAATTAATACAACAGATACAACTACAATTGACGGGACAATTTCTACAACTTTCTTTACTGGTATAGCTAGTGGTTTAGTTGGCGGATCTGGAAGCGCAGCAGATATTACCATTAACACAGGTTCTCTTGAGGTTACTAATGCTCTGATTAGTTCCATTAGTAATGGAGAAGGTAATGCAGGAAATGTTACTATCATTGCCAAAGATAAAGTTTCAGGAACTAACAGCTTAATAGGCAGTTTAGCCGCATCTGTGGGAAACGGAGCAGATGTTAGCATTGAAGCACAAGAAATTTCCCTTGCTAACAGCGCAATAATTACAAATTCTTCAGGCAAAGGTAGTTCTGGTAATATTCAAATCAAAGCTGATAACTCTGTATTTGTAACTGGGAGTTCTACAATTTCATCTGATACTTTTGGAACAGGCAATGCAGGAAGTATTGATATTGAAGCTGGTAATCTAGTCTCTTTTGATGGAGTTGAAAGCAACGACCGTATTAGGCAAGTATCCACCCGTGTGAATCCTTTAATAGTAGCAGCGCCGGAATTTAAAGGAGAACGTATCGGAGGGGATATCAATATTAAAACTGGGTCTTTATTAATGAAGGATGCCAAACTTGAAACCTCAACTTTAGGAAAAGGGGATGCCGGGAATGTAAAGGTAACAGCAACAGATGCTGTCTCGCTTGTAGATGCTCTCATCCTTAGTACCGTGCAAGCAGGAGGTGACGGTGAAGGTGGCAACGTCATTATTAATACTAATAATCTTCAATTCTCAAATGAAGCTAGCATAGTTGCATTTACAGATGGGCAAGGAGATGCAGGTGATGTCACTATAAATGCTAGCAATATTAAATTTACTGCTAATAGTATTATTAATAATGGTGTTAATAATGAAGGTGTAGGAAAAGGTGGTGAAATTAATATCAAAACTGATTCCCTTGCATTGCTTGGTGGTTCTCAAATAAATTCTTTTCTTTACGGACAAAAGAGAGATAATCAAGGAAAAGTTATCTACCCTGGGGGAAATGGAAATGCAGGTAATGTCAAAATTACTGCTAACACAGTTGAAATGTCTGGCATGGATGAGAATGGTTTTTCCAGTGCAATTTTGACTATATCAGAAAGGGGAAGTTCTGGTTTTGCCGGAGATATTTCTATTAAAGCTGATAACTTACAAATAGCAGATGGTGCAGTGATTGCTGCTACTACTTTTAATGCTAGTGATAGTGGAGATATTTTTATTAATACCAAAAACTTTGAAGCTATAAATGGTGGACAAGTCGTTTCAGCAACTCGTAATAGTGGCAACGCTGGAACAATTAATTTTATTAATTCTACAGGAAATATAAAAATTTCTGGTTTCGATCCAAATTTTCAGCAAGAATTAGATAGAGCAAGAGAATTTATCAAAAACAATCCTTCAACAAGATTTGAAGAAGTTAGCGAAATTGTGATTAATGAAGGTGCAAACAGTGGAATATTTGCTAATACCGCAAGAGATTCCACTGGTGATGGAGGTATTATTAATCTTCAAGGAAATAGTATTTCTATTAATAATGGCGCTCAAATATCAGCCCAAAGTCTTGGAACTAAAAAAGCTGGCAATATAAACATTACTCTGGGCAATATTCTACAAGCTGATAATGGTGAAATTGTAACTACTTCCGAAAAATCCTCCGGTGGTGCTATCAAAATCAGAGCTAAAGACATCCGCTTATCTGGTGACAGCGATATTGCTACTAACGTTTTCAGTGGTGAAGGTGGTGGTGATATTACTATCGATGCCAATACAATCATCGCTCTTGATGACAGTGATATTCTATCTTTTGCTGGTGATGGTAAAGGTGGCAACATTACCTTCAATACACAAGCTTTTTTCAGCAAACCTCTATATAATCCCAGTTCATCAACTAATAGTAATGCAAACGCACTAACTGAACTCGACAACAACAACCGCGTTGACGTAAACGCTTCCGGTGCAGTATCAGGAACCATTACCGGAGTACCCGACACTACCTTTATTCAAGATAACCTCACGGAATTACCAGATAACCAAATCGACACCAGCACCATCATTGCTAATAGTTGCATTGTCCGCAGTAACCAGCAAAACGGAACTTTCTTGATTACGGGTTCCGGTGGTTTACCTCAAAATCCCAGCGATGCGCCACTTTCTAATTACTCTACGGGTTCGATACGTTCTATACCGAGCAATTCCGAAAAATCACCAGCTTCTAATACTCGTCGGAAGTGGAAAATAGGCGACCCAGTTGTTGAACCGCAGGGTGTTTATAAATTGCCCAACGGACAGCTTGTGTTGAGTCGGGAGTGTAAATAATTACAATAAAATATAAAAAATTTGGCGTTGCTGAAAAGAAGTATGAATTGATTTTTTCGATAACGGAAACTCGTGTAGAGACGTAGCACTGCTACGTCTCAAAATGTAAATTCATACCCGGATTCAGCAACGCCAAAAATTTAATTTATTTAATCTTTTTTGAGGGATGCAAAAGTATTGCGTCTCTTATTTTTTTGACAATTGTAGTTTTCTACAATCTTAGTTGTAAAAATCAGTAAATTACTTCAAACAAATATTGAATCCAAGCTTATAGAAAAATCAAACAATTAAATAGTGAGTCTCTGTAATCTAATAAATATAAGGAACGATGAATGAATAAAAAACATTCCTTCAGTTTACTTTATGCAATCAGTGTATCAGAGAAAAACATCAGCAAATAGGAGATGAGAATGTTAAAAGAATTTGTTTAATTCATGCAAGTAACAAAGCCCCTCTAATGTGGTAAAAATTTCATGCAAAAATCTTTAATTAGTTTTCTCTCATTAGTATGTGGTGTACTGCTCTTAACCTGTTTTGGACTTTTCTTTTTCGCAAGAGTAAATCAACAAGCACTTGAATGTTCTACTTATGTTCGTGAAGGGATTGATTTGACTGGGAAAGGCAAAAATAATTGTACCGATCCTGATTCTATTCCTTAGATAAGATGTATTGAATTTGATTAATAATAAATAACATTTATCAAGTTCATCTTTGTGGTTTTTCTAAAAGGTCAATAGTCTTTTTTTTTATTCTAATAAGGAGATGGGAAACAATGAGTTTATTCAGAGTTGCGACTAATTTTGTTGGAGATGTTGGATTTGGTGTAATTAAACAGTCAAGTAGAATTGTATGGGGAGGAGGGCAAGCAATAGTAGGTATGGTTTCACAAGATGATGAATTGCTAGAACAAGGTATTAAAAATGCTGGGAAAGGAACTGTAGGACTTGTTTCTAGTTTAGTAATGAAGAATATAGATGGAGATGATTCGGAAACAGATACAGAAGAGATTGATGTTAATGTTTGATTCGTAGTTTTAATCTTAGATTAAAGCACGGCTTGTCATATAATGTCCGGCAAATCAAATAAAAAACTTTTCTTAGGGATGCAATATATTGCGTCCCTTTTTTTTCACAGACAATTACAGTTTTCTACAATGTCAGTTGTAAAAATCAACAATTGTTTTTAAAAAAACCTTTTATCTAACTTTGTAGGAAATGAAAACAATTACATGGTGAATTTATTTAATCTAATAACTATCAGGTTTGAAACGAGGTAAATTTCAAATGTTAAATAAACGTTTTTCGGCTATTTTGTTTAGTGCAACAATCGCGATGACTACTTTTACAATCAACGCTCCTTCGGCACAAGCGAAGCCCTGGAGAGCAATACGTAGGCAAGTTCAGAGAAGTATTTCTAAACCAAAGGTGCCTACACGTAAAATTCCTACTGGTGCTAGTGGTGCAGTACAAAAGGCGCAACCTTACATTAATTTTGGAGTTGGTGCTGCTGGAATTGCGAATCATGGATCGAGTGCTTATTGTAGGATTAAGCCTTGCCAAGGTAATCCCACAAACAGTAGGAATCAAAATCAGCCACAACCACAATATATACCGGGAGGATATTACCGCTATTAATAAAGTGAAATGATTAGTTACTGAGCCACTCAACAGAATCTAACCTTTTTAATTCTTCTTAGGGATGCAATATATTGCATCCCTTATTTTTTTGACTAACAATTGTAGTTTTCTACAATGTCACTGATATAAATCAACAAATCACTTCCAACAAAACTTTTACCCAAGCTTGTAGAAAAATCAAACAATTAAATAGTCAATCTCTGTAATCTAATAAATATAAGGAACGGTTGAGAAAACAAAAACCAAGTTTTATCAATTGTCCTTATTCAATTAATTTTAATTCAGGAGAAAATCGTGAAAGCAATTGAAAACAATCAAATCTTTACCGAAGTGTCTAGCGAAGAAGCAGTAACTATTAACGGTGGTGTATCAGGCTATATCAATTCAATAGTTGCTGCATCAGGTGCTTGGAGATACGTTCCTTATGCTAGACGTGCTGTTGGTAATGGTCAAAGGCGTGCTTACCAGCGTGGTGGAACAACTGGACAGTTAAATTGGTTGCTAGGAATGGCAAATCGTTTAACCCGTTTTTAACCAACAATATTAACACCTGCATTCGTACTTTTCTATCAACAATTCTGGAGAATTAAAAATGAAATCTGCTAATAATTCTGCATTGTTTACTGATATTTATGCTGAAGAATCTTCAACTCTTAATGGTGGTCGTTGGGTTCTAAAACCAATAATTCAACTTAAAAATGTTTTGAATCCTTTCACAGGTAAGTTTAGTATCAAACAAGTCTTGGTCTGGAAATGGTTTTGGGCTTAGTTCATTTATCCACTAACAATAATCATTCTTTAATTATAAGTTTATTGTTAGAAAACCTACAAATAGGTATCAATTAATTAGATGCCTTTCTTCAAAATTTAATTTCAATTGTAATTACAAAGTAATTGGAGAAATTCAAATGACAACTCACGATAATTCTACATTGTTTACTGACATTTCCGCTAAAGAATCTTCAACTGTTAATGGCGGTAGTTTGATTTCTAAACCGAGACGTAAATGGGGAATTGTTCGAGACGGTAAGACAGGCAAACTAAAAATCGTATTTCGCCCATTTAGACCAGAGGGAAGCTTTTTTTCTAAACCATTATTCCTCTTCGGAAGTAATTTTTCTATTTTAAGATAGAAGGCTATTGTTAGCCAAACTATAAAAAGGCATCTTTAATTGTAATGGTGCCTTTCCTTAAAAATTTGATTCATCTCACAATTAAATAACAGCAATTTACATTATGAAATACACCAACGTTTTACAACATAGTGAAGAAGATTGCGGTGCTGCTTGTCTCGCTTCTATTGCTAAATATTACGGACGCAATTTTACTATAAATCGAATACGCGAATTTATCGGTACCGGACAAACGGGAACAACTTTATTAGGTTTAAAACAGGGTGCAGAAACGCTAGGTTTTAATGCTCGTACAGCTAAAGCTTCCCCAGAAATTCTCAACCGAATTGACGAAGCACCTTTACCTGCAATTATTCACTGGAAAGGTCATCATTGGGTTGTTTTGTATGGTAAAAAGGGTGGAAAATGCGTTATAGCCGATCCTGCTGTGGGGATTCGCTACCTTTCCAAAGCAGATTTAGCTGAAGCTTGGTCGGATTGGGCTACTTTATTATTAGAACCCGATCCCGTGCGATTTTTTGCTCAAGCTCACGACAAAATCGGCGGATTTAGTAAGTTTCTCAGACGTAGTTGGAATTATCGTAATGTACTTTTTCAAGCTTTGATTCTTAATTGCGTTTTGGGATTGCTTTCTTTAGCTTTCCCATTCTTGATGCAAATTCTTACCGATGATGTGTTGGTACGAGGTGATACAAGATTACTAACTACAGTGGCGATCGCTGTTGCTGTGATGACTGTTGTTAGTACTATTTTGCAGCTTGTACAGTCGAATTTAATTGCTAACTTTGCCCAACGTTTAGAATTAGGATTAATTTTAGAATTTGGCAGACAGATTTTACGTTTACCTCTATCTTATTACGAAGCGCGGCGCAGCGGTGAAATTACCAGCCGTTTGCAAGATGTCCAAGAAATTAATCAGTTAGTTTCTGAAGTTGTTGTTGGTTTACCCAGTCAATTTTTTATTGCTGTGATTTCTTTCGGTTTTATGACATTTTATAGCTGGAAGTTAACAGCAGCAGCAGTATTTTTTGCTGCGATAATGACGCTCTCAACAATCGTTTTCTTTCCTACTCTGCAACAAAAAACACGTAACTTATTGGTTACAGAAGCAGAAAATCAGGGAGTATTAGTAGAAACATTCAAAGGTGCAATTACGCTGAAAACTACTAATGCAGCACCACAATTTTGGGAAGAATTTCAAAGTCGTTTTAGTCGTTTTGGTAAGTTAACTTTAAGTACAACTCAAATCGGAATTATCAATAGTAGCTTTTCTGGATGTGTTTCCGGCTTGAGCAGTATTGCTTTGCTGTGGTTTGGTGGAATGTTAGTCACAAATCCCGCAGAAAATTTGAGTATAGGTCAATTGCTAGCTTTCAAAGCTATGAACGATAATTTTCTGGGATTGATTAGTACTGTCGTCAAATTTGTCGATGAATTTACTCGTGTTAAAACAGCGACTCAAAGATTAACAGAAGTTATTGACGCTATCCCAGAAAATCAAGATGATAATATAAAATCGTCCGTCAATATTTCCTCTGATGCGGATATTGAATGCAGTAATCTTAGCTTTCATTATCCCGGTAGAATGGAGTTATTAGAAGACTTTTCTTTAACAATTCCTGGGGGAAAAGTAGTTGCTTTAATTGGTAAATCTGGTTGTGGTAAAAGCACTTTAGCAAAACTACTTGCAGGATTATATATTCCTCAATCTGGTAATATCCGCATGGGATTATATAACTTACAAGATTTATCTTTAGATTGTTTACGTCAACAGGTAGCATTAGTTCCTCAAGAAGCTCACTTTTGGAGTCGTTCAATAGTTGAAAACTTTCGTTTGGGAAATCCCCAACTTTCTTTCGATAAAATTGTCACAGCTTGTCAAATAGCGAAAGCCGATGAATTTATTAGTAAATTACCCGATAAATATTACACAACTTTAGGTGAATTTGGCGCTAATATTTCCGGTGGACAAAGACAAAGATTAGCTTTAGCAAGAGGGATTGTTAATTATCCTCCTATCTTAATTTTAGATGAATCTACAGCAGGATTAGATCCCGTAAGCGAAACAGAAGTATTAGATAACTTATTAAAACATCGTCAAGGTAGAACCACAATTTTAATTAGTCATCGTCCCCAAGTTATTAAACGTGCCGACTGGATTGTTTATATAGAAAATGGCCAAGTAAAACTTCAAGGTTCCCAAGAAGATTTACGTTCTATTGATGGAAAACATTTAGATTTCTTAAATTAGTAAAAATTAGTAATTATTAACTCTTCCTTTGCGAAACTCCGCGCAAATCTCTGTATACCTTTGCGTTAAAAAAAAATATTCTCAAAATAAAATTATGGTTACTATTCCTACTTCAAAATCTCTCATTCCCGCAACAGATGACAAACAAGAATTTCTCCGCCCTGTAACAAGTGAAGAATTCATTCCACCTACTAGTCGATGGATTAGTATAACTGGATTTGTTTTAACCGGAACCATTGCAATTGCCGTCACTATGGCATCTACTATTAAATATAATGTTACAGTTAAAGCAGCAGCAACAGTACGTCCGGTAGGGAACATACGTTTAGTTCAATCAGAAAATGAAGGTACTGTAAAAAGTATTTTGGTCAAAGAAAATCAGAATATAAAAAAAGGTCAGGTAATAGCTCAACTCGATAATACCCAACAACGGATAAAAAAAGGTCAACTCCAAGGTAATATTCAACAAAGTAATTTACAACTCGTGCAAATTGACGCACAAGTTCAATCTTTAAATACTCAAATCGCTGCTGAGTCACAATCCAATACTAGAGCCATTGCAGCCGCAGAAGCAGAATTAGCACGCAATCAACGGGAATATCAAGATAGAAAAATTACTACTCAAACCGAATTATTAGCAGCAGAAGCTCAATTGCAAAAAGAACAAGCCGATTTAGAAAAAGCCAAAGCTGATTTAGAATTTGCTGTTAGCGAAAAAAACCGATATCAAACCCTTGTCAATAAAGGTGCAATTAGTAAAAATGAATTTGACAAAAAACTACTTGCAGTCAAGCAAAATAAATCATCAGTAGCAGCCGTAGAAAAATCTGTAAATATTGCCATAGCTAGAAGAAAATCTGCCAAAGCTACAATTAATCCCAGTAATGCAACTGTTGATATTGCTAGTCAAAGAATTGCTCAAGAAAAAGCAAAAGGTGAAGCTATAATCGCGACTTTAAGAAAAGAAAAACAAGCTTTAATTCAGCGACGAGTAGAAATGTTAAATCAACTTCGTCAAGCTCAAAAAGAATTACAGCAAATAGACACTCAACTAGAAAAAAATCTGATTAAAGCAACCAGCGACGGTATTATCCTTAAACTTGATTTACGTAACCCAGGACAAGTATTGCGTGCTGGTGAAGCAATCGCTCAAATTATTCCCCAGAATGCTAATGCAGTAATTAAAGCAATGATTACTACTAGTGATGTAAAAAAAGTAACGGTTGGGCAAGCAGTACAATTACGATTTGAAGCTTGTTCCTATCCCGACTACGGCACTCTCAAAGGTGTTGTGACTACGGTTTCTCCAGACGTTATTTCACCTCAAAATAATCCACATGGAGTTACACCTCAATCAAATAATTCTAATAGTAACTACTTTGAAACCACAATAAAACCAAAAAATCTTTCTTTTGGTAAAGGTAACAAACACTGTCGCATTCAAGTAGGTATGAAGGCAACTGCCGATATTATTTCTAAAGAAGAAACAGCACTTGAATTCTTGTTAAGAAAGGCACGGTTAATAACCGACTTATAAGCAGCTAAATTGTTTGTAGGTTAAAAAATATACTCGTAATCCATCCTCAGATTAGAATTTGTAGACATGGAACGATTCTCTATATGTTTATTTATCCTTATTTTTAGATTCATTGTCGTAATTCTAAGAAAAACAAATTGTGAAATCTAATTAGATATATGGTAAATTAATTGTATTTAAAGAAGCTCTAATAAAACTCGCAATTACTTAAACATAAGTACTGTTTTTTGTATGTTAGCTGTGATTAATAAAACGTACTGGGAAGGTGCAATCTATACCTATTACTTCAGAAAAATCATTTACGTCAGCAACTCAAAATTCTTGGCAAATAGGCGACCCTGTGAGCCATCCGGCGCTTATCGACTTCCTAGCGGTCAAATTGTATTAAGCCGAGAATGTTCAAAGTAAAAAGTGCGACATCTATATTCAGTTTTTTAGAAAAATGCAGTTAATAACAAAAACAATTGTAGTTTTAACTTCAATCATTATAAATATCACCTTTGCATACAAAGCCAATAGCCAATCAATTCCACCAGAAGGAGTTAATATTCCTGCCGATATTCCAGAACCTCTCGAAGAAACCATTCCCAAACCGGAACAACCACCTGTAATCACTCCAACTCCAATTCCCCCTCCCAAATTACAAACTCCCGAAACACCTCAAAAAACAAATCCTGTTTCTCCTGACAATCTACGTTTTAATATTAAGAAAGTTGAAGTACTGGGCAATACCGTTCTCCAAGACGAGATTAATCAACTGGTAAGGGAATATGAAAATAAGAATCTTTCCTTTCAAGACTTAATTCAACTCCGTACAGAAATCACCCAACTTTATATTGACAATAATTATCAAACTTCCGGTGCTTTTATCCTCAACAATCAATCCCTTAATAACGGAATTGCCCAAATTCAAGTAGTCGAGGGAGAATTAGAAAGCATAGAAATTAGCGGACTGCAACGATTAAAGCCAAGCTATGTTCGCAGTCGTCTTGAAGCTGCTAGTAAACCCCCTTTAAATCGCGAACGTTTAGAATCTGCATTGCAACTTTTGCAAATTGACCCATTGTTAGAACAGGTGAACGCCGAGTTAATAGCAGGTAGCGCTCCAGGTCGGAATATCTTACAGATACTTGTCAAAGAAGCACCTGCATTTCATTCAGGTATTGTCATTGCTAACAATCAATCACCAAGTATTGGTTCTGTTCAAGGTAATGTTTTTGCTCGTCACGATAACTTATTAGGTTTTGGAGATAGTTTAAGTGCGGAATATGGTCTAACGGATGGATTAGATATATACAGCATTGGCTATAGTTTACCCGTAAATGCGCGTAACGGTACTATTAAAGTTAGCTATAGCAATAACAATAGTAAAATTATTGAAGACACCTTTGATGATTTAGATATCCGTAGCGATTCCGAGACATTTTCATTTAGTTTCCGCCAACCATTAGTCAGAAAACCCGATACAGAATTTGCTTTGAGCGTCGGCTTTGATTTACGTCGCAGCCAAACTTTTATACTTGATGATATTCCCTTTTCTTTCTCCGAAGGACCAGAAGACGGTAAATCGAGAGTTAGCGCAATTCGGTTTACTCAAGACTGGGTAAAACGAGATGCAAAAACGGTTTTAGCAGCGCGATCGCAATTTAGTTTCGGTATCGATGCTTTTAATGCAACGGTGAATAATTCGGGTACAGACGGACGTTTTTTTGCTTGGTTGGGACAATTTCAATGGGTGCGACGAGTATCGGACAGAAACGTAGTTTTAGCCAGTATCAATACTCAGTTGACACCAGATTCTCTTCTTTCCCTAGAACGTTTTAGTATTGGTGGTGTGGATACCGTTAGGGGTTATCGTCAAAACCAATTAGTATCTGACTATGGTGTTTTAGGTGGTGTGGAGCTGCGTATTCCCTTGACTGAAAACCCTAGAACTTTACAGCTTAATCCATTTGTAGAGATGGGTTTCGGTTGGAATAATCGCAGCGATAACCCAGATCCCAATTTTATAGCTGGTTTGGGATTAGGCGTACAATGGGAAGTTACAGAGGGCTTGAATGCACGTTTTGATTACGGTATTCCTTTGGTAGC
>ERZ1740052.377-NODE-377-length-15316-cov-18.191731_pt1 | contig 15316 bp, 8 predicted proteins | sample MGYA00581750_ERZ1740052 | MGnify/ENA primary metagenome ERZ1740052 (study PRJEB43018, sample SAMN04849743) | marine metagenome | isolation source: floating plastic debris | place: Pacific Ocean | collected 2008-08-30 | study: EMG produced TPA metagenomics assembly... | reverse complement strand
TTGCTCTTAAGGGTTTAGCTGCGCTACTCGAAACTATTCAAAGTATTCAAAAACGCCTTAATCCTGAGCTAAAGATATTGGGAGTGCTGCCGACAATGGCGGAGAAAAATACGGTTATGACTAAGGATGTTTTGAATTCTTTGCGTCAACGGCTTAAAGGTATCCAGATATTTGAACCTGTCCCCAAGTCAATTAAGTTTACCGAATCTAATTTAGCTGGGGAACCAATACATACTTATGCTGACGATTCTAAGTTAATTGCGCCCTACAAAAAAATTGCTTCATTAATAGCAGGAGAATAATTATATGGCAAGAAAACGCGCCCGTCTGGGTGAAGACAATGACCCGTTAACTTCTACTGATAAGGTTTTGGCAGGTTTTGAAGAATTGAGCAAGTCAACTTCTCAGGAAGTTGGAAAGTCAGGAAGTCAGGAAGTCGAAGATGATAAAGCTAGTAAAACTAACAAGTCAACTTCTCGACAAGCTAAAAAGTCAACAAGACAACCAGCCAGTAAGTCAACAATTCGACAAACTAGACGTAAGAAAACATCACCTAGTAATGCGTCTAAACTAGACACGCAGGAAGTAAACAAGCCAGGAAGTAAACAAGTTAACAAGTCAGCAAGTCAGCAAAGTGAAAATATAGTACCTCAAGAAGTACCCGAAAATATAGTTAACAAGTCAACTTCTCAGGAAGTGAACAAGTCAACAAGTCAACAAGATAACCAGGAAGAGGAAGCCAGTCAGGAAGTTAAGCAAAATCCAAAGAAATCTGAAAAGCTAGCAAGTCAACAAGCCAACAAGTTAGTAGTTCGTAAATCAACATTTCAGCTTTCTTCTAAAATACTGGAACAGTTAGACCGTCTGCATTTAGAACTACAGTTAGAACTGGGTAAACAAGATGCACCTTATAAAGAAGTAATTGTGGAAGAGGCGATAGCGCGACTTTTAGAGACAGCAGTTGAAAAGCGTTCTGGCTTGGTAGAGGCTTTGCTTGAAAGGCAGGCGAGAAGAAAGTGAACATTAAAGAATAGGACTTAGAATAGCCTTCTTGAAAAAGAGGAGTTGGGGAGATGCTGCGGCTTTTGGTAGTAGGTATTTCCGGAATTTAGTTATAGCTAAGTGAATCAATGTTATTAGTTATCAGAAAAATCCAGTAAATACCCGTAGCTATGGCGAAAAACTGCTTACGAATCATCCATCAAGTCGAAACTATACAACTCTCTTGGCAGCGTGGGCAATCAGCGCCTCGCTTTGCCTCGGCGGTAACATTTAAGCATCCCTTTGATAAACAAGCGCTGATAGATTTACGTTGGTATTTAGAAGAGTATTTACGGTTCCCCTATGGTATCTTCCCAGATGAAGCTGCAAAAATAGAACAAAAATTGCAGGCTTGGGGAGAACAGTTATTTAACTTGGTTTTTCGCAGTAACGAGAAAGCGCGGGAGTTTTTTCAAGCTGCTACTTATGATGGTTTGCATAACTGCGAATTGGCGATTGCCTCGGATGATTTCGCTATTTTAAATTTACCTTGGGAGTTGCTTTATTCTCCGGGCGACAGACAATTTCTTGCACCTTCTTTGGCGGGAATGTCCCGTAGTTTGAGCGATTATGCGGTAAGGGGAGAAATTCCGACACTACCTCAAGATAAGCTAAATATATTATTGGTAATTGCTCGTCCCTATGGGGAAAGAGATATTGCTTTAAAAACTATTGCGCGTCCATTGCTGGATTCTTTAGCAGAAATACGTCAAAAAGTCAATATCAAAGTATTACGTCCACCGAGTTTTGAAGAATTTGAGCGGGAATTAAGCGCTAACAAAGGATTTTATCACATAGTCCACTTTGACGGACATGGCGATTTTGACCCCAACAGCCAAGGGTTTCAGCATAGTTTGGGTGGTTTGGGACAAGGTGTATTGGTATTTGAAAACTTTGATGGTTCCCCACAGATTGTGACAGCAGCACAAATTGCTCAGAATTTAGCAGATTGTGGCGTACCGATTTTTGTATTGAATGCTTGTAAATCAGCACAAGAAGGAGAGGATAAATTTTCTTCGGTAGCTACGCGCTTGGTATCTTCGGGGGCCAAAGGTGTGATAGCGATGGCTTATTCCGTATATGCTGTAGCGGCGAAACACTTTATCGGCAGGTTGTATGGCGAATTGGTAAAAGGTGCGAATCTTTCTCAAGCTGTTGCAGCAGGAAGAAAAGCTGTTTTAAATCAGCCGCAACGTCCAAGTCCAAAAGGCGATAAAATATTGCGAGATTGGATTGTTCCGGTTTTGTACGAGCAGGAAAGTTATACCCCGTTTATTCCGGAAGATAATACAGATGATATTCTCGATCTTGATGAATTTTTAGAATCAGAAGAAACCGTTACGCAGTTGGTAGGTTTTCCAGATGAGGGAGCCTACGGTTTTATCGGACGCGATTACGATATTTTGCGGTTAGAGCGAGCATTCCGTCAAAATAATATCGTATTAATGAAAGGAATGGGCGGTGTAGGTAAAACTGAGTTATCTTGCGGATTTGCGCGGTGGTTAGAAGAAACTCAAGGGCGTGATAGTAAAATATTCTTTGTCTCTTTTGAACATGGCGCAACGTTGGTTAATGTTATCAGCCAAGTTGGTAGGGAAATTTTTAAAGATAAATTAGATAAATTTAATTCCCTTCCTACGGAGAAACAACAAGCTGCGGTGTTGAAATATCTGCTTTCCTCACCATGTTTGTTAATTTGGGATAACTTTGAACCTGTAAATGGTTTTCCTACCGGGAATGAGCCGTTATTGACAGCGGAAGAAAGAAACGAACTCAAAGCATTTCTCAAACAATTACGTAGTGGGAAAACATGGGTATTAATAACCAGTCGTCGCGAGGAAGCTTGGCTTGATTGTGGTTATACCTTGTTGAATTTAGGTGGTTTGGTTGCAGGGGATGTAGAAGAATTAGCCGCGAAGATATTGCAAACTGCGGGGGTAGATAAAAGGAAGTTACCGCAAGAGTATTTGGAGTTGTTGAAATTATTGGGGGGACATCCCTTGTCATTGCGAGTGGTGTTACCGCATTTGAAGACGCAAACACCAGCGCAGTTAATTGAAGCCTTGCGTCAGGGATTGGATACTTTTGCGGGGGAGGAAGAAGGAAGGGATAAATCGCTGACGGTTTCTTTGGATTATTCCTTTAGTAAGTTGTCAGAGAAAGCGAGGAGGCATTTGCCGTTTTTGGGGTTGTTTTCTGAGAGAGTTTATAAATATTGGTTTAGTATCTTTTTCATAAATCCTGATAGTGAAGCTGGAGATGCATACAGAACTGTTCTTGGGGAAAATATAACACCTAACGATTGGGAACAGATTTTTAATGAAGCAACGGAAGCAGGTTTATTAGAACATCTAGGCTCAAATATTTATAAAATTCATCCGGCTTTACCTTGGTATCTTTGTCAACGCTTAAATGATAAAAGCACAGAAGCAGCTATTCTGGAACTAAAAAAAAAGTTACTACTCTTTTATGCAGCATTAGCAGAAAATTACGATAAAGAACTAATTAGCAATGCTGAAAGTACTAATTTAATGTTGCAAATTGAAGAACCAAACTTTTTGCTAAATTTAAATTTAGCCGAACAACAACATGATTGGCGCATTGCTCAGTCAATTTTGACGCTCTTAGGAGAGGTATATAAGCGATGGGGGCGTAAACTGGAATTTAAATCATTGAAACAGAGAACACTCAAACAACTTGGTAAAAGTTTGAAAGAAGTCAAGAATAAGGGTGATACAGCATTTGATTTGTGGATGTATTTACGTAACAATGAAGCTAACGAAGCTTTAGCTACTCATGATTTGGAAAAAGCAAAAGAAATTTACCAAGAAATTTTAGATGAATTAATCGATTTAAATAATATAATTTCAGTTGATGATGGTATCGCAACATTAAACAATAATTTAGCAGGTATTTTTGTAGGACTTCAAGATTTTGATACAGCAGTTATTCATTACCAAAAAGCTTTAGATATTAGAAACATTTCGGGAGACTTACATCGAGCAGCCGGTATATATCTAAACTTGGGCAAAGTAAGACAATTTCAAAGGAAATTTACAGAAGCAATAGATTATTCACATAAGGCTTTGAAAATATATGAAGACGCTCAAGATACATACAAAACAGCAGATGTTTATCATCAGTTAGCTGAAATAGCACGAGAACAGCGACAAGTTAGCAAAGCAATAGTTTATTCTGAAACAGCTTCTAATATTTATGAAAATCTTGGGGATTTAAATAAGGCTGCATCTGCATATCATGAAATCGGGAATGTGAGATATTTACAGGGACAGTTTGAAGAAGCAGTCAAATATTACTATAAAGCCCTGAAAATTTACGAAGATGCAGAGGATTGGTATAATGCAGCCGATGAATATCTTCAATTAGGTACAGTAGCAGAAACACAACAGCAATCTGATGACGCTTTTGCCTATTACACAAAAGCCTTGAAAATTTTTGAAAATGTAAAAAATTGGGATAAGACTGCTACTGTCTATCATCAACTAGGCATTATGGCACAGGGACAACAGAATTTTGAGGATGCAATTGATTATTGCCAAAAAGCTGTAAAAATTCGAGAAAATATGCAGGATTGGTACAAAGCTGCGGATGACTATTACTTATTAGGTATGATAGCAGAGTCATTACACCAACTTGAAGAAGCATTTAATTATTATCAAAAAGCATTTGAGATTTTTCAACATTTTCAAGATTGGTATAAAATTCCATTAGCTTTGATGAGAATAGGTCATATTTTAGAGAAGCAATCAAGTTGGACTGAAGCTGTGAAAAGTTATCTGCAAGCCTTACATATAGATTGGCAGCATAGTAAACAATGGTTTAACTTGGTTATCAAAGATTTAGCACGAATCCTTAAACAATTAGGAGAAAATCAATTTGATAGGATTTGGCGCGAGGTGACGTGTGGCGATTGTGCGGGTGAGGTGCGAGAGGTGATTTGGGGAGCGCGGGATAAGCTAGATACAGAGGATTAGGGAAAGAACCTCGTTACAACCCCACGAATATTAATCCCGGAAAAATTAATTCAAGACTTATCAAATTCTCCGTAAATGCAAAGATATTAAAATCTATATGACTACTCAACTAGACTTAACCGAAATCAATCAAATTCAACAACTTCTTAACGACTACGAACCCGCACAAAAAGCATTAGATACTCTAGAACAAAACAACGGTAATTTTAATACTACTTTTGACGAACTTTGGACTGAAAAATTCGGTACAGATACCTATGGTAAAAAATCCCTTTGGCAATCTACTTTAACTGTACTGCGGGAAGAACTTTGCGGTAATGATGGCTTTCGCGCTCAATTTCAAGAATATTCTAAAAACCCCGGTAGCGCTCCATTACTTACGGGCTTGATTGTTTCTATTACAACTTTATCTGGTTTACCTTTAGATCCAGCTATTTCTACAGTTATTGTTTTATATCTCCTCAAAGTGGGATTAAAGATTTTTTGCGAATATACAGAACCCGATATTAGTAACTAGTGCTGCGTAGCATATAAGTATAAAAAAGGCATAAGCATTACTTCTAATTCTGCAATTATTGTGGGTTAAAAAGTTGAGAGGTAAATCCTACCATCTCCCCCAAAATTTTTCGCTCTCCTTCAAGAGCTGCTCGATGATTGGGTAAAATCGCGTAGCTGAGTTTTTGAGTACGCAAAATGAAGGAAAGTTTGAGTTTTTGATAAAATGGATTAACGCTAGAATTGGGTATAGTGACAATTTAGTGAAGTTGTAGTTATGGTAAGCGACGAGCAATAGAATCTACTAAAACAGTAAAACCAGCACTTAAAAAAGGTAAATGTCCCTCGGGAGCAGAGTCAGAAAAGTCTAATTTTGTGTAATCTTTCCACCCTGTATTTGGTTCGTACCAGCCCACTTTTTCACCAAAATTGCAATAAATTTGCCAATTATATTGATTAAGTTGATTACTCGTTTGCAGGTAAATTTGTTTTTGAATACTAAAACCAAAACGATTATTGGATGCATTTCGCCATAGTTTATCTAGTTCTTTAATATCTTCAATTTTGAGATTTTGAATTGATTTCTCATCTAGCCAACCTTGGCCTTGCCGTTTCGTCATTTTTAGCAAAAGTAGTTTGGTTTCTAAATCTGCTTGTCTCCAGTCTTTCTTGCTTAGAAAATCTTGAAGCCGACGCAAAGAAATTATCTCAGGGTAAATATCAACTTTAATATCTTTAGCTCTTTGGCACCAATAACAAGTTCTAAATCGCTGATAATATTCAGATTGGGGACTATACCAATGGGAATCTACATTATTGCATTGTTGTAAATCTTGTAAGGCTATTTCTAAATTGTTCTTCCATTCTTCAGCCGTAGGACGTTGAGATGGATTATCATGTCCATCATTAAAACACTTCAAAAAGGATTGTTGTAATTTTGGATGAAGAATTTCTAAGGGAATAGTTTGCTCAACCTGTCCAAGTAAACGACGATTTGGAGGAGCATAAGGCCAATAACCATTGTAAACTAATTTATTTTTATCTAGTGGTTCCCCTTGTCCTTTCCAAACTCCTTGGAAAGGATGTTCCCCAAACAATAGGTAGTAAATCAAAACACCTAATCTAAAGTAATCGTGTTTGGGAGATTGAATTTCTTGATTAAAATTTTTCCCAAAAAGTTCACGAGGAGTGAATCCTTCTGAACCTACTAAGCAATGGTAAATTGGATGACCTTGAGAACCACGTACTTGGAAGGAATCTACATCAATAATTGAAGGGAGTGCTTGGTCGTTGACTAAAATATTTTCTAGTTTAATATCTCCCAAAACATATTCATAAGGTCTGTATTGGTGAATCGCTTGGATAATTGATGCAATATTGAGTGCTACTATATGCAAGAAAAACCAATCGATATTCAAACGCTTTGTTTTTCGTCGTTTGGGATTACAAATTTTAAATAAATTATTACCTCCTGAAATTTCTGGCATCAAAAACCCAACTGCTTGCTTTTTATCATTGAAGACTAAACCTTGTGGCCAAGCAAAGGAAATATGGCCTAAGTTTTTGTTGGGGTCGGAAGGAGGATTTTGGATGAGTAGTTTGAGCTTTGTAATTTGATCGCGGTTTAGTACTTTTGGACTATCATGTACCTTGTCCTTATATACCTTGGCAACTTGTCTTTTACCATTAATGTCACGATTGGTTTTCCAGACTTCTCCTTCTCCACCACGAGCGATGTGAGAAACTAAGACAATCTTCTGGTCACTTGAATCAAAAAGCTGTAGCATCTTTGTGACATATTTAATAAGTCAATTAAAGGTCGTAATTTTCAGAACTGGGTCGATACAAACAAAGTAGAAGCGTTTTGTCGTCGTTAGTATGAGCATTTAAACGATTGGAACTCAAAAACTTTTCTAAATAAGAGAGTTTTTCATGCTGTGATTGAGTATCTTCTAAATTTTGTATTTCTGCCGATTCTTGATTATTTTGATTAGAAATATTTTTCAATTCCAGTGCCTCAGAATTTTCTTGTTCTTTTTGGTCTGGAATATTTTGTTCCTGAGCTTGTATTTGTTGTTCTGCTGTTGTTGTGTTTTCAGAATCAGTATTTTGTATTTCTGCCGATTCTTGATTATTTTGATTAGAAATATCTTTCAATTCAAGTTCTTCAGAAACTTCTTGTTCTTCCTGGTCTGAAATATCTTGTTCCTGAGCTTGTATTTGTTGTTCAGTTGTTGTTGTGTTTTCAGAATCAGTTTGATTTTGAGAATCAATTTGGCTCTCAACTGCTCCAGGATTGTCATCTGAATTAACTTGATTTGTTTCTCTAAATTCAGTTACAACCTCTGGTACATAATTAACCATAAAACTTTCTAGTGGCTGGAAAAACGGTGCAAATGGTTCCCATCCCTTAAAATGAATCGCAACTCGTTCTAAACCATCTGTAGCAGCACAAATAAAAACTGTTTTTTGCTTTAAAACTTTAAGCTGCATCGTTTCTTGTGCTAACTTGGATGTTACAAATGTGGTTTCATTTGCGAATTCCCCTTTATCGGGTTGAAAAACCAAACAAAACTCAGTTTCTTCATCAGCACGAGTAACTAAAAAACCATCTCCAATTTGTAATGCTAATATTCCTTCAGAAGAAGCAATGAATGCAATTAGTGTACAAGCAAAATCTTGTAGAGAACAATTTAACTCTTGAGCTTTTTCTACTAGTTTTTCTTGAACTTCTTTTATTAAAGTAGAGCAGAACAAATCAATTTGATTTTGGTCAGATTCTAGTAAATCAAAGAATAAATTTACGTTGCTTGAAACCTCTTGCAGTCTTTGTGTTATTTGGGTAATGAATGTTTCAACTGTAATCTTAGCGCCATCCTCAGCATATTTGGCACTACCAGATCCATCAGCTACAGCACCCACTATAATCTCACTCTGATGGAGAAGATTATAATCGTTATAATCCTGACAAGGTAAATTATGCTTTTGGTGCAAGGTGCCAATAACAGATTTTCCAGTGGCTTTCCAGGGCATATTTATCTCCTGTAATTAATCGCTCTAAAGGCTATTTTTATAGCACCACTGCGGATTAAAAATATCCCATTGGGCAGCAGCGCTACTTTTATCGCTGTAATTTGAGCTACACTTTAACTTGCAACTTCACCCCAACCCGAAGTAGGAGGAAGTGTTCTCATTTCACCGATTTCACCAGTAGATACCCGCTGTAAGGAATCGCTAAGCCACAAAAATAGTTCTTCAAAGTGTAATCCCTTCAAAGACATAGGTGGACGTTCTACAGGAGCAATTTGTTTGAGAGTAGTCATTTTTGCTTCTTGCACACCTACTGCAAAAAATAATAACTTCCTTTGTTTTTCTTCTGCATGTACTCGTTGAGCAGCTCGTTCCCAAGGGTCAGTCGGGGCACCATCAGTAATCAAAAATACCCAGGGACGATAATATAAAATGCCATTGTTCTTGTAGACTGCTTTACGCTCTTCCAACATATCTAAACCTTTGTCAATCGCAATTCCCATAGGGGTATTACCTGATGCTTCCAGTGTAGGTGGATTAAATTCATCTACAGTTACAAACTCTTGAACTACAGAGACTGTGCCCCCAAACTTAACCACAGCAACTTCTACCCTTAAAGCTGCGAGATCATCTTCCACAACGCTAGATTGAAATCGTTCTATTCCTTTATTGAGTTCTTGAATTGGTTCACCAGACATAGAGGCAGAAGTATCTAACAGCAAAACTACCGGACAGCGATTTTCTCGGTTTTCGATAAATAATTCAGGTTCAGGATGACCTACTTGATAGTCAGACATAATATTCTCCTATTAATTAATAAAGGGATAAATTGGTAATAATATATTGATAATTAATGCAACTAATTGGGATTCCACTTGGTAAATCGAATCTCAATACGCCGCCGATTTGGATTATCTTCTTTACTGCTAGATGCAGGATTAGGTTTATTTCCTGGAAGATAAAGTTGTGCAGCAGAATAAGCTCGAAAGGCTTTTACTTTACATTTACATTCTCCAGTTTTTTGTAAATCTTGCAAGGTTTTAACAACAATTAAAGCCCGAATCAGACCCAAGTCAGCATTTGAACCTGCTTTCAGTTTTTTAAATTCTTTTACTAAATCATTAAAATTATTTTTATTTTTATTTATGGCTAAATCATTTAATAAATTTTGGTCTAAATTTCCTGCTCCGTTAATAGGATTGCCATCTGTATGACCAACAATTTCAATCATATCAACGTCATAATTTTTTAACTGTTTTTCAATTCCTGGGACAATTTTATTCTTAATATAATTTCTCAAATAATTAGAACCTTGTTTAGGAAAAGCCCGAGCCGTCTCGAAGGATAAATCCTTTGAAGGAATTGAAATTATTGGCGGTTCCTTGCTTTTTATTTGAAATTTTTTGAGTGCTTCTAGTTCACGAGATGTTTTTTCTAATTGCTTAGATGTTTTTTCTAGTTCTTGAGATTTTTTGTCTAGTTGACGAGATGTTTCATCTAGTTTTTTCGACAATTCATCTTCTTGAACAGAACCCTTTGTAGTAAAATAACCAATCATCAACAAAAAAACCATCGCTAAAAGAGCAAACATTTCTGCCTGTTTAAGAGATTGTAAGCTTGATTTCATGGATTTTTACCTCTTTTAGCTGATGAAATGATGTGGTTAGAAAGCTGTTCTAGCTCAGAAAAAAGTGCTTTTATTAAAGAAAATGAATTAGTGGTCTTACTTGCCCAATCTTGTATATCTTTAGACGCACTTTGAGATGATTTTGCAACTTTTTTAATTTCATCTGATGCATTTACAGCATCCTGTTTCAATTGCTGGAATTTATTTGATAAGTCTTGAGCGCTGTTTCCAACATTGGTAGAGGCGTTAATATAATTTTGTAGACTACTGTTGAGATTTTGAGTTTGTTGATCGACAGTAGATTTTACTTTACCAAAACTCTGTTCTATTTTCCCTGCTTGTGTTTCAATTATTTGATTAATATCTTTAAACTTATCTTCAATCAACGGTTTCTGAGTATGTAGAGATTTTTGAATTTTATCAAACCCATGAGATACTTTTTTTGAGCCATCATCTAGCACATTTGCAACTTCGCTAAATGCACCCTTAATCGCATTTGAGTTATCTTCAATATCAGAATACAAGGTATCTAAATTGTGATTAAGTTTCTTATATGATTTTAATAGCTCCTTGGTATGTTCTAAATGAATATTTTGCAATTTATTTAAATGCAATTCATAATAATTTTCTACCTTTTTAAGACTTTTGTCATAAGCCTCTTCCATCTTTGATAAATTCGTTTCATATAAATTTAAATGTTCTTGTTGAATTTGCTTAATACTTCGAGAATGTTTCTGGAGAGCATAAACAATTTCTGATGTTGCTTTTTCAAGTTCAGGTTTATCAGTTTCTCCCCGTGCAGTAATTTCTCCTCCACCCAACCAACCCATCAAGCTAGTAATTAAAGCACTAGATAATGGAAAAGCAAACTGTGCTAATTCAAATTCCTTTTGCTGTAACAAAGATAAGGCACTAATAAAACCAATAAGTGTGTGAAGATAGCCAGCACTTTGAATACGATTACCAGCACCAATCAAATGATAGGGTGTGTCATTTAACCTCAAGCCCAAAATGATTAACAAAAGAACATGGCTGATACCTATAATTAGGATTAATATTGGTGGAATAATAAATGTAGTAAAAACTGGTACAAGTGCTATTAATATAGTTATGAAAATGCCGATAACATATGATTTAACCAATAAATTATATTGTCGTGACATACTTATGCCTATATTTGTTGTATTAGAGTTTGATTGCTGAAAATTCGTACTTGGATTCAGTGATGACAATAATAAATCTAATGTCTAACTATTTATTAGACAATTTAATTAGCATAACAAGTACTGAAGAGCCTAATTATATAGAACATTCCATATAGAAATCCTAATTGAATATTGGTAGGTATACTGATAATCAAACCTTTGTAGAGCAAGCTTTGAATCAAATTAATTTTTCAAAAATCTGCGGAGGAGTCCTATATAAATCTCCAACTTTAATATTACACCCCGAACTTTTGCTATAAAATTAACTCACCAAAATAATAAAACAGAAATTTATAGTGTCTGATTACCTGATACTCTCTTCACAATGTATTACACAATATCCAATAAGTTAAAACAAGTTCAACAGACTACAAAAAACTTTTTACTAAGTAAATAAATCAATTTTTAAACATTCGTAAAAAAGTTTCAAAATAGGGGTAATGCTGTTGAACTAAGCCGGACAGTCACGTCGCGCCTCTCGGCTCAATACCTATATGCCCTTCGCTATCCACCTTGACAAATCCATGCTCCCCAAAACTTAGGATGTGCCAGAGGTTTAGTGGTAGAACTGTTTTCTAGTTCTCGCTCTGGAGGTAGACTATCAAATCCCGTTAACTCTTTTAAAACTTCCATCCCCGCATCTGATTGACGTAGTTCGGCGATGGTAACGTTGCGGATATAATTTTGTGCATTCTTTAAAGCAGCACTTTTGTCAAGTCCTCGATCCAAATAGTCAAAGAAACGCTCCATTAATAATACCGAAGCTTTTTCGGGTACCGACCACAAACTCAGAATTACGGTTTTCGCACCCGCACTAGCAAAGGCACTCCGTAAACCAAATACTCCTTCTCCCGTGGTGACATCACCTAAACCAGTTTGACAAGCCAAGAGAATAGTCATCTCATTTGCCCAAAGGTCTAAGCTTGCTACATCCTGAGCAAACAGCCAACCTTTACCTGCTTTTTCTGGAAGCTGCTTTTCTGTAATCAAACTATTAGCTCCAGCAAATGCTAACATTGACCTCATCATGGGATTAGAAACTTTAATTCTACGCCAACGGTCAAAATTATCAATTAAGATTTCTTCTTCGTTAGTAGCCTCATCTTTAGGTAGATAAAGCCCATGAGTAGCTAACAGTAGTACGCGAGGACATTGACTATCTCGAATCAAAGGTTCAACAGCTTCTCGGTCTAAATATGCTTTAACTTGTAATCGATGGGCAATAGTTATGCCTAAGCTAGTAGTAGCATTTAATCTTTCTAATGGCTTGATTTCATCGATTTTCATTTCTGTTATCACATTAGAAAGTTGTGAATTAGTAGGCTGATTAATATTTTTAGATGCAGAGATTTGCGAACTAAAATTTTCATGAGAAGTTGCTTCATTAGGGGAAGTCTGTTTGGGAACTGGGTTTAACTCTGCATTGGGCACTGATGCACATAAATCGTAATCGGGGTCAGCCATGACTAGAGGAATTCCCGCAGGACGTAGGGGTTGTTGTTTGTGTCGTAATAAATCTCTAGCTGTTGTTATGTATTGAATACTTTGATACCAGTCTATCAAATAGGTATCAGAATTTTCTGACCTGGGTAATAATTCAAACGGTAATAAGCTTAATACCGAATCAGGAGCAATAATAAGATTTTTGGTATTACCAATGTATTTGCAAAGTGGCTGATAGATTAATTTAGTCAACTCCCCAGCAGGTGAGGTTTGGAAATCATAAGTCTTAATTTTTATGGATGGTTTTATCTTCGATTTTTTATTGCCAAAGTTTTTAAAACCCATATGATTGTTATCCGTATCTGATGATATTAAAAAGTCACGGAATTTTTCAATTAAAATGTCTATGGGTTCTGCTTCTCCCAAATCTACCATTACTATTTGCTCTGGTTGTTGACTGGGTACAACAAAAGCTACATAATGTTCTTTAGTAGATTTTTTTCGCTCAAAATCCAAATTTTGAAAACGCACAAACTCTACTAAAACAGTATCTTCTGGAATCTCTGAAGCAATTACTTGATAGTTTATATCTTCTTTTAATTGAATTTCTGGTACTTGAGTTGCTAAAAACTTTTCTAATTCTTCGTACTCTGTTTGAGCTTTGGTGAGCCTTTGATTAATAATTTCAATTGATAGTTCTTGTTGAGTTGCAAATTCATCTTGATTACTACTAGTAGTTAATCTAATGATTTGATTACTAAGAGAACGTAGTTTTTGGAATTCGATTTCAAGATGGGGATACCGTCCGCTATATATAGCAGCATTTAAGGCAGTTATGGCTGCTATATTAATAGCTTTGCGTTGCAATACTAGAGTAAAAGTAGTTTGAACAATCTCTAAATTATGTTTAAAGTGTTTGATAATTAAAGAAAAATATAAGTCTAAAGTCGTTCTAATTCGATTAAGAAAAAGAAGACGATCTTTTTCATTACTAGCAGCTAATATTCGAGATAGAATTCTATTTCCCATCTCTATAGCTGTTTGGCATCTAGCTAAAGATTCTTTGTGATTACCGGTCAATTCAAATACAAATACAAGTCCATGAATAGATTTAATGGTATTAGGATAATCGTCTGGAAAGAACTTTTGATGTATCTCTAATACTTGTTGAAAATTATATTTTGCTTTCTCGTATTCTTTTTGCTCTAAGTATATATTTCCTAAATTATTCAAGCTAGTCGCCACTTCAGGATGACCATCTGGAAATAATTTTTCCAGCATATTAACTGACTGTTTATAAAAATTTTCTGCTTGCTCGTATTGGCTAAACGTCAAATAAAAAACACCAATATTATTTAAGATAGTTGCAATATCACGATGACCATTGGGAAATAGTCCTTGTTGTATTTCTAAGGCTTGTATTAGAAAAGATGCGCTTTCTTCATATTTTTCTCGCTTAGAGTCAAGACAAAGACAACCGAGACTATTTAAAATCGTTCCAGTATAAGGATGAGCATTGGGAAATATTCTTTGCTGCATCTTCAATGCTTGCTGATAATAAGAATCGGCTTGTTCGTATTTCCCCTGGTTCCAGTAAAGATAACCCAAGTTATTTAAGCCAACTACTATATCGGGGTGATCTTCTTTAAATAATCTTTCCAGCATCTTTACTGATTGTTGAAGATAAAATTCAACTTTTTCATATTCTCCTTGCGATGAGTAAACTTGACCTAAGCTATTTAAACTGATTGCAATCATAAGATGATCGCTTGAGTATAAATCTTGACATATCTCTAATACTTGCTGATGACAATATATAGCATCTTCATATTTTCCCTGTATTGAGTAAAGAAAAGCCAGATTATTCAAGCTTACTGCCATTTCAGGATGATTCTTTAGGTATAACGCCCTCTGCATCTCTAATGCTTGGTGGTGATAAGGTTCAGCATCTTCATATTTTCCTTGATATGAGAAAAGAGATCCCAAGGCATTCAAGCTGGCTGCCATATTAGGATGACCATTTGGATATAATCTTTTTGGATATAACTTTTGGCATATTTCTAATGCTTGCTGTACGTAAAATATGCCCTCTTTATAATTTCCTATATCTCTTAGCAGAATACTTAGATTATTTAAACCAACTACTATATGAGGATGACCATCTGGATGCAATCTTTGCTGCATTTCTAATGACTTCTTCATGTAAAATGCTGACTCTTCGTGTTTTCCTTGATTGAAATAGACATAGCCTAAATCATTCAAACTAATCGCCAAATCAGGATGATCGCCTAGATGTAATCTTTGGCGTATTTCTAATGCTTTTTTAATGTATGGTGTAGCTTCTTCATATTTCCCTTGGCAAAAGTAAAGAGAACCTAAAGCATTTAAGCTTAGTGCAACCATGCCATTTTCATCTGGGTATGATTTTTGGCATATTTCTAATGCTTGCTGTACGTAAAATATACCCTCTTCATAATTTC
>ERZ1740052.376-NODE-376-length-15320-cov-5.787684_pt1 | contig 15320 bp, 7 predicted proteins | sample MGYA00581750_ERZ1740052 | MGnify/ENA primary metagenome ERZ1740052 (study PRJEB43018, sample SAMN04849743) | marine metagenome | isolation source: floating plastic debris | place: Pacific Ocean | collected 2008-08-30 | study: EMG produced TPA metagenomics assembly... | reverse complement strand
AGAATTAGATTGTAAAAAACTATAGTGATTAGTATACCAATTAAAAGACAAACTAAAATAAGTTCACCACGTTCTATTGATCTGTAATTTTCTTCTTCTAAAAGTTTAACAGCATACGAACGACCATATTTACTTTTGGTACGTTAATAATAGACTTGTTCTGAATTAGGTTCAAATTTCAAAGGAAAGTATAAAGATGCTCCATTAATATCTTTATCTTTTGTATTCACCATATACCCGGTATTAGAAACTATCCAGGTATTATTTTTTTTATAAAAGAGCTGTATAGAATCTTGTAATGGTTTTTCTATTCTTAAAATACGTTTTATTATCGTGTCTGAAGTATTACGAATTGTAAAACGATTCCAAACAGATTTGTTATTAAAACCTAGATTTAAGATATTTTTTTCTGAACGTTGAAATGATAATTTTTGAGCATCATTAATATCATAATGAGAAGGTACATCTTCACTAAAATATAGATATTTTCCTAATAAGTCATTAGAGTTAGTTTTGGTAACTTCTATTACGCTGTCAAGGTTTTTTGGTTCTATATTATTTTGACCAAAGCTAGGGAAATGAATTCCTAGAAATACTATAATTTGTAGTACAGTTTTATTCATAGATTAGGGGATGTTAAATACTAAAAATAAAAAGTTTATGTAATTACTTATAAGGACTTTATATATTCATCTAATGATTCTTCAGCAGTTAGTTTTAATTTCTTTTTTAATCTAAATCGAGTTGATTTTATAGCGTCTAGACTCGTTTTTCTTAAATTGGAAATTTCTTTTCGGGAAAGTCCAATTTTAATAAAAGAACAAACCTCAATATCTGTTTTTGTTAGATTAGGATGTAGATTTTTTAAGTTCTTCAAAAAATCATTATTCAAAGATTCAATATTTTGTTTCAGAAATGCAATTTTAGAATCTTCTAATTTATCTGCTTTTAAATCTGCAATGATACTTTTTAAGGAAACACCTTCTTCTTCATGTGAAAGCTTTGATAAATTTTCAGCAAGCTTCTCTTTAGATCTAAGATGAATAATTGTTTCGGTTAACAACTCATTTACTTCTTCTTTCTTAGTAGTAACTTCTGTATTTAATTCATCGATTTGATTGGAGAGAAGATCTTGTTTAATTTTATTTTTCCTTTTAATTTTTAAGTATAGCAAATAGCCTAGATATAAAACTAGCAAACCAATTATTAATGTAATAATCAAGCTCGCTAAATACAATTGTTTTTGTATTTCTTCTTTTTCTAGTTGTAATTCTATTCTTCTCCTTTCTTCTGCATTAACTATGCTATCTGTTATTCGTGCTTTTTCAAAAGAATGTGTCATTTCAATTTCTTTAAATCTTTTCGCATTGTTTACGATATTGATATCCTTTTGAATTTTATTATAAGTCTTTAAATCGTTAAAAGCTAAATCTAACTTACCTGTAGATTTGTATATTTCTCCTCTTATCTTGTACACATCATAAATACGACTAATCATATTTATTTTGTTTCCTAGTTTTATGGCTTCATTTGCGTAAAACAAGGCTTTATCATTATTTTTTAATTGGAAATGTGTTTCTGCAAGATTTCTATTCGTAATCGTTTGTGATAAATACTTGTTGACACTTTTCGTATATTTTAAAAAATTGAGTTGTAAAGGAAGTGCTTCTTTATATCTTTTTTGGTCTAATAATAAACTTGATTTATTACCATATACACCTTGTAAAACATCATAAGCTCCAGCTAATTTTGAATGATAAATTCCTTTGTCAAAAGCATAAAAAGCAGAATCTATCTGATCCATTTCTGCATAACATTTCGCAATATTACTGTAGTTAAGACCTAATAATCTGTGTTTTTTATTATTAGTATTTGTTTTAATAGCTTTTTTAAAATTAACAATTGCTTTATCACACTCATTTTTAAATTTGTATAACATAGCTATGTTTCCATAATTTACACCTAGATATATAGAATCATTTGTCTCAGTGATGATTTTTTGAGCAGCTAAATAATCTTTTAACGCTCCTGAATAATCTAAAGATCTTCGTTTATATACTCCAGATTGAATCAGTAATGTTTTGTGGTGTTTTATATTATCATAACTATCTTTTTTAAGAATTTCTCTAACCTGTTGATGATATGTTGGAAGCTTATCTGTATTTCTACTTTTTTGATATGTTCCTAAATCTAAAAGATGTTGCACTTTTAAAGAATCATTAGGTGCATTATCAATTTTACTATGAAAGTTTATTACAATAGAATCTTTTTCCTGAGAAAAGGAACTCAGAAATAAGAAAAAAAATAATATACTTAGGTTATGCATTTAATTAAAAAATTAAATAGATTTTATATAATCATCAAGAGAATCATTTGATGTAAGGTTTAGTTTCTTTTTTAATCTAAATCTTGTCGATTTTATAGCATCAAGACTTGTTTTTCTTAGGTTAGAGATTTCTTTTCGAGAAAGCCCAATTTTTATAAACGAACACACTTCAATATCTGATTTAGTTAGATTAGGATGTATGTTTTTTAAGTTCTTTAAAAATTCATAATTCAAAGACTCAATATTTTGCTTTAGAAACACAATTTTAGAATCTTCTAATTTGTCTGCTTTTAAATCTGCAATAATACTTTTTAAAGAAACACCTTCTTCTTCATGAGAAAGCTTTGATAAATTTTCGGCAAGCTTTTCTTTAGATCGAAGATGAATAATGGTTTCGGTTAACAATTCATTTACTTCTTCTTTTTTAGTGGTAACTTCTGTATTTAAATCAACAATTTCTCTAGCTAAAGCTCTACGTTTACGTTTTGCTTTTCTCCAAAGCACATAAAAAATCATGAAGGCTATTAAAAGCGCGATTAGTAATAGCGCAACAGTAACACGTCTTTTATATTTTTCAATTTCTTTATCTTTTTCTAAAAGTTCGATTTCAGTCTTTCTCTTAAAGATTTCTTGATCTTTTCTTTCAGTTTCAAACTTAGATTGATAATATAAAAATGTGTTGTCTTTGATTAATTTATTATTTGCTTCTTCTAATTCTAAATACGTGTTTAAATGTTCAAAAGCTTTTTTATATTGACCTGTAGCTCCGTATACTTTGGCAATTTCTTTTTCTGCTTTTTTTACTTTTTCTTGTTGACCTTCTTGTCCTTTAAGTGCAAGAACTTTTTTAAATGCACTTTCTGCATTAGCATAATCTTTTTTCTTAATATATACTTTTCCTTGATACTCATAATTCATTCTTTGAAAGAAATCAGGAGCACTTGTTTTTTTTACCCAACCTTTGGCTTCTTCTAAATATTGTTCAGCAAGAGTAATATTATCTAAATCTAAATTATAGTCTACATTTAAATTAGCTAAAAACAATTGAGATAAAACCTTCTGCTGTTTGTTCGTTATACTATCTGCATAAATTGTTGTAGAGTCTATGTATTTTCTTACATCATTGTAGTTTTTAGCTTTTTGACTGATTTTCGCTAAATTTCCATAAGCATAAGATAAGGATATATAATCTTTAATTTCTTTTGCATTAACTAAAACTCGTTTGCGTTCTGCAATAGCTTTTTCAAGAAAACCATTTTGAGAATAAATTCCAGCTAACTCTGCTAGTGTGAAATTTTTATAAAAATCATCTTTTAGTTCATCATATAATTTATAGGCTTCTTCGTAATTGGTAACTGCATTTAAAAAATCGTTTAGGTCATTATAAACCTGAGCAGTAAAAAGTCTTGCATCAGCGGCATTAATTAAACCTTTATTTTCTTTAATGAAAATATCGCCAGAACGTTTATAATCTGTTATCGCTTTTTCATATTTATCTGTATTGTAATAATAACTAGCTCTTTTTAGTAATATATGTGCTTCTGTAGTTGGATCTTTATAAAGAGGTAAATATTCTAACATTTGATCTACATAATATTTTGTAGAATCTAGTTGAGAAATACTCGTAAAGTGTTCTATTAAAAAACGAGATTTGTTTCCTAATTTATCATATTCTTTAAGTTCTTTAGCTAAAGCTAGATATTGCTTTAAAAATTTTACTTTTCTCTCAGATCCTTCCCGAATCGTTTTTTTGGTAATATCATTTAGAATTTCAAGCTGAGCCCTTTTATCTGTAGTGTTTTGTAATTTCTCCGATAATTCTTCTACGGAATCTTGAGAGAAAATTTGAGAGGTAAAAACTAAAAAGAAGATTGATAGTAAAACTTGTTTGATCATTTGATACGCTTAAAATTAAACATCTTTTTCATTTTCATCTTTAAACTCTTTTCCAAATGCAATATTAATATAAATAAAACTTAATTGTAAAGAGTAATTTTTGATTGAAAAACGAAAAGATATATAAATCACTGAATCAAAATGAAAAAAATAGTTAAAAGGTTAAAAAGAATAGACGAATGTCTACTTTGTTTATGAGAAAATTATAATATAAAAGTTAAAATGAATAGTAGTCAAGTTTAAGTAGAGTAGAGGTGTAGAGGTTAATGAAAATATGTGTTCAAAAACAAAAAAGCCGGAAAATATATTCCGACTTTTTATTATTGAACTTCCAATATTTTTAGAATCCGCTTCCTGGTACTTCAGGAGAAGCTGCTTGCGCTTTTTTAGGAGATAAAATCATGTAGGTACCAATTGCTGTAAGGGCAGTGTATTTACCGTAATTACCGATTTTTTTTAAAGCTTCTTTTCTATTTATAATATTTTTATTAGTGTTGTTGTCACTTTTTTTCATGATCAAATCTTATTATTTTAATACTATTTTTTTAGAGATACTTTTTCCTTCTTTGTTATCCATTTTTACAATGAAAATTCCAGTGCTTACAGTAGTATCTATAGTTGTTTTGTTTGAGTTTTTAATAGTTTCTTGATATACTCTTTTTCCTAGTAAATCATACAATTCAAAAGTGTAGTTTCCGTTATTTAATCCATCAAGAATAATCTTCGAATTATTTGTGTAAATTTTTACATCAGATGTTAAGAATGTATCGTTGGACAAAGATTTAGCTTGTGTATGAATAAAGAATCTTCCTACACCATCAATAGTAGATTTTACAGTTACACTATACGATTCGTTATCAGAGATTTTAGTAAATGTATTGTTTTCTTTGTCTTCAAGATAAATTTCAGAATCGTTTAAGTTTACTGAAGTTGCAGTAAAAGTCATTTTTTCATTTGCTGCTAATTTTACACCAACTGGAATCACCATGCTATCATAATTCGAGTTTGGTAACGATTGAATTGTAAAATCTTCAGAAGAACCTTCTAGTAAATGCGTATAAATGTCAAAAGAAGCTCCACTAAAGTTTCCAACATCGTATCCTGGATCTAATCCTTTTGTAGCATTTGGAAAATATTTGATAGCTGTTTTTACAGATGTTCCGTTAGAAGTAGCAACTATATTTAATTCAGGAGTTACATTTTCAGTAGTTCTATTAAAAACTCCTGCAGTACTAGCTTGAGTTATAAGCTGACTTTTATCTAAAGTAATTGTGTTTGCAGTTGCATTTGCTTTAATGAAAAAACCTTGTCCAGGTGCTAAAGCATTCTCTGAGGTTGCTTGTGAAGTGGCGGCATATTTATTTTGAGCATTATCCCAAACGTAAGCAGCAACATAAGCAGGATCTAAATTTATAGCATTATCTGCAAGAAAATTATCACCAGTATTTTCATTCAAAGGTAAAAAAGCAGTAAACGGATTTCCAACAGCGTTCCATTCAGAAGCAACAACAGTCTTATTTACTGTACTGTTTTCTAAAGTACCAGTAAAACTCACACCTCCATCTGTAGCTCTAGAAATAGCGTAACCACGACCTTTTTCAAAAGTTAAAGTATTTGTAGTTAAATCATTTGCGGTGTAATACACCCATTTTGCTCCGTCAGCATTGCTGTCATCATAATAAGCAATTGCATATCTATTAGGATTTACAGAGTTATTGACTCTAATATCATTTGAAACATTTTCAGCAAATTCTTTAATACTTTGTCCAACTACCGGAGCACTAATTACATGCCATTGATTTGCTTCTAATCCACCTCTATGATAAGTAACAGTACCAGAACCTGAAGCTGTTCCAGAAAAAATTAAACTACTACTATTAGTTGCACTAGAATTTAAACTTATAGCTCCATCATTCACAAAATTACCTTCAATTTCAGCACTTGCTGCATCTAATAAAACTAATGAAGCAGATGGTTCTATAGTTAAATCGTCCATTTGTGCAGCAGTTCCAATACCGATAACAGGACTTGTTGCTAAGTTCGGAATTGTAATATCATAAGTAGTTTCAGGAAGTGCGTTGATATCCCAGTTTCCAGCTGTACTCCAGTCAGGATCTACAGTTCCTGTCCAAGTAGCACCAGTGATTATTACAGCTCCAGTTGAATCAAAAGTATCACCAGTAATTTGAGTTCCAGGATGATTAGTACAATCAGGAGAATTAGATCCACTTGTTGGACCACAAGCTGTAAAAAATTGATCTAAGAAAACACCGCCAGTTTCGAAAGTAACATTCGGACTTTCATTTATATCTGAGTATTTAATTTTTATACTGTATAAATGAGATGGAGTAGAGGTTACATTACTGCTTACTCCTGAAATTGTAAATGCATTAATACTTGCATTTTGTTGAAAAGAAGTAGAAACTCTAGAAGTGTTGTTATCGTTAACAATAATTGAATTATAAGCTTCTAAAATACCTCCTCCAAAAGCAGTATCTAAAATACACCCACTAGGAGTTTCCATTGTGAAATTTCCATTTGTATGAACATTATCACCAAAAGCTGCCGTGTTATAGTTAAAATAAATTTGACCAGATCCTAAGATAAAATCTGTGTCTGAAGCAATATAAATATCTGCTTCATAAAAATCGTTAGTTCCATCGTTTGTATTACGCGCATTTACAAACGTGAAGCTAATGTTTTGAGCAAATGTTACTGCTGAAAAAAGAGTTAACATTGTTATTAAAATTGTTCTCATATTTAAATTTTTTGTAGATGTACTTTTATAGTTTTTGAATATTAATTGTTTGCATTCCGGTGCCATTAAATGACTTTTCGATTTTTACTTTTGATAACCAAAACAAAGACCCTTGATGAACGATCGGTAAGAATGCGAATTTTTTTACTTCTTTTCTTACTCTTGGTTTTCTGTAACTTCTTATTGTAACCTCCATATTTTTTTTACTTAGAAATTAAAATTGTTCCCCTTTACCTATATTTTTTCTAATGATATTGATGTCTGCATTTTGAACTTGTCCATTCATATCAACATCAAAAATGTTGTATCCAGAAATTCCTAGTTGTAATACTGTATTACTAACATTTGTATTCTGTATTTGTCCATTTGTATTTACATTACCAGCAGGTAATGCAAAAATTGAATTGATAACTTCTATTAAAGCATTTGAACCATTTAAAACACTACTATCTGAAGTAAAATCTACATTGGCTTCATTTCCATCAAAAGTTATCGGTAAACTAGTCACTGCTGTTAAATGGTTTCTATGCGCAATAGCCACATAATATTTTCCTTGCCAGGCATTAATAGCTATTTCCCTAGATGAGTTAGTATCTGCATCTCTAACAGCACTATTCTTTTGTAGTAAAAATGATTTTCTTGCTACGATTTCATTAATATCGTCTGCGTTTCGTAATTGTATTTCTACCCAATCTACAATGGCACCAGCATTTGTAGTATCAAAAACAGAAGCGTCACAAGTTACAGCGTCTTCATAAGGAGAGGTAGTTGGTAGTAAATTATTAGCTCTTAAATCGTCGTTCATTTGGAATGTTGAGCTATTGAAAGGGCCTTCTAGTATTGCTCTAACATTCATTATACACGATTCGCAATCAGTTGAAAAACTTGTTTGTGCATCTTTACTTGTAAAAGTTGTATTAGCATAATCTACATCATCAACTTGTACGCAGTATAAATTTGGATTGCTATTGATATTGAAATCACTAATAATTTGGTTATTCCCATTCTGTACATTTAACTGTGATAGGTTAGCCCCGAATGCTGTTAGTGTTGTTAAAACAGTACAATTTGAAACATCTAATGAAGTAAGTTTTGTTGAAAAAACTCGTATAGTTGAAAGTAATGTATTATTACTAACATCTAAGCTTGTTATTTCCGTAGTATTAAGCCCTAAGTAATCAAGTAAAACCGCATCACTAATATCAATGTTAGCGATTTTCGTTTGACTTACATCCAAATAGGTTAGTTTTGCCAAACCTGATAGATTTACAGTTTCTAAGTTTGTAGTTTCTTGTAAGTCAATAGTTTCTAAATTTGTATTATGAGAGAGATTAATAGTTGTATATCCATTTTCTCTTAAAGACAAGCTAGTTAAAGCTTTAAAATCTTCAATTCCTGTTGTATTTGTAATTCCTTTTTCGTTTAAAGAAAGTGAAGTAAGATCTTCAATTATAGCTGTTGGTACACGTCCATCATTTGCCGTATCATCATAAGCGGCTAAAGCATTTTCAAAATTTGAATCTGGAATGGCAGTGTAACGACAAAAAGTTTCGTTAAAGCTTGTAATAGCTTCTACCTCTGCCCAACTCACTTCATTTATATCATCTACACGAATACAAGTAAGGTTAGTACTTCCTAGCGTGATAAATCTTCTAATACGAGCTGTAGCATTAGTACCTGTTTTGAAATCGACAGCTGTTAGATTGGGACAGTTTCGTAAATCAACTAATCGTAAAGCATCATAATCACTTAAATCTAATGATGTAATGTTGTTTCCTTCTAATCCTAACGTATCAAATTCTGCATTATTAGGCGGCAGCGAAATACTTACTAAATTACTATTTGTAGCATACAAGCTTTCCAAAGAAGTAAGCGTCCTAATATCTAAATCTGTTAGCATATTTCCACTTATACTTAACCTAGTTATTTGTATATTATTAGATAAGTTTATTACCCCTAACTCATTATCTGAAAGCACTAAAACTTCTAAAGCAGAATTTAAGGATACATCTATATCTGTAATACTATTTCTAATAAGATTTAACTCTCTAAGTGCTGTGTTTTTAGTTACATCTATAGCCGTTAAGCTATTATCTCCTAGATCTAAAACTTCTAAAGCTGTATTTTGTGAAATATCTATTTCAGTAATTTCATTAAAACCAAAATCTAAGTTTTTCAATTTCTTATTCCCAGAAATATTAATACTTTTTAGTCCATTTGTACTAGCATTCAATATTTCTAGAGCGGTAAAATCAGCTATACCTGTAAGATCAGTAATACCCTTATTTTGTATATTAAGATTGGTGAGACTTTCAACTAAAGTGGTTGGTACTTGACCATCGCCTGAAACATCGTCGGTAATAATAGCTTCTAAAGCCGCTTCAAAATTTAAATCTGGAATAGCAGTGTAACGGCAATACGTATCACTAAAACTTGTTGTATTATCAATATTTATCCAATTTGTAGTACTGTAAGCTGCATCATCAACTAGAATACAACTTAAACTCCCAATATCAACAGCATTGAACGTTGTAATAAGTCTATTGTTTCCATTTTTAATATTCAACGAACTTAAATTGGTTTCAAAAACAGTAATGATTTCTAATGCTGTATTTGTTGATAGATCTAAAGTTGTTAAACTATTTCTATATAATTGTAATTCTTTTAAAGCTGCTAACCCTGTTACATTTATTGTTTTAAGACCAGGCATTTCAAAAGCTTGTAATTTTTCTAAAAGTGTTTGCTCAATAAGATCTAAATCTTTGATGTTAGTTCTATATACATCTAGCTGTTTTAAAGCAGTAACCCCAGTTAGGTTTATAGATGAAATATCAGACTCATAGACTCTTAATGTTTCCAATGCTGAAGTATTTGAAGCATTCAAAGAATTAGAAATTGCTGCTTCTGCTTTTACCACTCTCAAAGCTTTCATATTACTGATATCCAAATCTGCAATGGTATTACCTGTAACATCTAGAGTTTCTAAAATAATAAAATCCTTAATTCCTGTTAGATCTGAAATATTTTGTCCACTTACATTTAATGATGTAACATTTTCAATTAAGATAGTAGGTACTTGACTGTCATTACTTATATCATCATAAGCAGCTAAAGCACTTTCAAAATTTGAATCCGATACAGGAGTGTATCTACAGTAATTTTCATTATATATGTCTGTTGATTGTGCATTTCTCCAATTGCTTTGTGCATAACTTAAATCATCAACAGCAACACATAGGTCGCTCGCACCATAAATAGCATGGCTTGTAATATTTGTATTGTTTCCATTATTTACATTAATATATTTTGTTGCGCTAGAAACAATTACTAACTCTTGTAGTAACGTATTATTTCTAAGGTCATAACTTTCTATACTATTTCCTGTAGATATGAACGAGGTAAGATTGATATTAGTAGCTACATCTAACTCAGTAAGATTATTAGTGACTAATGTTAATTCCTTCAAATCAGTTAATTCACTTACATTTAATTCTGTAAGTGGTACTCTTGAAAGATTTAAAATTTCTAATGCAGTATTCTTGCTAACATTAATTGTGGAGAATAAATTATCATTAGCATAAAGTTCTACCAAAGCCGTAAAATCTTCTATTCCAGAAATATTAGAAATATTCTTATTTGCGATATTGAGGGATGTTACAGTATTAATATCCTCCGTTAATACTTGTCCGTCACTAGGAGTAGTATCGTAACCTAAATCTACTAAGGCTGCTTCAAAATTAGCATCTGGTATTTGAGTATACTGTCCTTTTACTTTAAGTGCTGAAAGACTTAATAGTATCAAAAATAAATACTTGTTCATAATATAAATAGTGATTTACTTGTTGTTAAAATTGTTGTCCCTTACCAATGTTCTGTAGAATTGTATTGGTATCTGTATTCTGAACTTGACCATTCATGTTTACATCAAAGATGCTATAACCAGAGATTCCTATTTGTAGTAATGCGCTATTTACATCAGCATTTTGTACTTGTCCGTTTTGATCAATATCTCCTAAAGGAATTCCGAAGAAACCATCTCCTAAATTGGTCATTGCGCTTATTCCTCCATAAATATTATTCGTGTCTGATAAATCAATAGAAGTAAGAGAATTACTTAAAGAATGCGCAGTACTAGAGGCGATCGTGATGTGATTTCTATGCGCAATAGCGATATAAAAATCATCTTCCCAAGCAGCAATTGTAGGATTAGAAGTTCCGTCAACATCAACAATACTTCCGTTTTTTAACAATAATGCCGATTTTCTAAAACGAATTTCAGAAATGTCATCTGCATTTCTCAATTGAATTTCAACCCAATCGATAACAGCACTTTCTCCAGTAGTATCAAAAACAGAAGCTTCGCAAGTAATTGCATCTGAATACGGAGAAGTAGTTGGTAAAACACCATTAGCTCTTAAATCGTCATTCATTGTGCTAGAAGTACTATTGAAAGCTCCTTCTAAAAGTGTATTGGTTTCGATAATACAAGATTCACAGTCGGTATTAAATTTAGATTGTGCATCAATTGTTGTCCAATTTGTAGTTGCATAAGCAACATCATCGACTTGAATACAAGTTAAATTCGGATTCCCGTTGGCTACCATTCTAGAGAAATTAGAGTTGTTTCCGTTGTTGATTTTTAAAAGAGATAAATTTGCATTATCTACTCTTAAATCATTCAATTGAATGTTTTTAGAAACATCTAAAGCAGTTAAACTAGTTTCACCAAGATCAAGTGTAAGTAAAGAGAATAATGAAGAAACATCAATGGTTTCAATAGCAGTTGCATCAGCATAGATAGTAGCTAAGTTATTTAGATTATCACCGAAAACAACCGAAGTTAATAAAGCATTATCATCAATGTCAATTCTAGTTAAAGCTATGTTGTATGTGAAATCTAAACTAGTTACTTGATTTAAGTCGATATCAAAATCTTTCAGAAGTACATTTTTAGAAAGATCAACACTTGTTAAATTATTTGATTCTAGGTTTAAATCTTCAAGCGCTGTGTTTTGAGATACATCGATAGTAGAAAGATTGTTATAACTTAAATCAGCATTTTCTAGTATTGTATTTTTAGTTAAATCAATAGTCGATAAATTATTGTTATCTAAGTCGAAAACTTGTAGGTTGATATTAGTTGAAAAATCAATACTATTGATACCATTATTATCGATTTCAACTTCTCTTAATAAAGTACAACCTGTAAAATCAATAGCAGTTAAAGTTGCCATATCATCGGCATCTAATTCGGTTAGATAAATATTGTTTGAAAAGTCTAAACTTGTAAAGTTATTCTTATCGCAATCAACAATCTTTAGATTTAAATTTCCTGAAAGGTCTAAAGTTGTTAATGAGTTTATAGAACAATTTAGAGAAGTTAGTGAAGCAAAGAATTCAATACCTGTTAAATCTGAAATCCCTTGACTGTTAACATCTAAATCTTCTAAGAAGAAAATATTTTCTAATGGAATTTGATTATCATCACTGATATCGTCGTAAGCAGCTAAAGCTGTTTCAAATGCTGAATCTGGAATAGAAATATAGGAAGTACATTGTGTTGCATTAAATGTAGTTTGATTATCAATATTAGTGAAATTTGTAGTTGCATAAGTCACATCATCAACAGTAATACAAGTTAAATCTGAATTATTCCTAGCATCAAAAGAAGTAATGTTTGTGTTAACTCCATTTTTAATATTTAAAATTCTTAAAGCGTTAGTATTTACGTTTATACTCACCAATTTGGTTAAACTAGATACATCTAAAACTTGAAGTATATTGTTTTGCATGTTAAGATTTTCAAGTTCTGTGTTCTTTGAAAAATCTGCTGTTTTTAAACTATTATCACTAATGTTTAAAGTTTTCAATGCACTGAAACCTTCAATTCCAGTTAAATCTGTAATATTTTTATTTGAAATATCTAAATCTTCGATGTTTTCAATACTTGATATTGGAATATAGTTATCATTTAAAATATCGTCAATAGCAGAAAACTCCGCTTCAAAGTTATCATCTGGCATATATATATAATCTTCACAGCCAATACTATAGGTTACATCTGAAGTAAAGTTATTAGTAGCATAAGTAACATCATCTACAGAAACACAATTTAGGTTTGTATTTTGTCCAATACTTAAATTTGTTATTTGAGTTAAATCGATGTTTTTAAGATTTAAACTGTTTAGATTATTTCCGTAAACCTGAATAACAGTTAGCTTCGTGTTTTTACTAAGATCTAAGTTTTCAATCTGATTTGCTCCTGCGCTAAGAAATGTTAGATTAATAGCATCTGTGAAATCTAATGCTGAAATTGCACCTGTGTTCACTTGAAATAATTCTAAAGCTGTATTTCCGCTAAGTGTTAATGTGGTTAAATTACTATTTGCGCTACCGTTAATTACATTTAAGTTAGAAAGTCCTGTGAAATCTAAGCTGATAAAACTACTACTTGTAAAGTTGAAATTTTCTAATAATGTATTATTTGCTAGATTTATAGTAGATAGTTTAGATTTTTCTAATGATAAGTTCTCTAGACTTGTTAGAGTTGAAACATTTAAAGAAGTGAATGTATTTTCACTTAACTCAAGATCTGTTAAAGCTGTATTGTTAGCAAGATCTATATTACTTAAACTACAATTTTCAGCATTTAACGTGGTTAATTTTGTGTTGTTAGAAAGATCAATTCCTCCAGATAAATTTAAATTACTTATATATAAATATGAGAGTTCTGTATTTTTTGAAAGATCTACAGTTGTGATATTATTATCACTAATAAATAAAGTTTTTAAACCGACATTTTTTGTAAAGTCTACAGAAGTAATCTGATTGTTATTAGCACGCAATTCTGTCAACGAGACAAAAGCTTCAATACCAGTTAAATCAGCAATACTTTTACTTCTAATATCTAGATTGGTAATTGTTTGAACATTAGCTCTAGGTACTTGCCCGTCACCAGAAATATCATCATAACCTAAAGTTTCTAAAGCAGCTTCAAAATTAGCATCAGGAATAGAAACATAAGTACAATCAGTTTCGTTGTATGATGTAAAATCATCGATGCTAGTCCAGTTTGTAGTACTGTAAGAAACATCATCAACAAGAATACAAGATAAAAGTGCATTACCAGTAGCAAAAATATTAGCGATACTAGTATTGTTTCCGTTCTTAATATTTAAATACGAAAGCTCATTACGATTCACATATACTGTATTTAATATCGGATTTTGTGATAAATCTAGAGATGTAATTTTATTATCTCTAACATTTAAAAAACGTAATGCGGCTAAGTTAGAAACATCGATAGAAGTAAGACCACATTCATCAATTGTGATGTCATCTAAAGCAGGTAAATTTCCAAAAGTTACTGTGGTTAAAAGTGCATTTTCTTCAGCGTTAATATCATATAACACAGGGTTATCTGGAAAATGTAAGTTTGTAAAAAGGTTTTCTCCTAAATCAACTTCTACTAAAGCTGTATTTGCTGTTAAATCAATTGTTGTTAATTGATTTTCTTCTAAGTCTAAATCTTCTAACAATGTATTATTAGATAAATCTATTGTAGAAATTTGATTTGAGGATAAATCAGCTTCTAGTAAACTTGTATTTGATGACAAATTAATAATTGTAAGATTATTTCTTGCTAAATCTATCTCTGTAAGTTTTGTATTGAAACTTAAATCAATAGTAGAAATATCACAGTTGCTTAAATCAAATTCATTTAGTTCTGTGTTTTTACTTAAATCTATTCCAGATGTAAATTCGTTTCCATAAGCAGAAAAATAGGTAAGAAGTGTATTATTTGTTATGTCTAGTGTAGTGAAATCATTAAAATAACAACGAAAATCTTCTAATAATGGATTTCCTGAAAGATCAATATTCGCTAGTTCATTATTAGAAACACTAAGCTTTTTTAATTTCGAACAGTTATTAACTGTTAAACTATTGATATCATTATTTTCACAGGTAATTTCTTCTAATAAAGTATTAGAACTTAAATCCAATGTGTTTAATTCATTTCTACTGATTTCAAGTTGTTTTAATTTTGTGTTTACAGATAAATCAATAGTTGTAATTGCATTCACAGAACAATCTAAATCTTTCAATAACACGAAACCTTCAATACCAGCTAAATCAGATATTCCTCTGTTTCTAAGATCTAAACTTGTAACGTTATAAATTAAATCTCTAGGTACTTGTCCGTCCCCATCAATATCATCATATCCCATATCGAATAATACACCTTCAAAAGTAGGAACTGGATTAGCAATATAATTTTTACATCTATATACACTAAAAGAAGAATCATAAACGATAGTTGAAATGTTATTTATAGCATAT
>ERZ1740052.375-NODE-375-length-15339-cov-5.273685_pt1 | contig 15339 bp, 13 predicted proteins | sample MGYA00581750_ERZ1740052 | MGnify/ENA primary metagenome ERZ1740052 (study PRJEB43018, sample SAMN04849743) | marine metagenome | isolation source: floating plastic debris | place: Pacific Ocean | collected 2008-08-30 | study: EMG produced TPA metagenomics assembly... | reverse complement strand
GTGCAGCTCAAGCCCTTTAGCGATGAAATCTTGGCCGCTGCCGAGAAAGCGGCTTTTGAAATCTATGAAGAGAACGCCGCCCAGGATGCCGCCTTCAAAGAAATCTATGACCAGTGGAAGGCCTTCCGTGAATCGGTCTACGGTTGGAATCGTTTGAACGAGCTAGGCTTTGCCGGATTCGCCAATAAAGGGGCCTAGCTCAAGATTTTGTCTCTGCCAGGGCATCATCGGCCCGATTGTTCATCAACCACTGCAAATTCATACCAATCACCCATGATGCGGCGTGAGCGATAATTTCCACTACCAAAAGGTGTTTTTCGCTGAGGCCGATGGGCAATGCCATAGTGGGTTTGGGTGGAAATCAGCCCCTGGGTATCGATAACAAAATAGGTACCACCCTGGGCATCTATACCAATTTCCCTCACCCCATAAAGACCCAAAAATCGTTCATCCAACCTCAGCCTCCCCGCTTTAGGCAAACGTCGCCAGTCAGCTAATTGACGCTCAGCATCTGTTAATTCTGTTGCAGGTGCCTGGGCGACCCGATTTAGATAGCCAGTAAAGTATGGACGACTAATAACAAAACCTAGTAAAAAAGGGAGCTTGAGCACCACCAGATAGAGGGTCAGCAGCATCACACCTACAGTTGTGAAAATCGACCGTTGCATCGCAGCAGCCGATCTGACTTTAGAACGATGATCTCGATGGTGTGATCTGATGTGAATCATTCTCCAAACAAGAACAATGGGAATGAGCAACAGCAGCCAATTAAAGGGATAAAACCCAAAAAAGCTGATTACAATCAGGCTGAAGCTCTCGAATAATCCCACCAGCGAGCCTGGATACATACTGCTGAACAGCACGATACAGCAGCAGATTAACGTAGGTTTATGAATAAAGCGAAACCATCTGATCATGAGATTTCTCATGGAGTAGTCAGCAATGCTATGCACAACAGCTAACGCAAGTTGATACCTCTCGAAATCCCCGATGGAGACTACAGCATGCTGTCCTCATTTTTCGCACCAAGAATTAGGCCGATAGTTTGACGCCCATCATTCAGGTCACCCGTGAGCGTTGAACGCTATCAGCAGCGATGGCTATGTCGCAGCAAACCGCTGTTGGCAACTACGTAAAAGCCCTGTCTGGTTGCGATCGCAACCAGACAGGGCCCCGCCAACTACACGCAGCTTAAATTTCCTCTGCTCGGCAGTGTCCTTCACCAACATGGCCTAGACCCTTATAGATATCAGCCAGCTGAAGTTTCTCTGACTTAGTCAGCGTTGTCTCCAGGTCTTCAGGAGTCAAATTGACAACGCCATCTTCGGCTAAGGCTGCAAACGGATCAAAGCCCAGGGCACCCCGGTTGAGGATGTCATCTTCAGGGGTATCGATATCGCCAAACAGATGATCAAAATGAAAGGTGGTCTCTACCGCAGCTGTCTCACCAGGGTCTAAAATCCCTTTGCGCTCATCGCCCACAAAATCACCGCAGAAAAACTCCAACGATGGGTTCATAGCAATTTCAAAGGGAATGGTTTCACCGTCACGGCTAGCGGTACCGATGAGTCGCAGTGAGGGTTCAGTCTCGGACACTAGCTTCCAAGACAGGGCATTGTAACGACCTGCCGGGGTCTCTACCTGTCCCACCAGGATAGGCTCAGCGTTTTCATCACCTTCTGCCAGGTCCAAACTAGCTGAGTCGGTTAGCAGGGCCTTGGTTTCAGCAGTAATGTCCACATCCGTCTCCGGATTAAAAGAGGGAGCTGCCTGATAGGCAACAACATCCTGAACATTGGTATAGACGTGATCGAACTCGATTTGCCAGCCGTCTTTGGTGGTAAACCCCTGTCGAATGAAGTCTTCACCATTGGCTTCGAGTGCTAACGTACCAACCTGAGCGTCGGGCGACTGGGTACAGGCCACTCCACCCAATAGGAGTGGGAGAACGGCCAAACTCCACAGTCGAAAACGATCCCTGTTCATAATTTTTTTCCTAAAGCGGCTTTCTTATTGAAACGCTGACCTTTTGGTATCTCAATACCCCCCAGGGGGAAAAGCACCCTTAGACACAGCATCTTTATCGAAAGTTGCCCAATGACAGACTGGCATCACTGACTATCGAAAGATCAAATAAAGCTTATCTGCATAAAAATAGACCGTGATAGCAATCATGATGTTATGGCCGCTTAGCCATAATGCAACCTGCAGCTGTGGCAAAACTGATAGCCGCAATCAATAACGCAGCAGTTACCCCTAAGTCAGCGCCAATACTACCCAACACGCTCATAGCCGCAGCGCCACCGCTAAAGTAGAGACCGGTCCCTAACCCTGCTTTTGTCGGTGGGACCATGGATAGGGCATAGGGTAGGGTGCCATTGGCCACCAGACTAAAGGCAATGCCGATTGCGATCGCAACCAATACAGCAACTCCTGCTGTCCCCATCACCGTCGTCACACCAGCCGCCAAAACTAAACCCACAAAACCAATCATCATCGCCCGCCGATTTCCCAATTTGGTCGCCAGCTGACCACAGGGCAGCGCACTCAGCGCCACCGTCACAAACAAAGCCACCATAATCAACTTAGGCTGGGCAAACCCCGTCCCAGCAACCGCCTTAGGAAAGCTTTGTAGCAAAAGCCTTAATCCCAGAGCCACACTAGCTCCTGTAGCAAATATCCAGGGCAGATTGGCCCATTGCATTTTGGCATTGGCCCCCGTCGATGAGGGAGAACTGGAGACGGTTTTACCAGGATTCACCTGGCGCAATACTAAGGCCGCCAACAACAGCACGACCGTACCGATGGAAAACGCTGCCAAGGGGCCCAAGTTCAAAATAAAGTCGCTAGCCAAAGGAGCCATGGCTCCCGTCACCCCACCCACCATCGTCAACAGACTGGCCGCCTGGGGTAAATCAGCCTCAAAGGCATAGCGCCCCAACAATGATAGAGCCGGACTCCGAAAAACCGTCATCGCCAACGCCCAGGCAACCATCGCCACAGGCAGTAACGCCTTGAGCGAAACACCCCCCAGCAGAACCACTAGAGGAATGCCTAGAAAGCAAACGGCTGACAAAATCATGCCCAGAGCTATCTGGGGAAAACGGCTACCTACCCAATGCTGCCGCTGATCCGAAAATGTCCCCATCAGCGGCTCCATCAGCGCACCCATGGCATTTTCAATCACCAGGAGTAGGGTGGCTAAACCAGCCGAAAACCCAAACACCAACAGCAAATCCTTTAAATAGAGGTTGTAAATAACCCAGGTCAGGGAAATAGCCCCCTGGACCGCGGCCAACCCTAATACCTGAAACCAAAGAATTCGCCGTCCTACTGCTGCATTACTCATGGGAAATCACCAATCACACATACATATACGGACATTCCATGCCATATCCCTGCCCGTCCCACCAATGTAGAGACGTTCCATAGAACGTCTCTACATTGGCCCTAATTACTAATTGACGGCAACCAATTCACCAGACCCGGAAACGCAATAATCGCCATCAAGACCAATAGCTGCAAGGCAATAAAGGGCACGACACCCCGATAAATATTGGCCGTGGATATTTCTTTAGGGGCCACACCCCGCAGATAAAACAGAGCAAACCCAAAAGGCGGTGTCAAAAATGACGTCTGCATATTGGCCCCAATAATCACCCCGTACCAAACCAGATCCATCTCCAGCTGCTGAGCCACAGGCGCAAACAGGGGAATCACAATAAAGGCAATTTCAAAGAAGTCAATAAAGAACCCCAGGAAAAAGACCGTCAACATACTGACTGCCAAAAAGCCCACATCCCCGCCTGGCAAGTTGGTCAGCACATCAAAAATAAAGCTATCCCCGCGCAATCCGCGAAATACCAAGCTAAACGCCGTCGAGCCCAATAGGATAAAAATCACCATGGTGGTGGTGCGCAGCGTACTGTCGCACACCTCCCGCAGACTGCAGATTGTCAGCTGTCGGTTAAAAGCAGCTAGCACGATTGCACCGACAGCTCCCAAAGCCCCAGCTTCGGTGGGTGTCGCCACCCCAAAGAAAATACTGCCCAGTACCAGTAAAATCAGTACCAGCGGCGGCACCATGACGTTTAATACTTTGAAAGCCAGAGCGGTGCCACGCACTTTTAATAGCTCCGGTGGTAGCGCGGGCAGCAGGTCCGGTCGAGCAAACGCCAAAATAGCCACATGCACCACAAAGGCCCCGGCCATCAGCAAGCCAGGGATAAACGATCCTAAGAATAAATCACCAACTGAGACCCCCAGCTGATCCGCCAGCACCACCAGCACAATACTGGGTGGAATAATTTGCCCCAGAGTACCTGACGCCGCAATCACCCCTGTTGCCACATCTTTGTTGTAGCCATAGCGCAGCATCGTCGGTAGGGAAATCAGCCCCATGGTGACCACCGTTGCTGCCACCACACCAGTCGTCGCTGCCAGCAGAGCACCCACGACCACCACAGCAATGGCCAAACCACCCCGTAGGCGACCAAACAGGCTGCCCATGGTTTCCAACAGGTTTTCTGCAATGCCTGACTTTTCTAGCATGGCCCCCATGAAAATAAAGTAGGGAATGGCCAGCAGGGTGAAGTTATTCATGATGCCGAAGATGCGCTGTGGCATCGCCGTCAAAAAGATGGGGTCGAACACTCCAAACGCAATCCCAAGCAGACCAAATAATATGGAGACTCCACCGAGGGAAAACGCCACCGGATAGCCCAGGGATAGAAGCACCAGGGCTCCACCAAACATCAGCGGCCCCAGCCAATCAATTAGCATCACCCGCCTCCCCATCTAGACGATTGGCAGACTCGTCCGCTGGTAAATGTCCTGAAAAAATTGCCCAGTTTTTAATCGCTTCCGAAATTCCCTGCAAAATCAGCAGACCAAAGCTGACTAGAATCATGGCCTTGATCGGGTAGCGGGGGAGGCCATTGGGATCTGGCGACATTTCCAAAATTTGCCAGGATTTGAACACTGCTCCCCAGGAAAAGTAGATCACCAACGCTGAAAACGGAAGCAGAAAAATGACGGTACCGATAAAGTCAGCTAACGCTTTGCGACGACGGGACCAGCGATCGTAAAACACATCCACGCGCACATGCCCTCCCTTTTGCAGGGTGTAGGCAGCCCCCAACAAAAAGACAATGTCAAATAGATACCACTGGGCTTCGATCAGAGCATTGGAGCTGAGGTTTTGACCCACCAGATTGCCAAGGTAGCGACCGATAACATTCCACGTACCAACGCCAATCATCGCCAACACTAGCCAGTAGGCGAACTTTCCAATCTGATTTGTGAATGCATCTATCCTACGGGCGATAGAGAGTAAGGACTGCAAAGCGTTTTGCCAATTTTCTACCGTGGTATTTTATCCCGTTGCGATTGGGGTATTGGTTGCGATCGCACAATTTGCAATGTTTCTAGATCTATCGCTAAGGGACGGAGCTAGCCCGCCTCACGCTTTACCAAATATGGGATAGCATCAAACCTTTTGTGCCAACACCAACCCAACCCACCCACGGTCATCGGTAAACGTTTTGAGAATGTTTAACCCTTGCTGAGTCAGCTGCTGATCGATCTGTACAGGATTAAACTTACGTGAGATTTCACTCAGCAACCGTTCCCCCGCCGCAAACTGTACCGTCAGGTCCAATTGCTTGACGGTAACTGTCTGATCACATTGGCTCTCCAAATACATCTCGATTTGATGGTCATTGGCGTTGTAGCGCGCCACATGGCGAAAGTCCGTCAGACGGAAATTCCCACCATAGCGATCGTTCAAATGCTGCAGCATATTGAGATTAAACTTAGCCGTTATCCCCTGGGCATCGTTATAAGCAGCTTCAACAATAGCCGTGTCTTTTTGCAGATCTACCCCCAGTAAAAAGAACTGCCCTGGTTCTAAAGAAGCACTCACTTGGCCCAAAAACTCAACACAATCGGCAGGGGATAAATTACCCAGGGTGCTACCAATAAACATCACCATACGGGTAGACAGTTGCGCCATCGGGAGGGCTTGGAGTGCCAGCTCATAGGTGCCAATCAACCCGTGAATACTGAGCTTAGGATAATCACACAAAAGCTGGTGAGAACTCTCTTCTAACATGGTGCCACTGACATCCACCGGGACATATCTCAACGGCATTTGCCGAGCCTGGAAAGCGTCTAACAAAATGCGTGTTTTTGTAGCACTTCCACTACCGAGTTCCACCAGTTCGCAGGCCCCCGTTAGCTGAGTAATCTCATGGGCATAGCGCCTAAAAATAGACGCCTCAGTGCGGGTAGGGTAGTATTCCGGCAAGGTACAGATTTGCTCGAACAGTTCTGAACCTAGCTGATCATAGAAATATTTAGGGGGGAGGGATTTGGGTGTGCGGGTTAATCCTTCGATCACATCCTGGCCGTCTAAACGGTTCGATCCAGACGCGTTATTCAGCAGAGTTTGAAGATAAATCCGGGATGGCCCCAGAACACTGAGATCGCAAGCAGCTGTAGAAAAAGTCATAGAATACTGGGATCAACAGGGCCAGTGTAGCGAAGAATGTTCCCTTCCCTAACGAGCACAGCGGAACCCCATAAACAGCTCCCTGACATGGGGTTCATACCAATTGCGAAAGCTAGGACGCAAAGCCCACGGGCGCGTTGCCCAGCTACCTCCCCGCAGCACCCGATGGCGCCCATCAAAGTAGATCTCCGAATAGCCACGATAGGGATAGGCTCTAAAACCGGGGTAAGGAGCAAACCAGCTGTCCGTCCATTCCCACACGTTGCCTAACATGTCATAACAGCCATAGTCACTGACCGCTTGCTTGGCAAGACCAACAGGGCTAGTCTGACCCAGGCGGTGGTTACAGTTAATCTCTGTTGTCGTCAGCAACGTTGGTAGTTTGGCCGTTAACCCACTCGATGCCAGGGCCCATTCTGCCTCCGTGGGTAAGCGCTTACCCACAAACCGAGCATAGGCAGTAGCCTCATACCAGTTCACCCCGCACACCGGATGGTGTCTAAACGCATTTACATTATTCTGCGGCCAATACAGCGGCTGACTCACAGGCACAGACTGTAGCCATTCCCAGCCAGCATCACACCACCACTGACGATCCTGATAGCCTCCCGCTGCCATAAAGCGTTGATACTGCCCACAGGTGACTGGAATGCGGTCCATTTGACACGGTTTAACATCAACCCAATGGGCCGGAGACTCATTATCAATGGCCACATCACCATTAAGCACGCCGCAATCAGCCTCTACCCCCAAACGAAATGACCGACCAGGAATGTCTACCATCTGTGTAGGTTCAACCATAGGCATTTCGTCCTGGCTTGAGCCAGCCACGGGTTCGCCCAGGGGAGTGTCTCGACCTTGGTGCTGATGGAGCGCCATCACCAGGGATATCGTCTCGCTATGCTGACACTCATGCTGAATCAGCCATTGCCAGAGGCGGATCTGATCGGTAAGGGGAGCATCCACCAGATAGATTAATGTTCGCTGGCGAACGTCACGCAAGAACGCCAACAAGTCATTTAGCCTGGGCAGCTGCTGACGCTTAGATTTGGGTAAACCATCAGCCGCAAACAGGGTTCGATAGTCAGGAAACGAACAGGGCTGCTGAGCCAAATGTTCTAAAATCCACAGAGATTCGGTAAACGCAATGTGCCCCAGATGCCACCCCACAGGACTAAAGTCAGGGTGCGCCTGTTGGCGTAATACGTCTGCACCAATACCGTCTACCAACGCGAGGGTACCTTGGCGACAGGCTTGGAGCGTAGTTTGCACATAGGTGCGCAGCTGCCGCTCATCAGCGGCGTTAAGGTCAGGAGACGCCAGAAAAACCATGGATGTGGGGTTGAATATCGTTAGCGGCAACAGTCAAACTATGGGCCTGGGTGAGGGGTTCCCAATTACCATCAAATAGAGGCTCAGAGGCCAGAATAATCCCAGCTGACTGACGCAAAAAGTAAAATGAGGGGGCCTTGTCTTGATTATCAAACCGGGCAGCCACCAGTTGTTGACCATCACTCAAAATAATCACGCTAGACACCCGCACATCATATTTGTTGGCCAAGGACTGAATCGTCTCAATGGCCTGTTCTACCGCACCCAGCAAACTTAACTGGGAGTCCATCTCCAGTAGGTGAGTAATCAAGGCAAAAATATGTTCAGAATCTGTTAGCCCATAGATATTTTGATAGGCCACGTCACCTATCAGATCTCGCATGGGGCGATAGAGCGTTTGGCGAAATTTATCGATGTAGCCGTTATGGACAAATAGAAGCTGACCGTGGCGAAACGGCTGGCAATTACTGAAATCTAAAGGTAACCCTGGCGTAGCACTGCGAATATTGGCAACAAACGAGCTAGCGCGAATATAGCGACACAGATGGGGTAGGTTTGCATCATTCCAGATGGGCAGTACATTGCGATAGATAAAGGGTTCTGCGGCGATATCGTCGGGATGATGCCAGCCCAGGCCAAAGCCATCGGCATTGAGGAGGGCAAATTCTAGCTCTTTGGGCTGATAGCTTTGAACCACTAGGGAATGCTCTGGTTTAAAGATGAGCTCTTCAAGGGGGATGGGCTCTCCTAAATAGGCAAGTAAACGACACATAATAACGGCGAAAGAATAGGGATGCCTGGATTGTTGAGCCCCGAGAGGGTGCAGTCTAGATAGTCTCAACAACAAGCAGGTAGTCAGATCGATATATCTCGCTAGACTAACAATGAGGCATTGCTGATCCTCGGTATGAATTTATCTGGGAAACATCGGCATATCTCTCAGATCGTTTCACACCCTAAATCAGCAACGACGATGCTTTAGTTTGTCAGCGAGACTGCGGCAGTGGCTAAAAACGCCCAACCAAGAATGAGAAATACGCCACCGATGGGGGTTACGGCCCCAAGCATCTTGACACCTGACAAACTCAGACCATAGAGGCTGCCCGAAAAAATTACAGTGCCGATGATAAAGGCCAAGCTAGCGTAGCTGAGCCAGCCATTATTCGGAAGTTGCAACCACAGAAGTCCCACGAGTAGCAATGCCAGGGAATGATACATCTGGTAGCGTGTGCCTAGCTCAAAGGTAGACAGGGCCTTTTCGGTTAGCTGGGCTTTGAGTGCATGGGCTCCAAATGCCCCACCTGCCACGGATAAGCCCCCGAAGATAGATGCGATCGCAATACACAGACGAGCATTCATAGTGCATCAAGAAAAACGAACTCTTCCAAAGTAAACAATAGTTTGAAATCCTGCGTAAGTTTCACCTCAGCCCCAGCAAACCCACATCCAGCAAAGGTGTGGCCGGGAGCGGTTGCGATCAACCCGAGATAGCGGGTACTGATAGAACCTTCAGCAAAACTTAAACCCAAGTTAGTCAGTTTTACACAGGAAATTTTGACCAAATTCACAGTCTCATAGAGAAAAACCAAGCTGTCGTTTCTTCCCCTTTGTTTCCTATTCGGCAGGGATACCACTGCGCCATGGAATTGTTAGCCAAAGCGACCGTAGCCTTCGCATTATTACCCATCATCACCAGCGAGCATACGGCAATTGCAGCCCCTCATCCCGCAATTGTCTCGACTCAAACAACGCTGATAGCTCAAGCAATCGTGCCCACCAGCAGCGCAACGATCGTCTCAGGACAAGACAGCGTTGACATCAGCGGGGGGACCCCAGCCGCCGGCAATCTATTCCATAGTTTTGACCAATTCAACCTCAGCCAGGGGGAGACGGCCAACTTTATTACCCCGCCTCTGACCGAAGCCGTCATTGGGCAGGTCATCGGCGGCACAGCCTCCACCCTGGACGGGTTGCTTAAGATCAGTGGCAGCCAGGCAGACCTATATCTCATTAACCCCACCGGGCTCGTCTTTGGTCCCAACGCCCGTCTTGATCTTGGCGGCTCTTTTATGGCCACCACGGCTTCCCACATTGGCCATGGCAACCAGTGGTTCGAAGTCCTCAGTAATCCTGACTATCGAACGTTGGTTAGCCCCCCCAGTCAGTTTGGCTTTAGCCATATAAGCCCCCTGATCAATCAGGGCCAGCTGACGGTTCCCAACGGCGAAAGTCTGAGTCTAATAGGCCCCCACATCAGCAACAACGGCACACTCAACGCACCGGGTGGGGCAGTCAGCCTAATTGCCCCAGAATCAGACCAAGTCATTCGTCTCAGACAGCCAAGTAGTTTGCTGAGTCTTGAGTTTTCCCAAGACCAGACACAGCTATTGCCAGCCTTAATCACGGGCGGAGACATAAATCACAGTAGTAAACTCATCGTTAGTGAGACTGGAACGGTAGCCCTAGTTAATAGCGCTCCAGCCTCAGGAAACCCATCGTCCCTGATCACAAATTCTGGCAATATCTCCACCCAAGGAACACTAGGCGGTGCCATTACTCTGGTGGGAAATTCCATCCAGGTAACTAATGGCACCCTGAACGCATCAGGCGATATCGGCGGTGGTTCCGTTCGCATTGGCGGAGACTATCAAGGTCACGGAACCTTACCCCGCTCTAGCGAAACGGTGATTACCGCAAAAACCCGTATCACCGCCGATGCAATCCACACCGGCAATGGCGGACAAGTCATTGTCTGGTCAGATGGCACCACCGCGTTTGATGGCACCATCTCTGCCCAGGCCACAACGGGTAATGGAGGCTTCGTAGAAACATCCGGCCTCACCCAGCTCACCATTGGTCCCCAGGCCAACGTCAACACCAACGCTCTCCGAGGGTCAGCCGGCCTTTGGCTCCTGGACCCAACAGATCTAACGGTGGTTGAGAATGAGGGCCGAGGTAGCATCAACACGAATACAAACACGGCTCCCCACAGTTCCATCAACGCGTCAACTGTTGCCAATGCCCTAGATCAAACCAATGTGATCTTACAAAGCACTAATTCTATTACTGTCGATTCCGCTATCGATGCCAGCAACAATAACAATAGCGGTAATCTATTTATTGATACTGCTGTTCTCACACTTAACGAAACCATCACACTGAAGGGCAGCGGACAGATATCTGGCACAGCCACTACGGTCAATGTGGGCACTCATGGCAGCATTCAAAACGGTGTGGATGCAGTCGCTAGCGGGGGCACGGTAACCCTAGCAGCAACAACCTATCGAGAAGGAAACAGTATCACTCTAAATCAACCTTTGACCCTTGTGGGACAAGGGCAAGAAGGTACATACATCAGTGGAGATTCAGACAATAACGGTACTGGAGATCATCAAGTTCTAAACATTACCAGCAGTGGAGACACCATTAATCTCACGGGTTTAACGATCCAAGACGGTCGAAGCGCATCGGATGGTGCTGGCCTCAGTAACCGTGGAAATAATATTGTTATCAGTGACGTAAGGTTCACAAATAATCAGGTCACAGGCAGCTCTCAAGACGGAGGTGCAATTCACAACCAGGGGTCTCTAACTTTACTTAATAGTACGTTTGACAATAATCGTACCGGGTCTGACGGGGGTGCCATCGACATCCTCCGAGGATCCGTGATCATTACTGACAGTGTATTTACTAACAACCAAGCAGGAGCCCATGGAGGTGCCATTGACGTTGACCCTAATGGCACCCTGAGGATTTTCAACAGCAATTTCTCCTCTAATACCGCAGGGACAGACGGTGGGGCAATCTTTAATGAAGGTGACGCCATAATCGACACCGCCAACTTTCTCAGTAACAGCTCGAATGAGCAGGGTGGGGCTGTTTTTCTAGATGGCAATAGTGAGATTAGATCCGGTTCTTTCTTGAGAAACATGGCTCAAAGCGGTGGTGGGCTTTATAACCAAGGCACTCTGAATCTGCTGAACAGCATTGTTTCTGAAAATCAGTCCACCGGAGTTGAAATCTTAGATGGCGGTGGCGGCATTGTAAACACCCTAGGTGGCACGCTTACGATTAACGACAGTCTAGTGAGTAATAATATTTCAGCCCTTACGGGCGGAGGCATCCTCAATCTGGCTGATGATGGGCCAACGGTGGTTGCGATCGCAAATAGTGCCATTGTTGGCAACCAAGCAGCAACCCTCGGCGGCGGTATAGAAGTCGCCAGCATCAACTCACTCTCAGAACTATCACAGCTAGACATCAACAACAGTACTATTTCAGGCAATCAGGCCCTGACCGGTGGCGGTATTCGCACCGTCGGCCCGACTGTGCTCACAAATGTAACCATCACCAATAACCTTGCCATCAACTCTGGCGGGGGCATCTCTGAAAATCGCACCACGGTCGCCACACCATCTCTACAGAACACGATTGTGGCCAACAACGATGCTGCCATCAATCCAGATGTAGACGGTAACTTTAGCGATCGAGGTCATAACCTCATTGGTATCGATCAAGGCAGTACCAGCTTCACCATCAGCACACTCATAGGCACAGCCAGCAGTCCCCTCGACCCAAGACTAACCACCATCAATAACAACATCGGCTCCCTACCGTCACATCAACTGTTGAGTGATAGCCCAGCGGCTAATGCTGGCAACAATGCAGTCGCTACCGCTCGCGATCAGCATGGACAGACAAGAATTGTGGGCGGTACTGTCGATCTTGGAGCCGTCGAAAGTAACAGTCTGCCAGCAGTCCCATCAACACCTAGCCCAACCGTCAGATCTATTCCAGATCAATCGCCTCAATCTTCTAACCCACCTCCCTTAGGTCTACAGCAGACATCTACCAACTCCGTTAGCCTCAATACCTCCCAGATTCTGCCACAAGAAGAAAAAACAACTCAACCCTTGAGGCTAGAACCAGAACAAACAGAACTTACTAGGCTGAACGGGCAGCTACACTACTTTGATGAGGAAGCGTTTCAATATTTAGAAGAAAATTTTAGCCAAGACATTGAAGATTACTGGCAGCTCCCCCAGACACAACCAATGACGGTACAGGCTGTTCAGGAGACTCTACAGCGAGCTCAGGATAGCCACTCAACCCAGTCAGCCGTTGTTTACGCTGTCTATGTTCCCCCAGCACCAACAACAGAAACGCCGATAGACAGGTTTATCCTACCTCGCACTCACAATAATCCTTCCCCAGACGATCAGCTGCTGCTGATTATGGTGTCCGCAACCGGTAAACCAATACAGTATCTGGTCAATGTTTCCAGGGCTGAGTTAACCCAACAAGCCACCCTATTTCGACTAGCCGTATCAGATCCTGACGATCCGTTAAGCTATAAAGCCCTAGCCCAACAAATGTATAACTGGCTCTTAGCCCCTCTCCAACCAGCATTAGAAGAGCGTTCTATCGAACATATAATGTTCTCGCTAGATCAGGGACTACGAACGATTCCCTTGGCGGCCATGATGCAAGGAGAATCGTTTGTGATCGAACAGTATGGACTGTCCATCATTCCCAGCGTTGGGTTATCACAACATCAGTTAGGCCATTTACCTCCGGTACACCGTGCGCTCATAGCCGGAGCCAATCAATTTACTGGATTCGAAGAGCTACCGGCAGTCCCCACTGAGTTAGATATTGTCGCTCAAAATACCCAAGCTATTGATGTGCTTTTAAATGAGACATTTACGCTAGATAACTTTCTAGCGTTACAACAATCTCAGCAGCCTAATTTGTTACATTTGGCCACCCATGCCGAGTTTAATGCGGGTGATTTAAATAAATCGTTTATTCAGTTTTGGAACTCTAAGCTGACATTTCATCATATGAAAGAACTGAGTTGGCCAGCGTTAGAGCTATTAATTTTAAGTGCGTGTGGCACAGCCCTGAGCAGCGCTGAGGCGGAACTAGGATTTACGGGTCTAGCGGCTGCGGCCGGTATCGAAACGACCATGGGCAGCCTATGGAATGTTTCAGATGTAGGGACATTGGCATTAATGGCGGAATTTTACTCTCAACTCTCCCAATCCCCCTTAAGGTTTCAGTCGCTTCAGCAGGCACAACTCTCGTTGGCTCACGGCAATACCCACATTCAAAACAATATTTTAAATACATCCCAGGATGATATTTCTCTTCCCACTGAGTGGCAGGTAACAACAAAAGTGGAGTTTTCCCATCCCTTTTACTGGGCAGGTTTTACCATGGTTGGCAACCCTTGGCATTAAGGTAATGCAAGAGACTCTCAATGGCAGGATGCGCTCCAACACCCAGCATTTCCGGAGCTGAGACTTTATCCAGTCTGTACATAGCCATAGCTAGCTTTTAAGTATTCTTTATCCAGTTTCAAGTTACAAAAGATACATTGAGAAATAAGTAAGGGCAGTGTGCCGTTGCTGATTGAGAGGATGCATCGAGCGGTCAGCTTGGCCAGTAGCTTTTAGATGACATCATCCTGAGAATTAGCCACGCTGGCAGTCTACTGCTCCAAATTGGCTGATTGCCAACCCCTATAAGCGATGTCTTGTCAGTCATGACCCTATCCAGACTCTTTCCCATGCAACGACTGATGGCCACCCTAACACCCAACCACCTCATATCGTCTGCCATCCTGGTGAGCGTTCTAAGCCTTGGAGTGTTTACCCCTAGCTATGCCAGCGATCGCATTCGCTGGACTCCAGATGCTGAGCGTGGCAACGTGGGCACCACACTATCAGGGGGACGGCGGGGACAAACAGACGCTAGCTGTAACCCATCTGGCAGTAGCTTATCGCTCGTAGTACCAGGGGACCGCTCAAGACTCCAAACAACGCTTACAAATCCAACGTTGACATGGCACGTCACCACCACTGTTCCTGTCTCGATGACCTTTCATCTCTCGGACCCTGCTTTAGCAACCCCGATCTATAGCCAAACCATTGCAATTGACCATACCTCTACGGTCAGTGTGACCTTGCCGCAGGAGAAACGCCTGACCCCAGATACAAAATATCGCTGGACAGTGCTGGCATCATGTCCAGGGGCAACCCAACCTGAAATTTCTGCTCGTAGCTTTGTTGAACTGGTGGATGGGGAATCCTTGAATGTGGATAATCTATCTAGCCTGGAACAGGCAAGTACCTATGCCAATCAAGGGATTTGGTACGACGCTATTGCGGCACTGTTGATGGCTAGACATCAGGGGGTAACCGATGTTGAAACGATGGTGCAACGTCTTTTGGAACAAAGTCAAAGTCAAGCAGAGGTAACCCTATCAACGGTGGTTCATTTCTAAACCAGTTGGTATGGCAGATGTTCTGATGCATGAGGGTATTCGTGTGTCAGGGTAGCCGTTGTCTCTCTAAAATTGCAGAGATATTGGTTGCCTTAACTAATCTGACGAATACAAGATAACCACCGTGGCGCTGAAGCAACGCGATAAAATCGTTCACGGATGGTAGCCGTTGGTGAGAAAAGACAATATTGGCAGCGCCTGGAAAGAT
>ERZ1740052.374-NODE-374-length-15341-cov-13.330237_pt1 | contig 15341 bp, 20 predicted proteins | sample MGYA00581750_ERZ1740052 | MGnify/ENA primary metagenome ERZ1740052 (study PRJEB43018, sample SAMN04849743) | marine metagenome | isolation source: floating plastic debris | place: Pacific Ocean | collected 2008-08-30 | study: EMG produced TPA metagenomics... | reverse complement strand
TCAAGCATTTTGAGCTAATTGCCCCTGGTGACAGCTACGCTCGCGCGACCCCTTAAAGCTATCGTCGGTCAGTCGGCTTTTAGTGGTGAGCTGGTTCTCTAGGCGTTTGGCGAGTAGGAAGGCCATTGGGGGGTGTTCTCCTGGTGGTGAGTTGTTGAGCTAGGGATAGATGCGGTATTCGGGTTGATTGAGGCGTTCGTGAAAGCTGAAGGCTTTATCGACATCGAGGAACAGGGCTCCGCCTGTGCACAGCAAGCAGCCGAATAACAGGATGTGGGTCAGGGTGATGCGCGATTGCTTCAGACGTTCGATACTTTGCTGCTGTTGGCCATCGCTATTTCTTAGGAAGGCCAAGGCGTTCCGTTGGGCTTCGAGTTGGCTGTCGATTCCGCGTAGGCTATCGCCCAGCTCGCCTAGCTGCTGGCTGTGCAGGTCGTCGGCACTTGATAACCGTTCTACCTGGGTGACGGCGCTTTTGATGGCGCTGCGCAGTTTCTCGAAGCGCTGGTCTGTACGTTCTAGGCCATCGCTCAGCGCGGCGACGTGGGTGGCCAAGTGCGTTACTTTCACTCTGACTTTGGCTTGTTCTTCGGCCAGTTCTGATAGCTCAGCAAGTTCGCTCAGGCTGACTTCTCGGGGGGCTTCTTTTGAAGCTGCGGGCGGGGAGGTGATGGCTGTGCCGAACAGTTCTTGATTGAGGTCGCGTCTACTGGTCATCGAACAGTCCTCCTATCGTGCGACTGATTTCGGCGCTGCGGTCTTTGGCATCGAGTACTGGGTCTAGCCAGCGGGCAGCTCGCCAGCCGGTATAGGTGCCGCCGCTAAACATCAATAGGCTCAGCGAGGACAGCAGGAAAAGGCGGAGGATCATGGGGTTTCTCCAGGGGGGAGTGTTCGCGTACAGCCGCGAACATTGCGGTGAATGCTTTATGTAGCAGCAGGTTCAGCCGAGGACAACGAAACCGGCTGAGGACATCGGGAGGGCATCCGCGAACAGGGCGAGGACAACCCGAGGACGGTGGCGATCAGGTTAAAAATGAGCAATATGCAGCCGAGTGAAAGCAAAAAAGCGGTGGCTTTCTGCCAGGCCGTTGGCGCGAGGGTTACGCGGATGGTGGGGAGGCTGCGGGCAGTGCCGTATTCGTCGAACCAGCTGCTGACAGCAGGGTGATCGGCTGCGGCTTCGAGGCTGAGAGCTGTTGGCGCAGCTGTGAGAAAGGGTTATCGGCTTTCGCGGCACCCTCGTTAAAGCCTTTGAGAAAGGCACTAAACGCCTGCTGGTTCACGTAGTCGGCACTTTGTTGGCCAATGGCGTAGGCGTCTGCGCTCACGTCGCTAGCGAGCTGTTGAGTGACGGCGACAACTTCGGACTGGACAGCGCTGGCGGTATTTAGTGCTTGGGGTCGTGGGGATTGGGTTGTTTTAGGGTCAGCTGTACGGGGGTCGTTTTTAGGCATTGTTTCCATACTCCTGATTGAGAAATTGGGTGGTGGTGCGGCCTGACGCGAGGGCTTCTAGGTAACGACCCAGCAAGCGCAAGTCATCCATCGTGTAGAAGCCTTCTGAGTCAGCTTGAACGCCGATGCGTTTACGCCAAGTGCGCAGGGTCTCTGAGATCACGGGCTTTCCTCTCACCATTGCGGCAAACTCGCGTAGTTGAAACGGGGTAACTCGCTCGTCGTCCGATTGGGCTAGAACCTCGACGGCAGTTGACGGGGACGCTTCTGAAACGCTCACGAAGCGCATAGATATGGGCACGGATTAGCTCCTCCTTCGATGCTTTTTTACTCGGCATCGCTGAACCGTTTCTGAATTTATTTGAGCTGGGCAAGAGCCGGGTTACCCGGTTCTTGAAACGCTCACCTTTAAGTCGAAATGTTGCGATGTGCGATCGCTAAAAAGATGATAGCATTACTCAAGCATGTTTCAAGCATTCTTTTTAGCACTAAAAATTTAAATTAATGCTTAAACGCATGTCTGGAGTATTATTAGGGCGTATTTATGATTCAAGACATGCCTAGACGATTTACGGTGACACTACCTGATACGGTCGTGGCAAAGCTTGACCGCTGGTGTGAAGCGAGGGGTCAAGCCTTTGCCACAGCAGCAGCAGCAGCTATTGAATTACAGATGCAAATTTTGGAAGAGAAGGGAGAAATTCCTTCAAAAGAGAAAGTCGCTGAGCCTATGGCAAAGGAGGCAAGTTAGCAACAGACTGACATTAAAAAACGGCCCAAACCCAAAGGGTTCAGACCGTCTTTCATTTGATGTAAATCCTGTAGTCTTCAAAATCTAATAGCTGGCATTTCTTGGCGGGAGTTCCAGTTATTGATTGTTCACCGAAGCACTAACAGGGCTTGGAGGCGTGCGGGCATCCGTACGTTGTTTTCATGGTACCCGATTTTAGTAGGCACCGTAAGCCTTCCAGCGCGATCGCAGCTGTGCGTTCCTCAGAACCTAACCACAGTGCGGCTTCTAGATATGTAAAAAGTTTCTTTGTGCAGCACTTTTCTGAAAAAGTGCTACATTCTGACCCAAAAAGGGACACCTTTTTCAAAAAACACGCCCCTTTTTGTGAAAAACACCGCACTTCTGCGGCAAAACCTGTCCATTTTGTGACCACTTCCTCACAAAATCAGGCACTCCAAACCGCTGCAATTCCATCGCCTACACCAGCCGTCTGTCATGAGCATGACGACACCGCTCGCTTCTACGAACTTTGGACAGCTCAAGCCAGCTGGTCACCCATCATCAAGAAAGCAAACGGTTGGATCACCATCGTCAATCCGTCTGGCAAAAAGGTACCCCTCGTCTTAGGCACCGTTGAGTCTCACTACCGGCGTCACATCATCCTCGGTAAGCGCTTCGGCAAGCTCACCAACTATCTGATGATCGACATCGATATCAATAGTCCCTTCCATCCTCGGAATGGCGGTATCGAACAGATCCTTGCAGCAATGGAATCTCTCGGCCTTTGCCGGTTCCTACTGATACGCTCTAGCGACTCAGAGGGCATCCACATCTACTTCCCCTTGGCGGAGCCGGTCAGTGCCTGGGGCATCGCTTGCACCACTCATGCAGCACTCACCGCAGCAGGTGTCGCCATCGCCGGGGGCACCTGTGAGCTGTTCCCCAACAAAAGGGCATTCAACGCTGAACACAACGGCCACCGCCTACCGCTGCAAACCGGCTCCTTCCTACTCGATGAAGACTTCTGCCCCATCAGCAATCACAAAGCTGATTTTGTCAGCCGCTGGGAAACCGCTGCTACGCACCAGGACAACCGGACGCTACAGCACGCCCTCAGCGGCAACGCGGTCTACGCGACACCTTCCACACCCTTGGAACCGCCCTCTGTCGTCACCACACCGCAAAAGCCGCCCACGACAGCCGAACGTATCACGCACGTCGTTCCTCCCATTGCCTGGACCCGCTACGGTCAGTCCAACGACATCATGCGTGAGCTTGCCAACTACGGCGATCGCTATGCAGGCCACAGGACCAGCACGACCCTCGCTGCCTGGATAACCGCTGTTGCCCCACAACTATCCGGCTATCAGCAGTTTGCCAGTCCCAAGTCTAAGCGTGACATCGAGGATGGCTCCTGGGCGAAGCGATGGGCTGAGTCGCACTTTAAAAGCAAATGGCTCTATGGCGTCAGTGGGCCTGACCACAATGCCAACATCGCTGCTGATGCCAAGTACCGAATCTTTGCTGCCCTTGAGCACATGTGTATAGACACCGACATCACAGTCACTCAGCTATGGAAGCAAATCTCTAGAACGGCTAAGTGCTGCTTTAACGTCGGCGTCAATTGGAACACCCTCGATAAGTACAGAAATGAAATTTGGGCAGTGGTCAGAAGGTATTGGAAACTAGGTCTCTCTAGCGGTAGTTCGGAGGATGTAAATTCTTTTCCTGAGACCCGGCCAGCTGCTCAAATTATCGAAGCAGAATCAGAACTGAAAAAAGCCCCCACACAGTTATTAACTCTCAGGTGTGTAGTTGGCATATACAGCAGTGCTTTTGCTCAACTACACACCTCTAAAAATGAGGGTGAGGAAGAGAGGGGTAAAACGGCCAATTTGGAGGCTAAATTACCGGCTGAACAGGCGACTTCTGACACCACTCCGGTAGAGCCCGATTGCAGTGTCATTTCAGCAGGAAAAGATGAGGGTGAAGGCGATATCGGCTCTGAAATTGCGCTTAGGGCACTGACAGTAGGGCAGGCAGTACGTATTGTGATGCCCGGTGGGTCGCTAGATGGAATAGAGACGCAGGTGTTAGCGCAGGCGTTAGATGTACTGGGTCAGCCGGTCTACCGGCTTGACTATCTGCGCCATGGGCAGGCGGTGACGCTACCTGCTGAGTGTTTGCAGGTAGTTGAGGGCAAAGAGCGGAGGTTGCCAGGAAAGGCGGTGATTCGGGTAACGGCGGCGCAGCTGCTTCAGGTATTAGGGCAGGCTTGTCCGTTTGTCGGGCCGGGGCTGTGGACGGTGAAGCGCGATGAGGTTCCGGTCAAGGCGTGGGGGCAGTTGTGCAGACTGGTCGGGGAGGTGTAACGGTTGGGTGCGTGGGGTGCGATCGCGGTAGAAATTGTCCACCAACGTGGTGGACAATTTGACAGAGAAATCCGATCCGAAGAATCAAACCTTTCCAGAAACCATTTTCCATATTATGGTTTCTGGAAATTAGCATCATTTCCAGAAACCATAAAGGCGTTAGGTCTAGGCGGCAATTGCCACAACAGGCTTTAGGGCTGCTATGGCTGGATCATTCATAGCCTCTTGTGCTCTCTGCAAATCGTGGTTGAACTGCATCTCTAACCACTGTTCAGGAGTGCTTTCAAACACTCGGCCTAGTCTTGCAGCTAGTTCAGCATCAATCGCTCTATGTCCTTTTATAAGCTCATCTAAGACAGCGTCGCTAATGCCTAATGCTGAGGCCGTTGCAGAGACATCTAGCTCAAAATCATCCATCGGGCCGTGAAGCAGAATTTGGCCTGGGTGCATTGCGTAGATATCGCTCATCTTCGGTTCCTCCTGTCTTTGTGGTAATCCAGAAAATCAATCAGCTTTAGAGCATTCTCTTTTTCGTCATACTGGAAAATCAATCGGTACGGATTATTTTTCTTAAGCCGCACTGACCAGTAGCCCTCTCGGTTATCGTCTAACGGATGCGGATACCAGCTTCTATAGGTTTCAAGCATCCTAAAATGCTCAAATGTTTTGATGATGTTCAACCGGGACCGAATTTTATCGGCCAGTTTAACCATCTCTTGATAGCGCTTGTCCTTTCGCTGCTTTTTGTTCAGCTTCGGCTCTTTATTCAAAACGATGTCTTTCAGAACCGGATCGGCTACATCGTTAACGCTTACGATTATCATATCCTCACCCTTTGATGTGGCCGAAATACTCAAGGCAGTCTATAGATTGAGAGCCTCGAAAACCGCTAAAGCTATCCTGACCCATAGACCATTTTCTTCAGAATCGGAGCTATGAGCCTAGTAAACTTGCGGGTCTTCCCCGGATCAAATTGGCTCCATTTTCCATAAACCAGTAAATGGTTTATGGAAAATGGTTCAACCTAAAGATTGCTGCTGTGCCTCAATTTCTTTAGCAGCAGACTCAAGTTCCATTTCTAGCTGGTCTGGTGTTGGAAGACTATTTTTCAACTGTTCTGGCAGTTGATGGCTGGAGACAGCAATAGGCGTATTAACATCACGTAGAGCATATTCAACGATCGTACTTTTGCTAGAACGACATAGAACCATGCCGATGGTCGGATTATCGTCAGGGTGTCGCAACATATCATCCACGGCTGCAACGTAAAAATTCATCTTCCCTGCGTACTCTGGCTTGAAATCAGTAGTCTTCAGGTCTATCACAATGAAACGACGCAGCTTAAAATGATAAAAAAGTAGGTCAATAAAGAACTCGTCTCCTTGCACCTCTAGACGATATTGACTGCCGACAAACGCAAACCCTACCCCTAACTCAATTAAGAACTCACGAATGTGCTCAACCAGTGCCTTTTCGAGTTCTCGCTCCTGCACCTCTTTGCCAAGCGATAAAAATTCAAAGTTGTAAGGGCTTTTAATCATCTGCTGAGCCAAATCAGACTCAGGTTTTGGCAGCGTTCTTTCAAAATTAGTGACGGCTCCTCCCTGACGCTGGTACAGGTCGCTCTCAATCTGCATGATTAGAATGTCCCGACTCCAACCGCTTTCTAGAGATTGCTGCGCGTACCATAGCCGCTTTTCTCTGTCCTTAAGCTTCTCTAAAAGTACCTGGTTATGACGCCAGGGAATTTGTGCAGCGCTGCGCTGCACTATTGCACGATCAGGATATGCCTCTGCAAATTTCCGCATGTAATTAAGGTTCCGAGTCGAAAAGCCTTTCATGTCAGGGAACTCGCGCTTCAAGTCTTTAGATAACCTAGTAATCACTTTGCTGCCCCATCCCTCAGAGACTTGGCGCTGCAAAATATCCTGGCCAACCTCCCAGTACAGCAGGATCACTTCTGTGTTGATCGCATGTACTGCCCTGAGCTGAGCGGTACGAATGCGCGTTTTCAACTCAGAGAGAAAGGCTACGTAAGCATCTGAAGCCCACACGGTTGATTGACCAGAATCTAGAATTTGGTTTTTGGAATCTGGTTTTTGGTTTTTGGAATCTGGTTTTTGGGTTGGCATGCTTTATAGATCCTCGAAGCTGATGCCAGGAGGCAGTCCAAACTCATCAGCTAGAATTCTTTTGAGCATCGGACTCAGCTTCACTCGCTTCTCTCTACATCCCTTCTTCCAATGCTCACGAACAACATAGGGCACCTTAAATCCAGCTACGTTAACAGGTTCTAAATCTGACTCACTGTAGACAACTGATGTCTTCAATTCCGTCATTTCGCCTGCTTCCCCTTCTTCTAATTCTCTTAGTTTCTGGTTTCTGGTTTCTGGTTTATTTTCACCATTTTCCAGATTATGGTTTTTGGTTTTAGTAATCTGGCTACCAGTTTCTGGTTTTGCCTCAATCCCTTTGCTTACTTGATTTCTAAAGCGGGCCATCAGTCAGTTGCCTCCAGGTTGCTCAGTTGATCAATAAATGAATTTCTTTGAATGCTTTTTGATAATCGCGCCAAGGCATTCGGTAATTCCCTGACTGCTGTGCAAGAGTGGCACCCGCCAAACTAGCGTGACGGACACCCTCACCTCGTCGAATAGATGCGCTCAGCAAGTCGTAACCCTCTTCCTTCAAATCTTCTGATAGCTCTGCACCTGATTTGCCGCTCGTTAAAACATCAGTAAGCAGAATGCGATACGTGCCCTTATTTTCTGAGATTAATTTGGCCGTTTCGATCGCAGCACTGGCGCTATCCACATCTACTTTTGTCGGAATAATCACGAGATCGCTATCTTCAGCCAAGTCCTTAAGGTCGTCGTCTGAGATACTCGCCTGAGTATCTAGGATGACGTAATCAACTCCAGAGACAGCTTTGGCCATCTTCGCAAAGGATGCGACTACAAAAGGCGGATCAAACTTGGGGTTATCGCTCGCTCTAGCCTGCCACTTAAGAGCTGTCCGATTAGCATCATCGTCAATCAGCGCTACACGATAGCCCTCTTGAGTCAGCCAGTAAGCAAAGTGAATGGCACTCGTGCTTTTCGCTACACCACCTTTTTTAGAAACAAAACTGACGTATTTCATAGGCGTTGCCCTTAGCAGTTCGTTGATGCCATCCACCATAATCCAATTCATGGATTATGGAAACCATAAAACTAAAAATGGTTTATGGAAAATGGTTTTTATATGTAACTATGCTGAGATACCCCGTAGCACAGTGCATCAAGCCAAATTCGAACTGATCAACAAACTGTATATCGTTAAAGATAAATCCTATAAACCATTTTATGGAAAATGGTTTATAGGAAACATATTGCTATAGCCTCTCAAGCAGTTAGAACATCGTGTGATCGCCTACAGCAAGCTGTGCTGCCACGCTGAATTCTCGCCACAGCTTCGAGTTTGGAGAGTCGTAAAGAAAACAAGCTAAGATCCACCACGGATAGCCTGCGGTTGGCTATCGATGTAGTGTTTGAGCCCACTGGTTAGTGTTTTGAGCATGGCAACGTCTCCTAAGTCTCCTAAAGCCTTGAGCAAAGCTTGGGCAGAAGCGCTCTCCGAAGCAGAAGCACTCACCCTGCCTGACGTCCTGTGGCAACGCCCCCAGGTGCAAGGCGTGACCATCGACGGTCCGACCTCCCGCGACCTAGACGATGCCATCTACCTCGAAGCAACACCCACGGGTGCGATCGCCTCTGTCCATATCGCAGATGTCGCAGAGCTAGTCGCCATCGGCAGCACTCTAGATAAGGTTGCCTTAGCCCGTACTCAAACCCGCTACTTGAGGCACGGCAATATTCCCATGCTGCCGCCTGCGCTGTCTGAAGATAGGCTCAGCCTGCTAGAAGGACAGCCTCGCCCCACTCTGACAGTTCAAGTCGCTCTGAACCATCAGGCCGAAATTCAGTCCACCGACATCTTTGAATCCTGGCTCGTTAGCGCCAAGCGGTTTTCCTACGAACAAGCAGACCGCGTCTGTCAACGTCCTGCGCAGCCCTTCCATGAACTATTGCAGCGCTGCCAAGACTGGGCTAAACGACTAAACCAGGAGCGCCGAAACCAGGGGGCTATCGGTGGCCAGTTCAATGCATCGGGGTTTTGGGTCAACGAAGATGGCGCTGTAGACAGCACTGAGGGCAAACGCTTTCATGCTCAGCTCATCATTCAAGAATTCATGATTCTGGCCAATCGTGCGGTGGCCCATTGGTTTGCCCAGCGCGACACCTTAGCGCTCTATCGCAATCACACGGCTAGGGATATCGCACCTGAACGCGAACAGATTATGCAAGCACTGCTGACGACCGGCAGCATGGAGCTGATTCGTCAGAAGCTTCAGAACTGGATGAACAAAGCCGAGTACAATCCCACCCTCATCGGCCACTTTGCCCTAAATCTCACTGCCTACTGCCACTTCACCAGCCCAATTCGTCGCCTAGCTGACTTACTCAACCATCGCATCATCAAGGCCCTCATCCACGCGCAGCCTCACCCCTACCGCAAGGTTGAACTAGAGCAGCTTTGTACTTACATCGCCACGACTAATCAACAAGAGGAGGCGCAGACAAAAGAATTCTATAAGCAGCGCGACCAGCAAAAGTATCAAAAACAGCTAGATGGGAAAGCGGCAACCGCGACCTTTGCGGCACTCTCGAACAAGGAGTTTAGCCGTATCGTCAAACACGCGGTCAAAGAGAATAACTGCGAGCCGATTCAAGCAGCGGTGATACAGCGCCTGGAGCAAGACCAGCTGTCTGTCCAGTCTCAGTACTTGCTGCTGATTCACAGCGGAGAGCTGGCACTACAGCGTCGCATTCTAGCTGCGCTACAGCTGCGCCCAGAAGATGCCACCAGTGTGCTGGTCATGGCGACTGCGCAAGAGCCTGACTGGGAATCACCGGACTATGTAGAAGCAGACCCAGACAAACCACCTTTTGTGATCTGGGTAGAGGTAGCGCTAGCGGGGCAATCGGTTACGACGAGAGCACCCGCACAGAGCGATCGCAAACAGAGCGCCCGTCATATCGCCTGTCTGCGCTGGCTTGAAGCCTTTGTCGCCGATGAGCTAGTGATGCCAGCGCAACGGCAGCTTACCGAACTGCCTGCGGTTGATGTACCCCAGCCTGCGGTTACTGAGTCAGCTGAGATCTCAGCGCCCGCCGACCACCCAACACTGAACCAATCGCTCGAAGATGGGCAGAACTTCGTGGGGCTTTTACAAGAGCTGTCGCAGTCTCTAGGATGGGCGATGCCTGCCTACCAGTTCACGGAAGCTGGCACTGACTTTACCTGCATGTGCACAGTGCTGATTCAGGAGTTGTCATTCAGAGCGATAGGAACGACTACGCAGAAGAAGAAAGCCAAACAGGTTGCCGCTAAAGAGATATTGATACAGCTACAGAGGTGGTTTCAACACGGTGAGCGTGTAGAGGTAGAAGAGCCAGTATCACCGACGGCAGCTTCTCCTCAAGAGCAGGCGATTCAAACGACTCCAGCAGCAGTAGCAATAGCCCATCCTCTTCTAGTCAAAGAACTTAAGGATGGGCAGAACTTTATCGGCTTCTTACAGCAGCTCTGTCAGACATTATCGTGGGAGCTACCGGCCTACGAGTTCTCTGGAGAAACACCTGAGTTTATCTGTACGTGCAGCGTCTGGGCTGACGGCCAGCGGTTTAAAGGAAGAGCAATTTCTTCTCAGAAGAAGAAGGCGAAGTACTTCGCAGCGAAAGTCGTTCTACTCAACCTTCAGCAGGACTTCAAAGACAACTCGATTCAGAAGGGCTAGGTGGTCGAAGTGAGCTGACTAGCCCCTTACAGAGGTGGAGCACTTTCCACGAACGAAGCGCTCCACCTCTGTAAGGGGCACCTCTATGTTTAGGCTATTTGCCAGGAGAGCAGCTATTCAAACGTTGCACACAGACTGGTAGCCCATCGGCTAGCAACCAACATAGCCGCGCTGCGATCTACGTTTTCCAATCGCGCTTAAGATTTCTAGCCCCTGTTCGTAGCTCTCGCAGGGATGCTCTAGACTCTGACCCTGTAAAGCGGTTATTCGTCCCCAGCGACGCAGCACAACCCACTGGCCGAATAGATTCTGCCTTAGTTCAGCGGAGTAATGCTTCGTGTCCTTTTGCCAGTCCTGACGCCGCCAGATTTCAACTTGGTAGTTCATCATCTGCATCATTGCTCATCGCTCGACTGGGTAAATCCTACCGCCTATCGATCAGATATGCGATGGCGATGCCCACCGTAGGTGATCGCCCCTAAAGGGCGGGCTTTGCCATCGCACTTCTAACTCCAGATAATTGCATATATTTGGGCTTTAAGTCACCCTTATCAAGCTGCGAAGCTCAAACATATCAACAATAAGAACCACGATACGATTAGGACAATAGGAATTCCATAGCTGGTAATTCTGCCCAAAGCGCTAATTTTTCTACTCCCAAATGTTGGCGGATACAACTTATGGGCAGAGCGCTGCGTCCATCGTTGTTTGATCGTATCTTTGGATAGAGCGGCGGCATAAATACCGACGAGAGAAAGCATTGCAACAGCAATGCCAATCAAAGGAATAATGTAACCAAACAGCTCTCCGATAGCGGTAGGAGTATCCTTACGCACAGCTATTGCGATAGCTGCAAATAGAAACCCCTCAAAGGTCAGTGTCCAGGAAATTCGAGTGTTAACTAAATCTTGCTCTCGTTCTATCTGATGAACGGTGTATTCATAGAACTCTTTGTCCGATAGATATATCTCTTTGTTCATCTTTATTTGAAATGAGTTTAAGTTACAGCAACGAGCTTGAGGCAGTAGCTATTTCAGAGTTTCGTTTCGTGCTCGTAAGATAAGATTTCGTGCACAAGATTGCTCATATCATCAAATAAATGATGCGCTCCTGCTTTTATTAACCGCTCTTTCTTAACAAGGCTAGAATAGCCAAAAGCTACCATGCCAGCCGCAACGGCACCTCGAATACCAAGAGGACTATCTTCAATCACCAAGCACCTATTAGCGGGAATACCACCCATTATCTTTGCCGCATACAGATAAATATCAGGAGATGGCTTGCCGTTTTTAACGTCAGAGGTGCTGAATAACTTGTCTTCAAACCGACTAATCAGCTTAGTTTTTCCGAGGGTAGCGTGCATTTTTTCATATGAACCACTAGAAGCAACACAATAAGGCACTGAAATTTTTTCTAAAGCTTCCTCTATTCCTTTTACTGCTACGACATCGTTAACAAGCGCTGTATTTATCTCAAGTTGGTAGCGCTTTTCTAATGTTTCTGACGGCTCACAGCCTAGCTTCGCCTTGACAATTTCCATGCATTGTGAGCACGAACGGCCTAGAAATAGCTCAACAGTATCACTCAGGCTAAGCGACAGCCCATATTCTTCATTCAGAATTTTGGAGAATACTCCGTTGGCAATGCGTTCGCTATCGACTAGAACACCATCACAGTCAAAAATGATTAGTTCGAAATCATTCACTATCAATAGCCTCCAAGCCATACATTATGCCATTGGGCACTCATCGGGCAGTTGCAACCTAAACCTGAATACACTCCGATTGACCAACATTCCAGATCACGACAATGACTACAACTATCGCGTTAGTTGTGTGACCGAGCGACAAAAAATAAAGATGGCTTTATCTGGAAATACTCAGAAAACGACCGTTTTTGGTCTGTATGCACACGGGCTTTTACCCAATGAGTCAGGAGTTCACTCTCAACGATATAGTTAGGATGCACGTATCCTCCAAGGGTATTTCGATATTAACTGCCATTGTCCGGAAAGTAACCTGTGATCAATCAATCTCCTTCGCCATACCTCATACAAGGCCGTTTGACAGACGTGATCGCAGCAATTCAAGTTATGGCGGCATCAGAACGCGCTGAAAGAGAAATCGAAAATTGGGCATATGTACTTGATAGAAGTCGAAAGCCTGAAGATGTAGACAGATGGGTCAGAGTATTTCAAGAGCATCGTGAGTTTTTCATTACATATCACTTGCAAGGAGATGAAACCCTAAAAGCTGCGCTACGCTTGCGTTATACCTTCAGAACATACGATTCACAAACAGGAAAAGAGTATACTCCCATCGAAATTAAAAGCCTCTCTAAAGAAGAAAAAGATCGGCTCACAACGAAACCTCTTCAAGCAGAACAGCTTCAAACCCTCCTCAATACAGCAATTGAGCTACATGCTCGGACAATAGAACAATCAAAAGAATCACGTTGGTGGATCCCTGTTTTTGTTGCTGCTGTCAGCTTTGTAGGCGCAGTTTTAGGAGCCATGCTACCTAGTCTGTTCAAAGCAAGCAGCTCGTAACTCTTTAGAAAGTAAACGCTACCATAAACAGTACATATACACTTATAAAAACCGAAGATTTCCGGAACGCTCAAGCGTACTAAAAGCTACCAGCAGTCAAGGTGAGATCACACCTGAAGTCATAAACAACAGAATCAAATATAGACAAAAAAGACTCATCATGAGCCAAATTTATCTCCGCCACAGTCTCAAATAAAGATTAAGTAAACTCACTATAAGATGAGACTGAAAACGCAATTTTAGTCCGCCCAGCCCCAAGTCTCATTTCAAGACACTTCTCAACCCCTTACGCCGTCTGCTTGCCTAGTTGCCGGTCTCCGCAACTAGGCCTAGAGATGGAATAGCCATACTTCGCTTTCAGCAGTGGTATCAAAGCTGATTTCTACGCTCTCATATTGGACTAAAATCACCTGTCTCATGCGTCTCATAGATTCAATCCGATGTTTGATTTTGAGACAGCAAAAGAGGGGGCCGGACTAAAGCAACAAATAAGATAACTATACGAGACTGCCAGGCTAATCTCTTCGCATAACAGATTAGCCTGGCAATTTTCCACCCGATCCGCTGTGTAGAATAGTTAGGCCTAATCTTTCTTTCTAATCGATTGTTAGGTGGGAAATGCTAAATCAAACAATATGTTCGAAATCTTCACGCAGCTGGTTATACGCTTTACTTCGAAGCTGTTTGGTACGTCGGTAGATCTTGCATCCACGTCAGCAAAAGATCGCAGGTCGTTACTAACGGCCCTGATTCAACTCTACGACAATGTAGTCGAATTAGAATCTGCTTCGAAATCTGCATATGACGCATTCTCGGAGTATGCAAATGGAACGTCCTTCCCAGTCGTGATTGTTGCACGGAACCGGATTGAGCGACTTATAAAGGCAGTCAAAGCATTCCATAAGCAACTCCGCATTGTCGAACGAGCACTTTCCATTCAAAATCCAAACTTATCCCTGCACCTTGGCCGTGTCGGTCGATTCAAAAGTACAACGCTCATCACCTTAAACATTCTATCCGAATCAACACCAAGCCACGAAAAGAAACATATAGTCAGCTATCCAACCGCACTCCCTTTATTCGATCTGGATGTTTCGCCACGGAGCTTTGTTGATAGAGATGCAGCAGAAGTCGAACTAAAAAAAGTCACAAAGGAACTGCGCAAAAAACTAAAAACAACACAGTTGGACTTAAACGATGCCGCCGCAGTAAAAGTCGCGTTGTCAGTTGCCAAAGAAAATATTCGTGCCCTCGAAAAGGTACGACAAGACTTGGCGATATATATACGTGAGAATGTTCCGCTCGATTCAATGTTTGTGTGAGAATACCGCAGTCATAACGCACCACCTAAAAATCCTTTGAATCCTGGCCTCAGGCCGCACGAGTCCTGGAATAAAAGCGGCTCGAAGCGGCCCTGTGAACGGGGAAGTTAGACAAATGCTTTTGTGGACAACCGCTCCAAAAGGTATAAGCCACTATAGAATAATTGCGATTCATCTCTTGAATGGTTGCGAACCCAGGCAACTATTCTTGCCCCTTAAGAAGACTGAAAGCTCCTGGGAATAGGGGTTATAACTTCTATGGACTGGGATGGGCTAGCGCCGTGAGTCTCACGAGTTTCCGGGGGGTATAGCCATCACACTGAAGCGAAATTAGGCCAGATAAGGGCCAGCCCCCAAAACAGCGATAAGACTCATGCTGAGAATAGCGAACTGCGATCGCAGCACAAGTTACGTATCTAACCGCATTCTCTCCAGAAGAGCCTTGATGTCTTCCCTGTTAGCTATGCTTTGCTCTACGGCTAGGAAAGACAGTAGCATCATCGAACTACCAGACCTAGCAGCCGCATAGCTCTTATGATGTCCATCGACTAGATAGTGCGCTAAGCAAACATGCTCTACGACCTCTTTGTCACCCTCCCAGTCAGCAGGCCCTTTGATGTCCAAGACAGAAAGGGCGATCGCTGTCGGCTGCTCTCCGCGTCGAAAGCTCGCTTCGTACTCACCAACTCGCTCGGTATCTAGCCAGTTGTGTGGAAAAATCGGCACTAAGAATTCAAACTGACTGCGCCGTCCTGCAAGCGGTTGAGTCGATAGGCGGTAGTACTCTGTTTTCGGAGAGTGCGGCAGTCCCCAGAAGCTATCTATGCCCCACAGCTCTACCTGTTCATGCGTAAAGTAGTCGTTCTCATCGCCTGGAACGACTAACTTGGGCTGTACCTGTGAAAGAAGAACCTGATAGGCTCCCTTCGGCATAAGCTTTTCTATATCGCAGAGAAGCTCTGGGGCTAATGAGACTATTCCAACGTTTAGCGCTGCTGCAACTGTCTGGGGATTAATGAAGTGGACCCCAAAGACTAAACAACTTGAAAGGGCAGTTAAGCTCTGAAGGA
>ERZ1740052.372-NODE-372-length-15380-cov-5.069103_pt1 | contig 15380 bp, 14 predicted proteins | sample MGYA00581750_ERZ1740052 | MGnify/ENA primary metagenome ERZ1740052 (study PRJEB43018, sample SAMN04849743) | marine metagenome | isolation source: floating plastic debris | place: Pacific Ocean | collected 2008-08-30 | study: EMG produced TPA metagenomics assembly... | reverse complement strand
CGGGATGTTTCCAGGAATTTTGCCGGGGGCGTTGGCGCTGGCGATTCATAACTTTGGGATTTTGGGGCGGCTGATGGCGGAGGTGAATGAAAATTTGCTGGAGGCGCCTTTGCGAGGGTTGCGATCGCTTGGTGCAACCGGCAGCGGGATCATTTTCTATGGCATTTTGCCAACGAATCTGGCTCGTTTTTTGGCCTATATTCTCTATCGATGGGAGGTGTGTTTGCGTGAGACGGTGATTGTGGGATTGGTGGGTGCCGGTGGGCTCGGGCGGCTGATGACGGAGCAGCTGAGCAGTTTTGCCTACAGCGGACTGGCGGCGACCCTCGCTGTGTTTGTGCTGCTAACGGTGGCGGTGGATTTTGTCAGCGGGTGGATGCGGGCGGCTGTTCAGTAAAGTGATTTATTGGTGTTTGGTCTATTGGGTTCGGGCTTTTTAAGGAGAGATTTTGGGTAAGCGATCGCTGGCGGGAATTGCAGGAATTGTGGCCGCTGCCACGCTGCTGAGTAAGGTGTTTGGCCTGGTAAGGGAGACCGCAAGTGCCGCTGCCTTTGGAACGGGGCCTGTGATTGATGCTTTCGGCGTGGCTTACATCATTCCAGGGTTTCTGCTGGTGCTGCTTGGCGGCAGCAATGGGCCTTTTCACAGTGCGATTGTTAGCGCTGTGTCTAAACGTGAAAAGGAAGAAATTGCGCCCATTGTTGAAACCATTACTACGGTGGTGGGCATCGCTCTATTCTTTGTTACGATTGCGCTAATTATTTTTGCAGGGCCAGTTGTAGATCTCCTGGGCAAGGGTTTTCAGGCGACGGAGCTGGGGCTAGTGAGTCGCCCTATCGCTATTATGCAGCTGCGCATTATGGCTCCGATCACTATTTTTGCCTGCTTTATTGGTATTGGCTTTGGTGCACTCAATGCTGCCGATCAGTACTGGCTACCGTCCATTAGTCCTCTGCTTTCTAGCGCAACGGCGATTCTGGGCATCGGCATTCTGTGGCTGGTGCTAGGAAATGACATTATTCAGCCAGAGCATGCAATGGCTGGCGGCATGGTGCTCGCGGGCGGTGCTTTAGCCGGTGCCGTTTTGCAGTGGCTTATTCAGGTGCCCGCCCTGTGGAAATCGGGGCTTGGACGGCTGCGGCTGCGTTTCAAGCTGAAAGATCCAGGGGTTCAGGACGTGCTGCGCGTGTTGATTCCTGCGACCTTTTCTTCAGGGACGATGCAAATCAATGTCATTACTGACTTGTTCTTTGCCGCCTATGTCCCTGGCACGCTAGCTGCCTTGGGCTTCGCTAACCTGCTGGTGCAAACGCCGTTAGGTATCGTGTCCATTGTTATTTTGGTGCCGTTCTTTCCTATCTTCTCTCGGCTGGCCGGTCCCTCGCAGTGGCCGGAGCTGAAGCAGCGCATTCGCCAGAGCCTTGTGCTAGTAGGCCTTACCATGCTGCCGCTGAGCGCGATGATTGTGACGCTAGCGGAGCCTATCGTCACCGTGGTGTACAAGCGTGGCGCGTTCAACGAAGACTCGGTTCAGCTGGTGACGACGCTATTGATTGCCTATGGCGTTGGGATGTTTGTGTACTTGGCGCGGGATGTGATGGTGCGCGTGTTCTATGCGTTGGGTGACGGGCAAACGCCGTTTAGAATCAGCCTGGTAAATATCGTCGTTAACGGCATTTTGGACTATATTTTCTTTAATTTGTTTGGTCCGGCGGGTCTGGTCGTTGCAACCATTGTCGTCAATGTCGTGTCGCTGTTAGCGATGACGGTGCTGCTGGATCGCAAAATTGGTGGGCTGCCGATTGCCGACTGGGCAAAGACTATTTTCATTCTCACAGGAGCTAGCGTTGTCAGCGGTGTTTCTTGCTGGCTCACGCTAGGTGGACTCGTTAGCCTGCTGGGCAGCAGCGGATTTGTGATCAACTTAGTTGAAATGAGTGTGGCTGGTGGGATTGGGCTCCTGACGTTTGCACTGCTGACGGTTGTCTTGGGTATTCCTGAAGCCGGGCTATTGGCTGATCGTATCCGTCAGAAGTTGGGACGGTGAGCAGAATGCCAGATGGAGATGACTTCATCGTCGCTGGCGGTGATTAGGGTTTGACCATCTGGTGTAAAAGCGATCGCACCCACTCCCCAATCATGAGCCAGCTGCGCAACACAGTCTCCCGTTTCTATCTGCCACAACGTCAATACTCGGTTTTCAGTGCCCACTGCTAACAGTGCATCTGAAGACGCTGTTTTTTTGCTGAGCGCGATCGCACTAATCAAAGCCTCAGACTGACACAACACCGTAGGTGCCGACACTTCCAAATAAGTATCCAAGTGATACAGCAGCACCGTATGCTCCGTCGCGACGATCAGCTGCTGTTCAAAGTGAGCAGTGGGTCGTAGGGCAAGGGCGATCGCTCGCGATTTCCCCCCACCTTTACGACCTATTCCCTTGCCAGTCGAAGTCCCCTGGGACAGCGCAATCGACTTAGCGAATAAAGGGACGAGTTGATCCTCTTGAAAGGTTCGCTTCCATAGCTTAACGGTGCCGTCGTCACTGGCACTAGCGAGTAAGCCGGCATCGTGAGCACTGTTTGGGGAAAATGCGATCGCATTCACGCACTGCTGATGCTGGGTCAGCTGAGCCACTGGCAGCAGCGAAGCAATCTCCCACACCACAATTTTTCCATCGCGATTGGCACTCATCAGCTGAGTCCCATCTGGCGTTACCAGCACATCTGTTGGCGTCCAGCCCGGTGCTGGCAACGTATTGAGCAGTCGGCGCTCAGCAATATCCCACTCCTTCACCGTCCCATCTTCACTCGCACTGTACAGCGCCCGGCCATCGGGATGAAACGCTAACGCGGTAATGCCGCTTCGATGCCCATCGCCCATCAGCCGACGACGTGGAAAAGTATGAATCAGCTGCGCACTTGGGAGATCCCACAGATGCACCGCGCCATCTAGCCCACCACTCACCATCAGCTGACCATTGGGGCTGACAGCGAGTGCTTGAGTCAGGCCAATATCAGGGGCTAGTCGATGCGATCGCTTCCAAGACTGGGTCGCTGTCGTGATCAGTTTTGGCTTTGAACGGTTGTCAGTAGGTAACTTACGAGTCATCGCCTGCGGCTTCGGCAAAGCCACATTACCTGTTGTTTTTAGGAAGCTTTTGAGCCCTGGCATCGATTTCTTGGCTTGATCCAGCAGCTGTTGAGACCCTGTGATTAATACATTCTGAGAAGACTTTAGGTCTAGATCAACTTGATCCATCGACTCGTAGCGCTGCTGCAACGAGCGAGCCACCATTTTGTCTAGCACTTGCGCTAGCTTCGGATCAATCGGCGATGCCAAATAGTCTTGCCATACCCAGCGATCTTCCGCCGCTGAGTACAGCCCAAAGGGATGAACGCCCGTAAGCAAATACAGGCAAGTCAAGCCCAAGCTATAGATATCGCTAGCAAAGGTGGCCTGACCCATCGACTGCTCAGGAGACGCATAGCCCGCGCTGCCAATCACAGTTTTTGCCGGGGTTTGACGAACCCATTTGGCCGAACCAAAGTCGACCAGCACGGGTGAACCGCCCGGCTGAGAAACGATATTTTCGGGTTTGATGTCGCGGTGAATGATTTGGAAGCTGTGTACGTATTGGAGCACAGCCACTAAGGACTTCAGCAGCGATCGCACCTCCCCCTCATCCCACGGCCCCTTATCTGCCACCTGCTTTTGCAAGTTCTCACCTGGCGCAAACTCCTGCACCAAAAACTGGCCCGAGTCGTTTTCAAACGCATCGAACAAGCGAGGAATTTGCGGATGCTCACCTAGCTTCCGCAGCCTATCTGCCTCAGCTCGAAATCCTGACGCATTTGCCAAGGCGCTTTTGTTGATTTGCTTGATCACACATTGCCGTGCTGGCATTGGAGCAACTCGCCGATTATCCGCTCCGGTGTCCACAGTTTCGGCTAGGAACGTACGCCCAAATCCGCCTTGGCCCAGCAGAGACATCAATCTGTAGCGTTCGTCTAAGCGCAACGCGGTCCCGCAAGCCTGGCAAAATCGAGCTGTTGAGGGATTCTGTGGCTGTGGGCAAACAGGATTAAAACAGTAGGCCATAGCCTAAGAGATTTTGTGGAGAGGACTGACACCACACTAAGTCGGAATCGCCTCACCCGGCCTCAACCTGGCCCATTTTCCCATCGATTCGGTAAAGCTATCGCAGCCCACCACGTCGTATTCAAAGCCAAATTCGTCTTCTTGAATAATTTGGTCGCCCTTCACCTCTACCTTTGGCAGCAAAATATTGGCATTGATTGTCGGGTTATTAGGATCAAAACTCGGCGTTTCGGTAAGATGCTGCTGCTGATGGTTCGTTTCCACCGCATGATAGGTAATACAGCGATCAACATACTCGCAGTTGACACAAATACACATGGCTTAAAACCTCTTGGCGACAAACCCTGTCGAGTGCTTTTATTCGAGAGCCTTGGTTTCACTTTAGCGTAAGATTTTTATTTCCTGCTGCTGCGATCGCATGTCTCCATTTCTGCCTGAAACCTGGCCTTTTCCCGCTGCGCTTCTTCCCGAGGATGCACATCTTGTTGGTGGCAGCGTACGGGACCATCTATTGCAGCGCCGATCGACCTATTTGGACTTGGACTTTGTCTTATCAGACAGCGCCGTAGAGGTCGCTTCGGATATAGCAACTGCCTGCAATGCGGGGTTTGTCGTGCTCGACGAAGCTAGGCGAATTGCACGGGTCGTTTTCGATGAGGTGACAGTCGACTTTGCCCAGCAGCAAGGAGACAGCCTAGAGGCAGATTTACGCCGCCGCGACTTTACGGTTAATGCGATCGCCTACCACCCCCACAGCCAAACCCTGGTCGATCCGCTCCAGGGCAAAGCCGACCTCGCCGCCAAAACGCTGCGTATGGTCAGCGCCCAGAACCTAGCAGACGACCCACTGCGCCTAATGCGTGCCTATCGACAGGCCGCGCAGCTTGGCTTTGAGCTACACCCACAAACCCAGCAAGCGATTAAACAATTAGCCCCACAGCTCCAACGCATTTCCGTAGAGCGCATTCGCAGCGAACTCGATGCCCTGCTGAGCATTCCTGCTGGCACCGCTCAGCTACCCTCAGTTTTGGCGCATCAGCTGCTGCACTTTTGGCTGCCGCACTTTGATGCTCACAGTATTGCTCAAATCGCTCAGATCGATGCCGCCGTAAAGCAGATAGCACAGAAAATGCCTGAGTATGCAAAGCAGCTGCATCAGTGGCAAAAACCTGTCCCCGCTGGCAACCACCGCAGCTGGATTAAAGCGACTAAGCTGCGCCGACTCCTCGCTGCAGAGGCCTCCACCGCTCAAGCTGAACTCACCGCACTCTCTTACAGCCGCGCAGAAACTCACGCCGTGGTTACCATTTTGAAAGCGCAGCCGACAATAGACCTGATGAAAACGCAGGCGTTAATCCGCTCGCAGAAGTTCTTTTTGTTCAAACAGTCGGGCCAGCAGTTTCTGGCCGTCTCACTACTGGCACTAGCGCAGGGCGTGGAGTTCGCAGTCGTTGAACCGATGATTGCGAAGTTTTTAGATCCAAAAGATGCGATCGCTCATGCGCGCCCCTTACTGAGCGGCAACGAAATCATGCAGCAGTTAGATATCAAACCTGGTAAGCAGCTCGGTCAGATAATCAAAGCTGTAGAGCAGGCTCAGGCGGAAGGTGTGATTGAAGATAAGCAAGGGGCGATCGCATGGCTAAAAGCGAACCCCTCACTGTGCTCATAAATTCTGAGAATTGCTGAAACTACTCAGCTACCGAGGCTTGAGCAGTTTCAGTAATTGATTGCGAGACTGCCACATCCGAACAGAGCCACGTTGATAAACCTTGGCAATAAAAGGCTGTGAATTACCCTGAGCAAACTTTTGCATCCTAGCCAAGGCCATCACAAAGATGTCGGCCATTGCTGGCCCTGTCAGATTACCCGACGCTAGCACGAAGACCCTTGCTCCCGAACTTGCCACAGCCATCTGCTCCAGCAATCTACGCCCAATCGCATCATCTTTGGTCAGGATTAGCCATCCACGTTTGCCCACAATCGGCAACCATTCAATATCCAAAGCCCCAACTGGAAAATGATCGTCATGCACCTCAACTTTTGCATCGGCTTTACGCAGTGCATCTGCAACCGCTCTGCGGCCCAATGCTCGGTCAATAAAAAAAGTAGGCTGCTCTGATTTACTCACGCGCTTACTCACGCAGCCTTAGACAAAACCATCTCATATCGAAGAATTTCCTCAAGCTGCTGACGGCTAAAATCGTAATCGTCAGCCAACGATTCCAAGCTTTCTCCAGCCCTGAAACGGTCCATAACCATATCGGCAGGAATCCCTGTATTGACCACAACAGGCCGTCCAAAAGATATGCGTGGATCAATCTCCAATACACGAGGCGCATCCGCCTGTTGTAACTGGATAAGCGGAAACAGCCGCTGTGCCAGTCCTTCCTCATCCCATTCAATGCGCTGGAGCAACTGCTGCAAGGTCTTTTGCATAGCCAACTGCCCATCTCTAGAGGCATTAATTAGCTGACCTACAGACTCCACAAACAAATCCACACCGTCCGTCTGAAACTGAGCCCGTGCCAGTGGGTGAGGCAACCCAAACTTTTGCTCCACGTAGTCCAGCGCCGTCCGCACCTTATCCAAACGCACTTTATGGTTTTGCCTGATTACCCTCAGTACATGGGCCTCAACCAAGTTAGTGAACGAAAGCTGGGAACTGCTGCTATCTGGCAAGTGAATCAACGGCTCAAAATACTTATTTCCATTTGCAGTCGGATAAGTCCGCCCATGCAACCATGATCGTAATGTCCCCGTAGGAATAGCCAAGTAGCGAGCAGCCTCAGTAACTGGATAAGTTGCCACATTCCGAATATCTAGTTGCTCATAGGTGGAGGTCATGAATGTTGTGTCCCACTGGCCCAATGCGCACTTAGCATACGCAATGAAACCATATTAATACAAGCGCTTTTAGCTAGTTCACCCCCCACCATCTCATTGTTGGATTTGGTTGGGTGAATTAGGGTTGTTAAGTGCTGAGCAGCAAGGGAGCGCACGATATACACTTCTCCCTCTCTCCCAAAAGAAACAACCCTCAAATCAAGTGCTGACATCGCACCAGAGTACCTTCAAAGACTATTCTTTTCCCGGATCTACCGTTTGCTTCTGCCTTTGCGGGCTTTTCCGAAAGCCGCTCCGCCGGAGAATCCTCTTTTGCCGCTGACGAGCCAGCGCCTGCAAATCGACATTGCGATCGGTTTCGTCAACAATTTCGCCTGTCAGCACTTCGAGGGTGTCTTCCAGGGTGACGACACCCGAAACGCCGCCGTACTCATCGACAACGACCATGAGATGTTCACGCAAGTTTTGAAAGGTTTTGATCAAACTATCGGTGCGCTCGGTGTCGGGTACGTAGTGCACTTGGCGCATGATGCTTCTGATTTGGGCGTCGCCGTTGCCCTGTACAAGGGCACTGAGCAGCTCGGCTTTGAGGGCGACACCGATGACATGATCCAAATCATCTTCGATCACAAGGATGCGGGTGTGCTGAGAGCCAATGATTTCGTCTTGAATTTCGCGGAGGATGGCGTTGCCTGAGATGAAGGTAATGGCGACGCGAGGGGTCATGATGTCGGCCGCCATCAGGTCGTTTAGCCGAAAGACGCGGTCAATCATTTCGACTTCGTCATCTTCGATCAGGCCTTCTTGATAGCCCAAAAAAGTGAGTAGCTTAATCTCGGATTCGTTGGTGATGGGCCGACGGCTGCCTTTGGTGAGGGGCGCTGTAATCCGCTCTAGTACCCAGATCATTGGGGTAAAGAGGAAGGTGCCACCGCGTACGGGAATGGCGACGGTAAGGCCAATTTTTTCGGCGTAGCGCTCTCCTAGGGTTTTCGGCAGGATTTCGGCGAAGAGAATGAGGGAAAAGGTGAGGACGCCAATGGTGATGGTTTCGCCTGCGCTGTTGAAGGTTTTGCTGGCGATGCCGCTGACGACGCTAGTGCCGACGATATTAAAAATATTGTTGAGGATAACAATGCTGGCGATCGGCCGGGAGACCTTTTGGCGTACAGAAAGCAGCGCGCTGGCCGCCGGGCTAGGTTTGTTTTGTGCGAGCTGCTTGGCCTGGATGAGGGGAATAGAAAGGAGCGCGGTTTCGGTGCCAGAGCAGAGCGCTGAGCCCAGAATGACGATGAGGATGGCGATCGCGAGTTGAATCATTTGGAAAACACACTATGGTGCCGGTGGACAGTAAGGCGGCGAGTGCTGCGGATGAGGAATAGAGACACACCTGAGTGCCGGTCGTAAGTGCCAGTGAGTAGCGTGGTAGTCAGAACTAATTTTGACAAAATACTAAAGTGTCATTCTGGGACATCGCTGATATGATGCTTGCTAAACCGTTGTTTTCATCATTTTTGTGGTGACTTCCTAGGCATAACTTGCTTCGGTGCCTAGCCTTTATTGCCAAACTTCTATCTCTTATGAGTGACACCATCTTAGATGTTCAGGGCCTAACTGTTGAATTTGCTTCTGGTGATAGCCAGTCGGTAGGGACGGTTGCGGTCAATGACATTTCGTTTAAGCTACAGCGCGGACAAACGATTGGCATCGTGGGGGAATCAGGGTCGGGGAAGTCGGTGACATCGCTAGCGATTATGGGACTGGTCCCGAGCCCCCCAGGACGGGTGACAGGTGGACGTATTATTTTTAAGCCGGACGATCGGCCCGTGATCGACCTTAGGCAGGTGCCCGCGCGCAAGATGCGCCAGTATCGCGGTGGCCAAATCGCGATGATTTTTCAGGAGCCGATGAGTTCTTTGAACCCGGTTTACACCTGCGGGTTTCAGCTGATTGAGGCCATTCTTCAGCACCAGAAGGTATCTAAAAATAAGGCGCATGAAATTGCGATCGCACAGCTACAAGAGGTAAAGCTGCTGCCGCCTGAAGTAAAACTATTTGAGCAAATTCGCAAGGAGCTTGACAGCGAAAACACGGCGATGATTAGCCGTGAGGTAAAAAAGCGGCAGCAGGCGATGCTCGATCGCTTTCCGCATCAGATGTCTGGCGGGCAAATTCAGCGTCTGATGATTGCGATGGCCCTGTCTTCCAATCCATCGCTGCTGATTGCCGATGAGCCAACGACCGCATTGGATGTGACGGTACAGGCGACGATTCTTGACTTGATGCGTGAGCTGCGCGATCGCAGAGGCATGTCGATGGTGTTTATCACCCACGATCTTGGCATCATTGCTGAAATTGCTGACCACGTAGCGGTGATGTATCGCGGCAACATTGTTGAAACAGGATCGGTGCTAGATGTTTTTGAGCGACCCAGCCATCCCTACACCCGTGGCTTGCTAGCGTGCCGTCCTAAGCCAAGCCAAAGGCTGCGCGAGCTGCCAACCGTATCGGACTACATGGAAGAGGTGGTGAGCCCAGAAGGTGAACCGCAGATTATTGCCAAGCCTCAGGAACATATTGGTTCGTGGCTGCAACCTGAGAAGGAAATAAGACATCGCGAAATGCAAATTAGCAAAGAAGAATAGGAAGATAAAAGTCCGCTGCTAACGGTTGAAAATCTTAAAGTCGGCTTCCCAGTGCCGGGTGGCTTTGGTCGGGTAGAGCGCTATGTGATGGCCGTAAACGACGTGTCTTTTCGGGTGTACAAGGGCGAGACCTTTGGCCTAGTGGGTGAGTCGGGCTGTGGCAAAACTACGCTGGGGCGCTCCCTATTGCAGCTGATTAAGCCGATGAGTGGGCGAGTATGGTTTGAAGGCCGCGACCTTACCCGGTTGAACAGTTGGCAGATTCGGAAGCGCCGCCGTGAGATGCAGATTATCTTTCAAGACCCATACAGCTCTTTGAACCCCAGGATGAGTATTGGGGCTGCGATCGCAGAACCCCTGAAAATTCACGGTGTTATGCGCCGCAAGCGCAACCTCAAAGAGCGCGTAGAGTATCTGCTAGAGCGGGTGGGCCTCGATCCGGCTGCGATCAACCGCTTTCCCCATGAGTTCTCTGGCGGTCAGCGGCAGCGGGTGTGCATCGCTCGGGCGCTGGCACTCAGCCCCAAATTTATTATTTGTGATGAATCAGTATCGGCGCTAGATGTTTCTGTACAGGCGCAAGTGCTAAACCTGCTCAAAGAGCTGCAAGAGGAGTTCAAGCTTACCTACATCTTTATCTCTCACGATTTGGGTGTAGTGAAGTTTATGAGCGATCGCATCATGGTGATGAACCAAGGCAAGGTAGAAGAAATTGGCCCTGCCGAAGATATCTACCAGCGCCCTCGCCGCGAATACACTCAGCAGCTCATTTCGGCGATTCCTGAAGGCACTTTAGCGCGCATCCAATCGCTACAGCTAGAACGAGAGCGCCAGAAGGCACTGCTGTAGCCGCCGATTACACGTATTTCTACGGAATGATCCATAAAACAGGATACTTCTTCTGCTATCTTAACAAAACTTAATAATCTGTCTGAGCGAAGCATTATACGCTGCTAGTGCCTGCTGGCTATGGGGTTCATTCCTTGCATGAAGGCTGAAGGGTTTGTGGTCTGGTGATTGTGCCTATCGATATGTCCCGATATGACTGGCATTCCGATGAATCTTCAAATAGCTGGTGTTGATAGCAGCAGAGAACGCACGATTATACGGTTCTCCAATGCCCTGCTTCTCCAGGGCTTATAGGTGGGGTATTTATGTAGGGCTAGGTCTATTTACCCTCTACGTACACTCTGCTGAGGCTGGAGATAAGGCAAGATCACGGGCACTCTATGGCTGCATTCCACTTGCACCTACAACCTGTAAGCATTCTTGCCGAGAATTTATATCAGCTGAATCTGTTATTTTCCTCACAATTGCTTACTTCTCCATTCGTTTATTCTTTTAGCTACTATCGGGACTATGAAAAAAGCAGCGTTATCTACATCGCAGTCGTTTCAGCACCGCGCCTCTGCGCCTCGTGCCTTTGCGCTAACACCTTCTGTCGATAAAGCTTTGACGTCAGCTGCATCATCGTCGACCACTCTAGTACGTTCTACTGTTGCCGTCTCTGCTCCCGCGCCATCTGCTATCAGCCCTAAGCCTGAGCCGCCCCAACTCAACTGGCCTAGAAAGCAAGTGAGCCCCCCTATGACTGCTGATCCTGATAAAGATCTTACTGACATATCCCTAGTCGATGCGGTTGCTGGCAATAACATCGATGCTGTAAAGGCTTTGATTAAAGCTGACGTAGACTTGCGACCGGCTAACTGGTACGACACCCCTGTGCTGGTGACGGCAGCCGCTCAAGGGTATGCAGAAATTGTGCAGATGCTCGTGTCTGCCCGTGCCAATGTGAATAATGGCTATGAGTCTTTGCCTTTGGGCAGCGCCGCTGAGCGAGGACATCTCGGCATTGTTCGGTTGCTGCTAAGCGCAGGTGCGTATCTAAATGCAGAAGATGTAAATGGCCGCACCGCTTTGATGGCCGCTGCCGCTGCTGGACAGCTTGCTGTTGTCCGGTTCTTGGTAGAAAAAGGTGCGCTGGTGACCTCTACAGATGCCGATGAAACCGCGCTGTCGCTAGCGGCAAAAGGAGGGCATCAGGCGGTGTATGCTTTTTTACACCAAAAGATAACGCCAGTCGTTGCCCCTCAGCCACCGGTAGTGCCTCAGCAGAGGCCAATGAGCGTAATGGCCGAACTGATTGATAGTGGAGCGAAAGAGCTAAGTGAACTATTGTCTGCGGCTGAGTCGGACGCGGCGCTAGATGCTGACTCGGAATAGCAAATTAAGTTAAAATACGGATACAGGGAGTGTCTTGATTTAGACCTCATCACATTCGGTATTCCGCTCCCTTATGTCGAACGCTTATCTTCGGTTGGCCAGTCAGGGCAAAAATGACTGGTGGCGCTACCTTTTAGGTTCTACGCTGACGCTTTTTTTGTTTGTTTTTGGCAGTACGCTCACGTTGGGGCTGTTTGTTCTTTACGTTGAAAACGACGGTAGCTTGGCGACTGGGCTGGCTGATCCGGATGTGATCGCTGCTGGCGCGCCTCTGTTCGTCGGTGTGCCGCCGCTGGTTCTTTACATTGTGTACAACCTAGCGTTTCCGTTCTTTTTGCTGGGAATTTACTTTGCGCTGAGGCTCTTTCACGGTCGGGGGCTGCGATCGCTCATCACGCCCTATGTCCGCATTAGCTGGCTGCGTATCGTCCAAGGCTTTAGCGTATTTTCTCTGCTAAAAGTGCTAGAGATTTTAGCGAGCTATGCCCTTTCTCCAGAAGAATTTACGCTGAATTTTCAGCTGGGCTCATTCTTAGCGTTTATCCCGATAATTGCGCTGCTCACACCGCTACAGATTGCCACAGAAGAACTGTTCTTTCGGGGTTATCTGCTGCAAGGCATTGGCTATCGCCTGGGTAAGTGGCCTGCGATTGTTTTATCGTCGCTGTTGTTTGCGCTGTTGCATCTATCAAACCCTGAGGTAACGACACAAAAGAGCTGGCATGGCATGGCTAGCTTAGCGGCGTACTATTTTATGATTGCCGCTTTTTTAGCTTGGCTCACGGTTAAAGACAACACGCTAGAGTTGGCGCTGGGCGTACACGCGGCAAACAATATGGCGACCTTTTTGCTGCTTACCAGCGCAAATAGTGTGATTCCCTCGCCTGCTGTGTTCAGCGTAGAGGCATTAGAAGCTAGTTTTTCGCTGGTGTTTTTCTCTGCGGTTTGGTTGCTGGCATTTACCTTCATTGTATTTAGGGTGCTGAAGCGACCGGCTGTCTCCAGTTCGCTGCCGTAAACAGCCTTCTCTCAGCAGGACGCTTGTTGAATGTGGTATACGCTGCCAGTGACAATTCTATTTTCTGGACCTTCGGCTGTCATCTTTTGCCGGGTGAATGGCAGCTTGGCTTGCCTGAGTGCATAGCGAAAGCCGCCTCGGGTAGAGCGGTCTGGGTCGCTAAGTAAGCAGAGACCCCCCGGTGTGAGCACCTCACTAATGAAGGAAATTAGCGGCGGGATGTTGCGATCGTCGTAAATGAACTCGGCTGCCAGACTGAGGGGGAACTGTTGTTTTGGTGGAACCCGCCAGTCGAGTGGGAGAGTTTTAAAGTTGTTGAGTTTATTTGCGATCGCATTGCGCGCCGCAAATTCTACAGCAGTTTTATCGTAGTCGCTAAAGGTCACTTGCATGCCCAAAGAAAGCGCAACAACCCCCGATAGCCCGACTCCACAGCCAATTTCTAGTGCAGCGTGATTTTTGGGCCATGTTTGTTGAATTAATGCTTTCGAGAGCATTTGCGACGCGGGCCACAGCTCAGCCCAGTAAGGCATGTATTGGTCTTGCTCAAAGGCACTGTGGGTGCTGGGATGATTCAGCAGCTGATCGGTATTGCTAGGGTAAGCGATGTCTAAAGTGCGCTCGCCGACAGTCACTTTCTTGTGTACGACCTGATCCACCGCATCAGCAGGCGTTGCGTATAGAAACTGGTTGTTTTCAGACATTGTCTAGAATCGAATCGTTTACTATGAGTCTCTTACCTATAAGCCGATCTTGAACTCTGACAAACTCACGCCAGTACAGCGTTAGCTGCTGACCTCAGTAATTCTACGTTAGAGCCACTATACTCTACGCGTTATGCTCTAGCCTGCCATCAGATCCGTGCGTTATGAGGACTTTAAGAGTGTTGTCTGTACTGTTGATTGGGCTACTGAGCCTGTGGCTCCCTGACTATTCACTAGCTGCAATGGCACCTCCTGCCGCCAACCCAGCCGACATTCATTGGTCTTACCAAGCTGAAACCGGTCCCGATTTCTGGGCTGATCTTGATGCAGGATTTGCGACCTGTGCAAGTGGCAAATCTCAGTCACCCATCGATCTTGGTGGCGCAGAAGATGCAGACCTACTCAACCCTGAGTTTCACTACGAGCCCGTCCCATTAAATCTGCTAAACAATGGTCACACCGTTCAGGTTCCTTACGCGCCTGGTAGCTACGTATTGCTAGATGGCACCCGCTACGACCTTCTACAGTTTCATTTCCACAGCCCTAGCGAGCACACCATCGGTGGCCGAGCAGAAGACGCTGAACTGCACCTGGTACACCAAAACGAAGTGGGTGAATTAGCCGTAGTTGCCGTACTACTACATGCTGACACGGGGAGCGACACTGTTGCATATCAGCCCATCAGCCAAAACCTGCCGCTTAAAGCAGGAGACAAGATTCGCACTGGCAAAACTATCAATGCTGAAGCCCTGCTACCATCGCGTACTACAACCTATCGGTACATTGGCTCCCTCACTACCCCACCCTGTTCTGAATCCGTTATTTGGCTTGTAATGAGTCATCCTATTTTGCTCTCAGAGGCACAGCTCGCCCGATACGAAAAGCTACTTAACCACAACAATCGTCCGCTTCAAGTATTGAACGAGAGAACCATTCGGATAGATAGCACTTCGTAGCGAAATTTCTTAGACTGAGCGCTCGCAATCCGCAAATAAATAATCTTTTTAAGGCGCTATCACTCTATTTCTGCCTCGCTGGCTGATGCTGAATTAGTCAGATGGCCGAGCCATATACCCAAAGCTCAATATTCACCTTAGATGCTGATTTTCAAGTTTATCGAAAGAACAGAGATGTTTTTATTCCAGTCATTGCCCCTTGGTTATGACGTGCCAGTGTGATCGCTCAATCAATCCTAGGTCTTAGCATTTTCTGCTGAGTTGACAGACTCCTCCACATCAACAGACACTTCTTCGGTGCTCTCAACTACAGCATTGTCGACAGGTTCTGATTCAGCGACTTCTTCTTGCTCTGTTGCGGTAATTACTTCTTTAAATCGCACCATTTCTTGTCTTGGGTCAGCGTAGCTCAGGCGAATGACAAGCCGCTCACCGACTTCTACAGCTCTATCGAATCGCATCACAAATTCCAACCCTAGATCTTCGAAGATGATAAGGCCGAGGCTTTCATGCTCTCGTAGCCAGCGCACCATCATTACGTCCCATGGTTTTCCTGGTTCTACTTCGTCCTGCCGTCGTAGGAACTCAATAGCCCAATATTTTTTGGTTTGCCGTTCTACCATTACGCCTTCGTAGGCGGCGTTGGAAACGCTGGCGATGATTTCGGGCATTTCTGTCGGTGTGAAGGGCAGCGCTTCTCCGCGCAGATGAGCTTTGATTTGAAAGTGGCCCATCAGGTCGGTGTAGCGGCGGATGGGGGAGGTGACTTGGCAGTAGCGGTCGAGGCCGAGGGTGGCGTGACGTGCGGGGGTGATGCCCATTTCGCTGCGGGTCATGCAGCGACGGATGGCGGAGTCGCGTACCCAGCCAGCTTCTAGCTGCATG